>VFQT010003949.1_pt1 | contig 12944 bp, 9 predicted proteins | sample 3512381 | NCBI WGS metagenome assembly VFQT01 (sample SAMN10412376, study PRJNA504923) | tailings metagenome | isolation source: Relicate 2 Philex TSF3 active mining site | place: Philippines: Tuba, Benguet | collected 2017-08-29 | reverse complement strand
AAATAGTTGCTCCCAGGAACACTCCGTGCTGCCAGGAGTAGGACTCTAGAACCAGTGGGACATTGGTGGCTCTTCTGCCACCAAACAAAATTGCATCAAGGGGAACTCCCTCGGGAGAATCCCAGTCATCACACAAAGTGGTGGTGTTTTGCATCGGCATGCAAAAGCGCGAATTGGGGTGAGCGGCAGGCATTCCACTTTCTATATCCCAGGGGTTCCCGTGCCAATCAATTAGTCCTTCGGGAGCTTCTTTGGTGAGCCCTTCCCACCAAACATCACCATCAGAAGTCAGAGCAACATTTGTGAATATGGTGTCCTTCTGCATTGATTCAATTGCAGCAGAGTTGGTACTCATGCCCGTTCCGGGAGCAACACCAAATAAACCATTCTCTGGATTTATTGCCCTGAGATTGCCCTCGGCATCGGGTCGTATCCAAACAATGTCATCGCCTAGAGTCTCTGCCTTCCAACCAGGAAGCTTGGGTTGCAGCATTGCCAGGTTGGTTTTGCCACACGCAGAAGGAAAGGCAGCAGCGATGTGATACTGCTTATTTTCAGGTGAGGTTAGGCGAACCAGCAGCATGTGTTCGGCAAGCCAACCCTCGTCTCTACCCATGACAGAGCCGATGCGAAGCGACATTGCTTTTTTGCCCAGTAGCGAATTACCCCCATAGCCAGAACCAAAAGACCAGATCTCTTTGGTCTCTGGGTAGTGAACAACATAAACATTTTCTGGATTGCAGGGCCAGGCAACATCCTCAACGGCATTGCCTTGGCGACTGATTAGCGGCATACCAACCGAGTGAACCGCGGGAACCCAGTCGGCACCCTTTTCGATTTCAACTAAGACCTTGTTGGAAACTCTGGTCATCACGTGCATAGAGGCAACGACGTAGGGAGAGTCAGTGATTTCAACTCCGTAGCGGGCCAGAGGTGAACCAACTACACCCATGGAGAATGGAATCACATACATCGTTCTTCCCCGCATGGACCCGTGGAAGTGTTCCCTGAGCATTACTCGCATCACGGATGGTTCCATCCAGTTGTTGGTGGGGCCAGCATCAGCTTCACTCATTGAACAGATAAAAGTTCTGTCTTCTACTCTGGCAACATCCTTGGGGTTAGTCCTTGCCAGATAGCTGTTGGGGCGAAGCTTTTCGTTTAGGGGGATGAGGGTGCCTTTGCGAACCAGCAGGTGCTTGATGGCCTCTTGTTCATTGCCTGAACCATCACACCACTGGATTCGATCAGGCTTGGTGAGCGCTGCAATATCAGCCACCCACTCTTTGAGCTGGGATAGGGACATCTTTGTAACCCCCTTGCCGAAGTTTCTCTCAGACTATTGGAGTCATCACTTTATCCATTGGGAAAAAGCCGAAACTATGTGATATCAACCGCCGTTTTGTCCAAGGCATTCCATCCAGTCAGTCCCTGAAATTGTCCTGCAGGCGGTCGAATTTCTCATAGAAATCAGCTAAAGAGATACCAACGGCGCTCGCAAAAGCGTCTGGGAAACTCTGCCCCTGGCCGACATTCCTATATATCTGGAGGTATTTCTCAAAACCAACCGACGCAACTATGTATTCAGTGGCGGCCCTTCCCACCGCATAAGGACCGTTTGGGTCAAAGTCTCTGGTGTTATAGCGGGTCAGTGGCTGCCAACCTCTTTCATACCCACTTATTCTTGGGTAGTTAGCTCTGTTTTTGTATGTGTAAAGAGCATCCACTGACCAGCCAAAAAATTCCGCTCCGCCTTCATCAAACCAAACCGGGGGATTCTCAAAACGATTGGGGTCTGGATTATTGTTTCCTTTTCTTAGGTAGGCGGATTTCTGCCAGACGTGAAAGATTTCATGCGGGATGACTGACCACGGGGCACTTCCTAGCGTTGCGCTGGCCCAACCTTCGCCTGCACAGTTGAGGCACTTATTTACATCTGATCTGCCATAGCCAAAGTCAGTAATGGTTTTATCTGTGAAGTCTCTGTCATCAGATATAACAGTGATGGTCTTTTGATAGCTACTTGGAAAGGGAAGTGCCGCATAGCTTCGATCTACAACTGCAGTCAGAGCGGTGGTATTTGTTTGATAAGGCCTATCAATCACTAGCTGAAAAGACTTAGATGATGAGTTGGCCTCTACATAGACGGAGAGGTTGTCAAGCGCAGCTTTCACCAGCTCACTTCTGCTAAAGACCTCAGGGAAAGGAGTAGTAAAAGGAGTTCTAACTGGAGCTGGAGCAGCAATCGGTGCTGCAACTGGTGTCCGAACTTCGACAAGTACTCTTCCGGCAAAGCTCCTGGCGGTTGTTGTCTTGAGAACCACACTGGTCGCCAGGTAGGGGTTTAATCGCTTGGCATAATCACAAGCTGCCTTAGCGCGGTTTCTGGCGATGGTCATTGTTGCTTTACTGGAACTGGCAAGTCGCAGACCGTTGCAAATTATTTCTTCACCGTCAAGGTTTCCATCCACCAGGGACCTGATCTCGGATCGCTGTTTGTTAGAGAGGGACGTTGCGGATCCAGAGAATGAGGCCAAGGTCTTTTGAGAAGTTGTGAAGTCGGCGAAAGTTTCAAAGGGTGCCGCCTGGCTACCTGCAAAAACCAGCGCCGTCACAACGACGCAGCTCAGGCACATCTCAACTGACCTCTTTGTCTAGGTGTTTGTAAATCTGATGCCCAAAGAATTAACTACGCCTAGTTTTTGAGCGGAACGAGAATGCAGCGACCAAGCCAAATATGACCGCTAGAGCAAGAGAGCCAATACCCGCTATCAAACCTGTTCCCGAGGTGCTGAGCCAGGGATCATTGAAGACATAGATTCCCAAAAGTAAAAACACAGCTGCGAATGGTGCAGTTACAAATGGGATAACTTTCGATTCTCTCCTTCGTTTTTCCTCGATATATTCCTGGTTGAAAAACCAATTGGCTTTCTCACCGCAATTTCTGCACATGAAAATCTGGTTTTTTATCGGATTTATGATGGTCGGATCAATTGGACCAGGAGTGTTCAAGGTGTAGGCAATAGCCCCACTTGTCTCCTGCGACTCATAAACATCTCTAGAAAAACATCTGGGGCACTCGTGGTAGCCCTTTTCCAATGTGGTCATTGCTCAAGTTTATTGAAACCAGCGGTTGAGTCTATTGATTCAACAGCTTTCTCAGCCTTGCCACCTCTTGCTTTAGCTGCTTTATCTCTTCGCTAGTGACAACACCATCAGCACTTATCTGGTCAATGTCCTTAGAGATTAGATCAAGACCACCGGGAGCCTTGTCTTTTTCTTTGGCCTCTTCCCTTGCCTCATCCATGGCGTTTAGGACAATTCCAATCAGCAGGTTCAAAACGGTGAAGACAATGATGAAGACATAGGAGAGGAGGAATGGAATAGCTAAGGCGTTAACCGCAATAGCCTCCTCGAGGTAGATGGGGAAGTTTTCTAGCGTTAGCAGAATCACCAGACTCATCACCGAAGCACCAATGGTTCCCCAGGCAACCGGCAGTTGAGCACCAAACAGATATGTGCCGACCATGCCATAGAGGAAAAGAAGTAAACAGATCAGAGCAAACATGCTCAGTAGTGGCCTTAGAGACTTAACAATCGAAGCACTAAGTATTCTCACCTCAGGCAGGAACCTGAAGATTCTGATTAACCTAAACAGCCTCAGCAGTCGAAGGAAGGTGGTTTGGCCAGCAAAGATCGGGGTGGAGGCAATGATTACAAAGTCAAAGATATTCCAACCACTTCTAAAAAACATCCAGGGCTTTTTGCCATAGGAAATCATTCGAACAATTAGCTCAACTGTAAATATTCCAAGGCATACATAGTCAATCGTCACAGCAAGCTGCTGAGCATCTTGGCTAATGTTTGGGAAGGTCAGGATTGCCAGGCAGATGGCGTTGACCACAATCACACCGGCAATCAGCATCTCAAAGGCATCGCTGTGGATGATTCTGCCCAAAGGTTTTATGCGGAAGTCTTCCAGTTTCTGCACCTGGCCATAGACCTTCACGTAATCCTTGCTAGATAAATCAGACACCTATTCCGCCCCTTCTTAGCTCCCTAGAGCCTATGGAATGAAACAGGCTTGAAGACTGAAAAATCCCTGGGTCAGATATTTCTATATAGATGTCATAACCCCCTCCTAGTTTGGTTCTGTTAGGAGAAACCATGGCAAAGCAGAAACCATCACTACTCCACCGCTGGGTATTAGCGGCAGTAGTAATCGTCCTTTTGGGATCAGCCCTGCCGGTCCTGGCGGGTTTGGGCTTTGTTCTGGGGATTCTCTTTGGCTGGCTGTCTAGGGCAATGACTAGAAGCTAGACATCCAAGACAAATTGACAAGCTACAAACAATGGAAGACGCCGAGAGCAATCACCGAAAATTCAACGCGCATAGAGCATTAGTAATCTTTACTCAGGCACTTAAGGGGATACGTGAATTCTGAAACACAGCGGGCAGAGCTCCACAAAACCATCTGGCGCATAGCCAATGACCTTCGTGGAAGCGTGGATGGCTGGGACTTCAAGACCTATGTCTTAGGAATGCTCTTCTACCGGTTTATCTCCGAGAATCTAACGTCCTACATCAATGACCACCAGAGACGTGCCGGGGAAAAAGACTTTGACTACGCCAAGTTAGCTGACAAGCAGGCCGAGTATGGACGCAAAGAAACAGTTGCGGAAAAAGGCTTCTTCATTCTCCCAAGCGAGCTATTTGAAAACGTGCGAGCGAGAGCTAAAGGCGATGAAAATCTAAATGAGACACTGGCACAGGTATTTGGAAACATCGAAGGTTCTGCCGTTGGTTCACGGAGCGAATTTGACCTGAAAGGTCTGTTTGATGATCTTGATGTCAATAGCAGCAAACTGGGCCCAACCGTCGTCAAGAGAAATGAGCGATTGGTCAAACTGCTTGATGCAATTGGTGACTTAGCGCTTGGAACGTTTGCCGACAACACAATTGACGCGTTTGGTGACGCTTATGAATATCTGATGAGCATGTATGCATCAAGTGCCGGTAAGTCTGGAGGTGAATTCTTCACCCCGCAGGAAGTCTCTGAGCTGCTTGCCAAGATCACCGTGCACGGCAAGAAGCAAGTAAACAAGGTTTATGACCCAGCCTGTGGGTCTGGCTCGCTACTTCTACAGTTTGCCAAGGTGCTGGGCAAGGACAAGGTAACCCAGGGCTTCTTCGGGCAAGAGATAAACATCACCACTTACAACCTTTGCAGAATAAATATGTTCTTGCATGACGTGAATTATGAGAAGTTCTCTATTGCTCATGGGGACACTCTGACAGACCCAGCCCATTGGGACGATCAGCCTTTCGAGGCAATTGTTTCCAACCCGCCCTACTCGATTAACTGGGATGGGGATGCCAACCCACTTTTGATAAATGACGATCGATTTGCACCGGCCGGTGTTTTAGCCCCAAAGAGTAAAGCTGACATGGCTTTTACGATGCACATTCTCCACTGGCTGGCTGTCAATGGCACTGCCGCCATTGTTGAGTTCCCTGGAGTGATGTATCGAGGCGGAGCAGAAGCCAAGATCAGAAAATACCTGGTTGACAATAACTTTGTGGACACAGTAATCCAGCTACCACCAGATCTGTTCTTCGGAACTGGCATTCAGACCGTGATACTGGTCCTGAAGAAATCAAAACCTGACAACAAAGTCCTATTCATCAATGCTGAAAAGCAGTTTGCTAGGCAGGGGAACAAGAACAAACTTCGAGAAGAAGATCGGGACAAAATCCTTGAAAACTATGCCAATAGGAAGTCAATAGAACACTTCTCTCGGCTAGTTGACCATGAAGAGATAAAGAACAACGACTACACCCTCTCCGTAACCAGCTATGTCGAAGCCAAGGACACCAGGGAAGAGATAGACATCTCAGCCCTCAACGCAGAGATCAAAGAGATAGTCAGAAGACAGCAAGCCCTACGAGAGCAGATTGACGCCATAGTTGCTGATCTAGAGGGTAAGTCCCGATGAGCAGAATTGACGAGCTGATTCGGGAATTGTGTCCCGAGGGGGTTCCAAGAAAGGTGTTACGCGACTGCGGCAGTTTTAAGAAGGGAGGGTCACTTCAGAAGAAAGACATGATGGAAATCGGGAAACCAGCAATTCACTATGGCCAAATCCATATGAATCCCGTGATTTCGCTAGCGGCACCTCCGACGAGAGTTTCTGACGAGATTTTTTCAACCTCGCGCAAAGCGGACCCAGGTGATTTAATAATTGCCGATACTTCTGAAGACCTAGATGGTGTTGCTACGGCTCTGGCCTGGCTTGGGGAATCCCAGATTGCCGTTAGCGGTCACATTCTTGTGTTTAGTCACAATCTAGAACCTAAGTATGTCTCCTATTTTTTCAAAACAGCTGACTTTAGAAGTCAAAAAAATAGGAAGTCAAAAGGGGTAAAGGTCAAAGACATCTCGTCAGAGCGCCTTGGAGAAATTGCCATCCCAGTTCCTCCCCTAGAAATCCAAAGAGAGATAGTCTCCATCCTCGACAAGTTCACTCAGCTAGAAGCTGAGCTAGAAGCTGAGCTAGAAGCTGAGCTAGAAGCTAGAAGAACCCAGTATGAGGTAACGAGAGACAGGCTCCTTGACTTCAGTGGCGATCTCTCTTCTCACCCCATGGGTGAGGTGCTTCGGCAGTTGTGTCCGGATGGAGTTCAAAAATTAAGTCTTGGTGAATTGGTGCGGATAAGAAACGGTAAGGATCACAAACACTTGGGCCAAGGGGAGGTACCTGTATATGGGAGTGGTGGGATTATGCGCTACGCAGATGCCAGAATTTCCTTGGGGCCTACGGTACTCATACCTAGAAAGGGTTCTCTTGGCAACTTGTTTTATGTTGAGGGACCATTTTGGGTTGTTGACACTATCTTCTTCACAGAGATCGATGAGTCAGTAATTCTTGCAAGGTTCCTTTTTCACAAACTCCAAACGATGGGGTTGGGTGAAATGAATCAAGCTGGAGGTGTCCCAAGCCAAACTCAATCCGCTCTAAATCGACTTGAAATTGAAGTCCCACCGCTCGAAGTACAAAGAGAAATCGTCTCCATCCTCGACAAACTGGACACTCTTGTGAACGATATCACCTTCGGCCTGCCTGCAGAGATAGAAGCTCGGCGCAAGCAATACGAGTACTACAGGAACAAGCTTCTAACCTTCAAAGAACTGGATGCGGCTTGAGTATTCAGAAATACGACCCGATTGCGGTGAGCTCAGAGAGCACCGTTGTAGCGGAATACTCTCAAGAGGAAAGAAAAGCGAGTGCCTATCAGTCTGAGGCTGATCTAGAAAGAGGCTTCATTTCTCTTCTCAGAGAGCAGGCCTATGAATACCTGCCAATTACTGCTGAGGAAGATCTCCTAGCAAATCTCAGATCATGCCTTGAAGAGCTAAACAAATATGCATTTACTGATGGGGAATGGCAGAGATTCTTCACTGCCAGCATCTCCGGGGAAACGGACGGGATTCTCGAAAAGACGAGAAGAATCCAAGAAGACTACATCCAGGTTCTGAAGCGCGATAACGGCGAAACCAAGAACATCTATCTTCTAGATAAACAAAATATTCATAACAACAAGCTTCAAGTGATCAACCAGTACGAGGCCGAGGGCAATAGAGCCAATAGGTATGACGTCACAGTCTTGGTCAATGGACTACCCCTGGTTCACATCGAGCTAAAGCGCAGGGGAGTGGACATTCGTGAGGCTTTCAACCAGATTAAGCGCTATCAAAGAGACAGCTTCTGGGCTGGATCAGGCCTCTTTCAGTACGTGCAATTATTCGTTATCAGCAATGGCACCTACACCAAGTACTACAGCAACACGGTCAGGGATCAGCACATCAAAGAAGCTAACGGGAACTTAAGAAGCAAAAAGACCTCCAACTCCTATGAGTTCACAAGCTGGTGGGCGGATGCCAACAACCGGCCAATCTACGACTTAATGGCTTTTGGCAAGACCTTCTTCGCCAAGCACTCACTGCTCAATGTCTTAACCCGCTACTGCGTTTTCACTGCCGATCAGAGTCTCTTGGTGATGAGGCCCTACCAGATTGTCGCGACCGAGAGGATCCTGCAGCGCATCATCGTGAGCCAAAATTCAAAGACGTTAGGGACAACTGCCGCCGGTGGATACATATGGCACACAACCGGCTCCGGAAAAACTCTCACGAGCTTCAAAACAGCTCAGCTTGCCAGTCGAATCCCCGAGGTTGAAAAAGTCCTATTTGTGGTTGATCGCAAAGATCTTGATTTCCAAACTATGAAGGAGTACAACCGTTTCGAAGACGGGGCGGCTAATTCAAACTCCAACACAGCAGTTCTAAAAAAGCAGCTCGAAGACCGAGATTCAAAGATCATTGTCACAACCATTCAGAAGCTGAGCCGCTACATCAACAACAATAAGAACAACGAGGTAACAAAACGCAGAACCGTCCTGATCTTTGATGAGTGCCACCGTTCTCAGTTTGGCGACATGCATCGGGAAATCAAGAAAGCCTTTTCCAATTACAATCTGTTCGGCTTTACCGGCACACCTATCTTTGCTGCTAATTCCATGGCCGGCGGCGATCCAAACCTAAGGACCACCGAGCAGGCTTTCGGAGACAAGCTCCACACCTACACAATCGTTGATGCCATTCGAGATAAAAATGTTCTTCCATTCCGCGTTGATTACGTCAATACGGTGAAGCTGCCAGAAGAACTAACCGATAAACAAGTTCGAGCCATTGACACAGAAAAGGCCCTCCTCGCGCCAGAGCGCATCAGCAAAATAGTCGAGTACATACTCGAACACTTTGATCAAAAAACTCGGCGCAACGAGAGCTACTCCTTGCAGGACCGAAGGCTAAACGGCTTCAATTCAATCTTTGCCACCCAGTCCATTGAGGCTGCCAAGCGCTACTATCTGGCTTTCAAAGAGGCGCAAGCGGATAAGTCGGAGTCAGACCGATTGAAGATTGCCACCATCTTCAGCTATGCAGCAAATGAGGAAGATCCAGACGGTCTTTTGGCAGAGGAAGGATTTGAAACAGGCGAGCTTGATAAGTCTTCTCGCGATTTCCTGGAGTCAGCAATATCTGACTACAACCAGCTATTTGGCACCAACTATGACACCGGATCTGATGGATTTGAGAACTACTACAAAGACCTAACGAAGCGGCTTAAGCTTCGCGAGGTAGATCTTGTAATTGTTGTGAACATGTTCCTGACCGGTTTTGATGCGACGACCCTGAATACGCTCTGGGTAGATAAGAATCTTCGTCAGCATGGGCTAATACAGGCTTTCTCAAGAACAAATCGAATCCTGAACCGGGTTAAGACCTATGGCAACATCGTCTGCTTCAGAGACCTTGAGGAAAAAACTACCGAAGCAATTTCTCTCTTTGGTAACAAGGAGGCCGGCGGCATTGTGCTACTTAAGCCGTTTGCTGACTACCAACAGGAGTATGAGGGTTTGGTTCAGAAGCTATTAGAGAGTTTCACACCGGGAGTTTTGCCAGAGAGCGAGGCAGAGCAAAGGGAATTTATTAATCTCTATAACGCCATCTTGCGACTCTCAAACATATTGATGTCGTTTGATGAGTTTGATTCCTCGGCCCATATTTCGCCAGCCCAGCAGCAAGATTTCCGAAGCACATACCTGGAACTGAGGAATACCCTTCAGAAGCGAGTCGATGGCGAAAAAGAGTCAATTCTTGATGACATCGTCTTTGAGCTTGAGTTGGTCAAGCAGGTTGAGATAAATGTTGATTACATCCTGATGATGGTCAAGTCTCTTCAAGGGAAGTCCGGTGACAAGGAGGCTGATAAGGAGATTCGAGTTGCCATCGACAGGGCAGTTGACTCAAGCTTCAGCCTGCGCAGCAAAAAGGATTTAATTCAAAAATTCGTAGAAGACATCACCGTCGACACCAATGTCGAGAGCTACTGGACCAAGTTCATTGCTGAACAAAAGCAGATGGAGCTTGAGCAGATTATTGAAGAAGAAAAACTCGACACCGCCAGAGCCCATGTTCTCATGGAGCAGGCATTTCAAGTTGGGGAACTGCGCCTCGAAGGCACGGCGGTTTCAAGGATGCTTCCGGCTGTGAATATGTTTGCTCCAGACAATGAGTACAGTCAGCAGAAGAAGAGAGTCTTTGATCGACTGGCTGCTTTTTTTGAACGCTTCCACCTCTTGGGCTAGTGCCGGGTTGTTATTGCTTTCTGCCAGTTTTGGTAGATTGAAGAGTAAGTGAGGGGTAGGTATGGCGGAGTTTTGGACTATCAGGGCTGGCCGACTTGGTGAGCGGACTTCATGGTGTTTTGCAAATTCAGTTGTTGGCGGAGGCTGGACAAACGTACCTGACCTATCAAGCTTGAAGTCGAAAGATGAGATTGCGAAGCTCGCATCAGAACTATATGGCGGATCAAACCACGTTGTTGCCAACTACACAGGACAACTTTGGCGCTTGAGGTTTGGTATTCAAGTCGGCCATTATGTGGTGCTACCCGTTCGGGCGACTTCGCAAGTAGCTATAGGAAAGGTTGTCAAGGGCTATCACTACTTGAAGGATGAAGAGGATTTAGAAAAAAGACATGTTCTGGGAGTGGAATGGCTGCGCACAGACATCCCTCGCTCCGCCTTCAAGCAGGATCTTCTGTATCAGATGGGCTCTGCTTTGACGATTTTTCAACTTGCTAATAACGATGCCCCATACCGCTTTGAACAGATTCTTGCTGGCAAACCAGATCCTGGTTCGAGGGATGCCCAAGATGAGAGCGACAGCAGCCAGGGTTTCTCTGAATCGGCTGGAATCGATATTGAAGATTTTGCAGAGACTTCTATTGCAAAGATTATCGAAGAAGACTTCAAGGGGCACGACTTATCCGAGTTAGTTTCCGCTCTACTGACTGCGGAGGGTTACGTCTGTCGAAATTCTCCCGCAGGGCCGGACGGCGGAGTGGACATACTTGCAGGCAAGGGTCCCCTGGGTATGGACTCGCCGCGCCTGGTTGTCCAGGTGAAGTCTCAGTCTTCGGCCGTAAGTGACGGGGTGCTTCAGCAATTGAACGGAGCAGTAATACGGTTCAAAGCTGATCAAGCACTTTTAGTGGCACTGCGTGGAGTAACTCCTCAGGCCTCTAGATACTTAGCAACGGAATACTTTTCCATGCGCCTTTGGCAAATGTCTGATGTCATCGGCGCTCTTTACTCACATTACGGCAGTTTGCCGGAGGAGATAAAGGCAAAAATTCCACTAAAGCAAATCTGGGTGCCAGTTTTTTCGGAGAAATAGCAGAGTTAGTTTAGGCGCCTGTAGCTATTTCGCTGCCCTCGCAAAAAGTTCAAACCTCTGAGCTAGGGCGTCTTTGTCTGGCTGCAATTGTGTGCTTTTGGGAGTTGTAATTTTCAAGTCATTCATGGCTTGAAGTCCGTGTTTCAGCATGGGGCCATCTTCCTCGGAGAGCAGATCTTGCCTAATTCGTACCTTATAGTCAGGAGAAATACCTAAAAAATTCTTGTCGTAAGCAGAGTGATGCAACTTACATAGGGCTAAACCATTCCTGACAGCCGCTACCCCTTCAGGGTGAGCATCGGGAAGAATGTGAGCCGCGTCAAGTAGCTCTACATGCTTTAGTTGACAAATGGCGCATGTCTCCGAGTATGCCCGAATAACTTGAGCTCGAAACCTTGGTTGGTGAATCCTTCTACGGACCAACTGCTCCTTATAGGACTTGTCAATCTCAATCTCTTTCTCCTCCGACGGGCTTAGAGAAATGGATCGACTCAAGTCGATGGTAAATGTTTGATTCTCAATGTCGTCCTCAACCACATAGGCAGGGTACCTGGGCAAGAATATTGAAGTCTCAAGCCTTTGTAGAACAACAATCGGAACGTTGTTTTCGAGCGCCTTTCGGAGTTTCTTGTTGCTCCCTTCGATACTGTTCTTTTGGTATGCATACTTTATGACTGAATCATCTAGCCATTGGTCAGAGTAAGGTCCAGCAGCAGAAATCATAATCGTTAGAGTTTCATCAAACTGTTTTGGATTCCAGATTCCTCTACTAGAGGCAAGTGGTATTAGGCCCAACCCGGTTGGACATCCAGCCATTAATTCATTCCATGTCACCCAAGGTTTGAATAGTAGTTTCTGGTCAAGCCACGAAAAAATCTCCAGTCTAGCCAACGCTTGCTGGTCTTTGTGATCCACAGCAACACTCTAAACCTTTCCACTGACAGCAAAGAGCCAAGTGTTATAGCTGAGGTTTATTTGGGAAGAGCAGTTCGCCTTGCCAGCTTCACAACAAATATCCTTGCCCCAGACAGCAAGAAACCTAGAGATATAAAGGCAAAGGATATGGCTAGGACATAGCCAATTACTCCTGGTATTCCTATCTCACTGTTTGGGTTAATGAACCAGTATGGCCACCAGCCATCTATTAGTCCTCTGGTGATTGAAAAGGCAAGCCAGCTAAGGGGATAGGCAATAACCCAAAGGCTCTTTCTCCACCTAGGTAGTGCTCCACGAATAGAAAGTAGATAGTCAAAGACGATGGCAATTGGGGCCCAGGTGTGGATGATTAGGTTTGGTATCACTGGCCACTCATAGCCAATGTCTCTTGGATCTACAGCGCTATCTCCTAAAAGAGCGTGGTAGACAACACCAACAATCACCATGCTGACTGTGACAATCAGTCTCAGTGTCATCTGTCTTTCAGTTTCTTCCTTGTTGGCAAGTAGCACATAGGCGCTGTAAACCAAAACCACACCGGCCAGGATGGAAGAGGTAATAGAGAAGAAGGCAAAGTATTCAGCTGGTCTGAATAAATCTGCAGCAATGCGGTTATTAACCTGCCAGGCAACACTGCCTAGCAGAGACAGTCCCAGCAGGGCTCTAAAGATTCCAAAGGTGATTCTGTAGGTCATCGATTACTAAC
>VFQT010003948.1_pt1 | contig 12946 bp, 11 predicted proteins | sample 3512381 | NCBI WGS metagenome assembly VFQT01 (sample SAMN10412376, study PRJNA504923) | tailings metagenome | isolation source: Relicate 2 Philex TSF3 active mining site | place: Philippines: Tuba, Benguet | collected 2017-08-29 | reverse complement strand
ACGGCCGGGTTTATTGATCCGCTTCATAGCACGGGGATCGCGCATACTCTGTTCAGCGTTGCACGGCTGGCGGAGATTCTGACGGACGGGCAGGCAACGTCGAAAAATGAACGGCTGCAGTCGTATTCGGCTCGATTGATCGAAGAGATTCGGTGCGTCGATGAACTCGTGGAAGGCTGCTATGCGGGGATTCCGGACTTTCGGCTGTGGTGCCTGTGGGGAATGCTGTACTTCGCCGCCGCGACCAGCATGGAACAGTCCGGAGACGATGCTTTCAGTCAGGTGAGTTTCCTGCGAGCCAACGACAGTGCTTTCCGCAGCATCCTGGCAGAAGGCCGTGCTCGGCTGCCGCGAGGATCTTCAGTGTGCGACGTTGACGCATTTGCTCAATGGCTGCAAACCGCGATCAAACCATGGAACAGTGTTGGTCTGTTTGATTTTGAATGCGACAATCTCTACTCCTCCACCGCAGCGCCGAAAGATGCCTGGTAGTGTTCTGCCGGCAGTGGGCGCAAGATTAGAAATGTGTTCCCACGAGACCATGCGATGACCAGAGAGACTCTGCAGAAGAATACGGTGATTGGCTTTGTGGCCAGTATTCTTCTGGCAGTCGTGAAACTCGCCGCGGGACTTGTCGGGCACTCCACCGCGCTGGTGGCGGATGCTGTGGAATCCTTTGCGGATACTCTGGGATCCCTGCTGGTCTGGCAGGCGCTGCGAGTCGCATCGAAGCCGGCAGACAAAGACCATCCCTGGGGCTACGGTAAGGCGGAAGCTGTGGCATCCCTGCTGGTTGGCGGCATGCTGGTGGCAGCGGCGTTGTTCATTACCGTGCAGTCGATTCACGAAATCCTGATTCCTCATCAGGCTCCCGAATCATGGACACTGGGAGTCCTGATCGCGGTCGTGTTCGTGAAAGAAGTTCTGTTTCGAGTCGTCATGAAGGGCGCGGACGAATTCGCTTCGGATGCCGCAAAGGCCGACGCGTGGCATCATCGATCTGACGCGATTACGTCTCTTGCGGCATTGGCGGGAGTCACTGTGGCCATCTGGGGACCAGGCTGGTTCCGGATGCCATCGCTTGTTGCCGCTGACGAAGCCGCGGCGATTCTGGCGAGCGGCGTGATTCTGCTGACGGCATCTCACCTGATCCGCCCGGCTCTTCGCGAGCTGCTTGATGCGACCTCACATGACCAGGCCAACAGGATCCGTGAAGTGGCATCAAGTGTGGAAGGCGTGCGGCTGATCGAAAAAGTTCTGGTGCGAAAGAGCGGCAATGGTTTTCACGCGGACATGCATCTTCAGGTCGACCCTGAACTCAGCATCCGCGTCGCACACTCACTGGCCGGCAAGGTGAAGGCCACGTTGTTGCAACAAGTGCCGGGACTGGTGGGTGTGCTGATTCACATCGAGCCGTATGAGAGGCAGGGTTCTTAGTTCTTGGTTCTTGGTTCTTGGTTCTTGGTTCTTGGTTCTGAAAACTGAACACTGAAAACTGAACACTCCCTACGCCGCTGCTCGAATTGAGGGCGCGGCGACGGCTGGGACTTCCATGGCGACGACTTCCTGGCCCAGTGCCATGTAGTCTGCGGCGCCGGAGGAGCCTGGGGCGTAGTCGAGGACGGACTGGCCAAAGCTTGGGGCTTCTGCCAGCTTGATGTTGCGGCGAACTTTTGTCTTGAAGATCTGAGCTTTGGCCCACGGAGTATCGCCGTCGCTTGCTCGAAGAAACTGCTTGAGATCTTCCACAACGTCGGCGGCCAGGCGTGTTCCGGATTCGTAAAGACACAGCATGATTCCGGAAACTCGCAGGTCGCGATTCAGTCGTCGTGTCACCAGCGCGGTGGTTTCGAACAGCTTGGACAGACCCTGAAGAGCAAAGAAGTGGGGCTGAAGAGGAATGAAGACTTCGCTGGCGGCGGTCAGTGCATTCACGGTCAGCACGCCAAGCGACGGCGGACAGTCCATGATGACGTAGTCGAAGCGATTGTGTTCCTTCCAGTGCTTCATCGCATTTCGCAGGAAGAACTCGCGCCCCTGAACGCCGGCCAGTTCAATCTCCGTGGCCGCGAGATCGATGTTGGATGGCACCAGTGACAGATTGTCTGCGATCAGCTGACGTGCATGATCGAGCGTTGTCTGCTGAGTAAACACGTTGTAGACGGAAGGCATGTCGGGGCCCGCTTCGACGCCCAGATGCAGCGAGGCGTGTCCCTGTGGATCGAGGTCCATCAGGCAGACTCGCTTGCCTTCGCGAGCCAGTGCGGCTGCAAGGTTGACGCTGGACGTCGTCTTGCCAACGCCGCCCTTTTGATTCATCACTGCAATACTTCGCATGTTCGCATCCTTGCGTGCTCCTTGAGGAGCCCCTGGAAACGTCCTGTTTCCGTTGTTCTGTTCCCCAACAACTAGCGGAAGGGCGCAAGCCCTCCGGTCTCGCGACGCCGAAGCCTTGCTCGACACCGGACGGCTCGCGCCGTGCCGCCAACTTAGGTAGACATCCGGACGGCTCGCGCCGTGCCGCTATTTGGGCGACCCAACGATAACTGGAATCGCGATGCGTCGGACAGATGGACATGGCATGATTTCTCGGGCGAGCCCTTTGGCATCGTTCGCTTTCGGCATGAGCCGCAGATGCCGGGCTGTATGACGGTGATGACCGGCAGATTTGACCGGTACACATCGCTTGTTCCGGCACAACGGGACATGGTGGTTTTGGGGTGGGAACGTCCATCGCTGTTCCCTTACAGTTCGCTTCCGCTTGGAACACACTGCGTCGTACGCGACAGACCTAAGTTCACACGTCAGAAACTCCATCGCAATGTCCTCAGCTCGGAAACTCACCGTCGTTCAGATTCTTCCCGCGCTGGAAGGTGGAGGCGTTGAACGAGGCGTGCTGGAGGTCGCGGAGGCTCTGGTGAAAGCGGGGCATCGGTCGCTGGTGATCTCGGCCGGCGGTCGCATGGTCGATGAGCTGACTCGCAACGGCAGCGAACACTTCACGTGCAATCTGGGAAGCAAGTCGCCGCTGACTCTGCGTCATATTCCGTGGCTGCGTCGGTTTCTGAACGAGCAAAAGGTCGATCTCATCGATGCTCATTCGCGCATGCCTGCCTGGATCGCGCTGATGACGTGGAAGACGATGCCGAAAGCGACGCGGCCCGCGTTCCTGACATCGATGCATGGCCTTCATTCGGTCGGCTTCTACAGCAGCGTGATGTGTCGCGGTGAACGAGTCATCGCGGTTTCGCAGACTCTGTACGATCATATTCGCGAACATTATCCCTTCGTGCCGGAAGATCGGCTGGACCTGATTCATCGAGGCATCGACAGTCGCGACTATCCTCGCGGTTACCAGCCGGATGATGCGTGGAAGAAAGCGTTTGAGTCGCAGTATCCGGAGACTGTCGGGAAGTCATTGATCACACTGGCTGGGCGAATCACTCGATTGAAGGGCCACGAAGACATGATCCGCATGCTGCATCGTCTGCAGCAAAAGAACATTGATGCTCATGGCCTGATCGTCGGCGGCGCCGATCCCAGGAAAGCCAGTTACGCCGAAGAAATGAAGGAACTGGTAAAGTCACTGGGGCTTTCAAACTGTGTGACATTCACCGGACATCGATCGGACCTGAAGCAGATCTACGCGATCTCGTCGGTTGTCCTGTCCCTGTCGACGACACCCGAGTCCTTTGGACGCACCGTCGCGGAAGCTCTTTCCATCGGCACGCCCGTGGTCGGGTACAACCACGGAGGAGTCGCTGAGATCCTGGCGGCTCAGTTCCCCGAAGGCGCAGTTCCGCTGGGTGACGCCGATCGACTGGAGCAGCAGGTTTCAAAGATCCTGCTCGCATCTCCTCGACCAATCCCCGGCCCGAATGTCTTTGAAAAGTTGACGATGCTTGAGAAGACTTTGGACGTGTACCTCAGGATGGTCAATCGTTAACAAGATCGCGGAACGTCGAAAGCCGTCCGGTACCCGAAAAACGTCCTCTCCCAAACGAAGTTAGGGAGAGGTCGAGCGAGCGCCAGCAAGCTCCGGTGAGGGCCGCTTTCGGGACGTGTTTCAGGGGCCTTTCAGCCTTTACTACGGGGCGTACAGCTCCGCGAAGGCTCGACGATACGGCAGTTCATTCGCCGGGAACAGAGCATCGAAGGTCGAATCCTGAGTGGCTCCGCGCTGGAACCGACGCTTTTCGAAGACAGGCATCGTCAGGCCTGTGATCTGTTCAACGCCGCGACGGACGACTTCGCCTTTGAGTGCATACAGCTTGCCGTGATCCCAGTCCGTTAGTTCGATGAACGGAATTCCTTCGGACACTTCAATTACGTTGGGAAGAGCAAACGGGCTGAATCCTCGGAAGCCAAGTGAAGCGGCCGGTGCCCACGAACGAACATGACCACGGCTCTGGCCGCCGCTGTACGTCAGAGAATGCTTCACGGCCTGGATGCCCCAGCCTTCATGATAGAGCAGGGGATTGTTCAGCACGCTGCGAATCGTGAGTTCGCTGTTCTCCTCGATCGGATAGTCCTTCATGTTTTCATCGCCGCCATCGCCGTCCGCAAGGTAGATCCACTCGGGATAACGTCGTCGAATTTCCTTGCACAACGCCAGAGCCATCGCAGCGGATTGAACATCCAGCGGCTTGTAGTCTTCAATGACTCGCACGGCTTCCTTGAAATCGATGGCTGACTTCGGCACATCGATGACTTCCAGGAAGAAACCAAGATCCAGGCTGTCCAGAAAGTCACGAGCCTGAGACGCGTCCTGGCCGGAACCATCCAGTGACAGCGTGAATGCCTTCAGTCGAGCAGGCGACTGGCCTCGCTTCAGAAGAGCATCGTAGATTGTCAGAAAAACGGCCCCACTGTCGATGCCGCCGCTGAACAGGACTCCGATCGGCGCGTCAGCAGGAATGGAATCGAGCCAGCGGAAAATTTCCTGTTGGGTGGCCCCGATGTAGGCTCGCCCGATGTCGTCCAGATTCGTTCCGAGTTTGTTTCGCTGAGGAGTAAAGAAGCGAGTACTTGTGGGGCTCGGGTCCGGACAGCCAATCAGTCGCAACTCCTGAATGTAATGAGCTGGCACCATGCGCGTGTAAGAAGGATGGAACTGCTCGGCCAGTTTCTCTTTCTTCAGCCATGCCGCGATCTCATCAATTCGTTCCGCCACAATCAGGCACGGGCCAGCGACCTGCTTCGCCAGAAAGTACCGCAGCGGCCGGCCGATCGATCGAGCCAGACGCACGATGTTGCCGTTCCGATGCACGAGAGCAAACTGGCCGTCGATCTCTCGGACTTTCTCCGGGTCGCCCGATCCGACTCGCTCCGTCGCTTCTTCAACCGACATGTTGAAAATCGTGTTCAGTTCCGGCTTCAGCAGACTGACAAATCGTTCGACGTAAGCATGATGATGCATGGAAAAACTCACTCGATGGTCTGAAGGTCGTTAAGTAGCCGTCACTAAAGTAGCCGTCACTCTCTGAGTGACGCACTGCGATTCTCGGCGCCCATTGTGCGACTATTCTGTCGCAAATGGCAGTTCATCACTCAGAGAGTGATGGCTACTGTGGTTACGAATTCCGTCGCGGAGTCACGAAACAGAACTGGCTGGTTCAGCCAGATTTTGGAACTTTGTCGGCCAATGTGCAATGGACGGAGTGTTATTAGCGGCAGGGCGCGAGACCTCCGGTGAATGTGCGTCTTGAATTCACCGGACGGCTTGCGCCGTTCCGCTAACAAATCCTTCTCAGCGTTGGCGAAGCAGACAAAGTACTTCCATATGCGGCGTGAAGGGGAACATGTCAAACCCCTGGACTCGGACAACTTTCCACCGGTCGCTCAGCAGCTGGCAATCGCGATGCAGAGTCTTCGGGTCGCAGCTGGAATACAGAATCTGCGGCACGTCCAGACTGCGGATCAATTCCAGCCCCGGCCCATCGAGTCCACGCCGCGGAGGATTGCAGATGACGGTATCAAACGGCCATTGGGCTTTCAGGTCAGCACAGAATTGCGGTGAGATTGTCTGCAGCGACACACAGCGGAATTCCGCCTTCGCGCCGCTCTCGGACGCCGCCAAATTCGCACACCGAATGGAACTCGGCGATACATCAATCCCCAACAGGCAACTCTGTGAAGGACTTTCTGCAGCGAATTTCGGGGGCTCCGAGCTGTAGTGGAACTCGCCAGAGTTCCCTTCGTCAACGCATGTTCTGGGATCTCTGGCGAGATCCACTACAGAATCCTTCACAGCGTTGCCCAACAGGGGATGAAGATCCCTTGACCCGACGGAGCCTGCCGGCTCGTTCCCAGGCGGCCCCTCACGCTGTTCGTTTGCCGTCAGCGACGTAACTCCCTGCATGGCCGCCGTCAGCGCGAATGCGCCGGAGCCGCAGTAGAGATCCAGGATGCCGCCTGAGCGGCGCTGCGGAGCATTTTCTGCAGCGAATTTCCGGGGCTCCGAACTGTAGTGGAACTCGCCAGAGTTCCTTTCATCAACGATAGTCATGGGATCTCTGGCGAGATCCACTACAGAATCCTTCACAGCGTTGCCGCCTGAGTCGGACGCCTGCAGCCATTCTGCGGCCGTTGCGTAGAGTCGCGTTGCGATTTCGTGATTCGTCTGAATGAACCCGCCGGATTCATAATGCAAAGTCACAGCGCCGTAGGTCACGGGAAGAGTTGTGTTGTCAGAAACGGGCAGCTCGACTTCGCCCTGGATCTGCGATGAACGCAGCGGTTGAATGTTGATGCTCATCACCGACACCGGGCATTCTTTATCAGCGCTGAGACGTTTCCATTCTCGACGGATGCGATCGACAGACTCTTTCGAACGCAGCACCCATTGCACCATCAGTGTGTTGTGTGACGGTGATGCTGTCAGGACCACGAACTTCAATTCGCCTCGATCGGTTTCGGGGTCGTAGGGAACAAGGTGAGCATCCGTGATGAATTGTCGAAGCGACGTCATCCAGTTCGTAATGAGCGGATGATGAAGAGGGCAGTCGTCGACGGGAACCAGAGTTCGTGCCTGATCGAAGAATCCAATCACCGGTTCCGTCGCCGTGCCTGTGATCGCCAGCTTGGCACGGATTCGACTGCCGTTCGGTTGCTGACATTCCACAAGCGGTAAGTGGTCCGCCTCGGGAAACAGTTCACTTAGCCATCGCTGCTTCTGACTCACCACTTCGTCGTGTGACAACGACAACAGCGAACAGGAGCGGCATCGAGCCGACGTGAAGTGTTGGCAGTTCAGCATGGTTCCGAAGATCGTGCGGATTTCAGGTCATAATTGAACAGATCCTGAAGCTGCCATGTTTTGCCCGTAGCACAGCAGAAAGCGTGAAGGACGATCTGGCGAGTATTTCGGGTCAGCCATCGCCCCTTCATGGCTCGTGACACCATCTTGTGAGTAATCTGCCGCTGAGAAGCTTCCACCAGATCATGAGGCTTCAGTTCGAACTTCTCCATCAGTTCAGCGAGCGGCTGGACTCCGAGATCTCGGGACTCAGGAACAATGGTCATGGGGACTTTCACAGGTGCCAATTTTCGCGGGCACCAAAAGTGGTCAACACAGAGTACGACTGGTTCAAAGCATCAGAATTGTGTCGGGGCAGCGCACCGTTTGCGATGCTTCGAATCGCAAGAGTCGGGATTTTTTCGGAAGCAGTCAGAAGTGATCGTTCCTGCTGGTCAACATTCGCTAATGTGTGTAAAGGCCCGTCCGTTTTGAGGCCCGCGTGAAGGCGTGTCATGACTTCCCCTGGGAATAACTCCGGCATGGAGTTTCCGACATCTCAACCTGAATCTGCTGAATCCAAACCAGAACAGCTGGTCCCGGAAGTTGACATCATTGTGGACTCCGAGCCGTATTCCGGTGCGTTCAACATGGCGATGGATGAAGCTCTTCTGGAGCTGGCTGCGGAACGAAATCGTTCGGTCGTTCGCATCTATCGCTGGTCGGAACCGACCGTGACGCTGGGATACTTTCAGGCCTCGGAACGGAAGACTACGACCGACAATCCCTTTCCTGGACTGCCAACGGTTCGAAGATTATCCGGTGGTGGAGCGATTCTGCATGATCGCGAACTGACGTATTCGTGCGTACTGCCGGCAATTCATCCGGTGCGACATGATCCGTCTGAGCTGTACGTCATCGTGCACCAGGCACTGATTCGGTTATTGCAGCAATGCGGAGCCGCCAGCATGCTCCGGAGTGAGCATGATGCTCAGACGCAGATCAAAGAGTCCGCGTCAGAACCGTTCCTGTGCTTTCTCCGCCAGAACCCCAACGACATCGTTCATGCCAGCGGCATCAAGATCGTCGGAAGTGCTCAGCGACGTCGGAAGGGCGTGATTCTGCAACACGGCAGCATCCTGCTATCCGCCTCGAACCACGCACCCCAAGTCGCCGGCATCGAGCAGCTTGCCACAGCCTTCACGACATCACAATTTCAGGAACATCTTCCGACGACCATCGCCAACGCCATCGGTCGGAATATCCAGTTTCGAACGTACGCCGCTGATGAAACGGAACTTGCGAATCGCCTGATGGGAACTCAGGGCTGACCCAGTGTAAAGCAATTGTCCTCAATTGCTCAGGCCGTGGTTTGAGTACCTGTGATGGAACGACTGAGGACAGTCGTCTTACACTGGGTAGCACACCTGCAGGGTGTGTGCCGCAGGCGCCGGAAGCTGATGAGTGCATGTGGTATTGCCGAGATCAGGTGCGCTCGAACTACCGTGCGTTCCCCTCAGCTTCCGACCGCTTCGCGTCACAGGCTTCACCTGTGCTTTGGGAGTTTTCAGTTTTCAGTAATCAGTTTTCAGTAATCAGTTTTCAGTAATCAGTTTTCAGTAATCAGTTCGGTTTTGTGAAACACATGAACACTGTTACGGCTCGGTGTTTTTGACGGTGACCTGCACGGTTCCGGAGTTGTCGGAGCGGGAGGCGGCGGAGTCGTTGATCTGGAGCCAGAGTTCAGTGTCGGCGGGGGCTTCGATCGTGGTGGCTCGGCCGATCGGGATGCGAACTGGAACAGAGGAGCCGTCGCGGGGCACGAAGAGGGCGGTGACTTCGCCCAGTGGACGACCCTGCCAGTATCGAATGGTGATGCCCTGTGGTTCTGAGATCCAGGGCTTCGGCTGATCGTGAACAGCGTATCGACCTTCGGCTGACAGGGTGATCTTTGCCGCCGAGTCAAAATGCAGTCCGGACGGCTGCCAGTCGCGATCCGAGCGAACGTCGAGCTTCACCGCTGAGGTATCTGCCGTCCATTCGCGGAACTTTGGGCGAACTTCGGCAAACGACCGTTCAACATCAAAGCCTTCGACGAGACTGTCCAGAGTCAGCAGCCAGAGGACTGGAAGTCGATCCCAAACCTGTTTGTCGATTGTCTTCTTCGCGTTCAGATAATCGTCGCGAGTTCTGATCGTGGCAAAGGGAGCGAATGACGTTCGCAGCTCAGGATGATTGCGGATCATCCACACCATGGCCCAGCCCTGAGCATATCGAAGTTCAGATGTGAACGATGAATCGGAAGGCTGCAGAATCGACGACAAAGGGCATTCGGAAAGCGTGCTCGGATCTTTGCGTCGCAACTGCAGCTCGGCAATTCTGCCCCAGCCTTCAAAGCCTTCGACCCTGCCAGGAAGGACTCCGAATTCCCCTTTGGTGGCATCATGCGTTGCGAAGTATTCGGCAATGCCTTCCGTGTACCACAGCGGCGGAATGTTCTGCATTCCAAACTCGCACATCAGGTAACAGTGGATGAACTCATGCAGCATCAGATGACGGCGATAATAGTCCGACGTCTGATTATTCATCCAGAATTGGTAGCCCAGATGGCGACCGTGCCGAATGACAAAGTCGCCGCCCGGCAACAGTCCGTTGTTTTCAAATCGCTCGCGAGCCTCCATCAGATAGCCCGTGGCCTGAAACGGGCTTTGGTCCGCCGCCGGTTTGAGACGCCCGAGATTCTTCTCCAACGACGCAAAGAGCTGGTCCGCCAGAGCTGGCAGGTCCTTTACGCTTTCGGCCGGCAGATCCGTTACGAGTCTCAAGTGTTGAGACTCCACAACCGTCAGACCCATCGCTGAAAAGTCGGCTTTAGTCAGGGGCTTGCGGTCGTCGGGAAGACGAAAGCCATCACGCTCCTGGCTCCGCAGGGCAGAGTACGGAACGAATGCGAGCAGCACACCAAGGCAACAACACGCGACGTTCATGGAACGTCGAATGATGAGTTGTTTGGTGGGAGGCTTCATGGAGCTTCGAGTCTTGCTCTGTTTCTGGTGCGCGCGTTTGTTGGGGGCAGTTACCGGAGGGCTTGCGCGCGTTTGTTGGGGGCAGTTACCGGAGGGCTTGCGCCCTTCCGCTATTTTTTGTTGGTTGAGCGGGGCTATTCTGGAAGTGGTTTGCCTTTGGTTTCGGGAGCCAGTGGGATCGCGATGAGGCCGACGAGGAAGATGACGCACATTGTCACTCCTGCGTAGCGGAAGCCGGTTGCTCCTTCATAACCCGGGCCGGAATAGACGCTGCCGATGAGCTTGCCGAGTGTGAAGGGGCCCAGAGCTGCGACGAATCGTCCCACGTTGTAGCAGAACGAAGTGCCGGTACTGCGAAGTCGAGTCGGGAAGAGTTCGGGGAAGTAGACCGCATAACCTCCGAAGATCGAGAGCTGGAAGAAGCCCATGATCGGCACCATCCAGAAGATGTCATACACACCATTGAACTTGCCAAGATTCCAGAACACGTTCATCGTGGAAAACATCGCGCCAAGGAAACAGAGCGCAAATGTTGGTCGTCGTCCCAGGTACTGGCTCAAATGGCTGTACATGTAGATTCCGAAGAACGCACCCATGTTCAGCACGAGAGACGTGATGCCTGACCAGAACTTCAGCTTCGCTTCAAGTGCAGGGCCTTCGAGTCCTTCCGCTTTGAAAACCGGAGTGAAGACTTCTCGCTGCAGGTCCGGCGTGAAGAAGCCGATGCCCCATAGCCCGATGACTCCCGCGCTGGCCAGCAGAAGTCCGACGATGGCGCGGTAACGCAGAGTCGGATCGCCGAAGAGTTCGCTGTACGAACCGAGCTGCTTGGCAACTCCGTCAGTTGCAGAAACGGACTGCCATTTTTCTGGTTCCTTCAGTCGACGTCGAACAACCAGGGACAGCAGAGCAGGGGCCGTGCCGATGATGAACATCGTCTTCCAGCCGGTTCCTGCCATCCCGATCAGCGCGGCTGTGATATTGCCAACGGCCGACAGAGCCTGCAGCAATCCCAGAGCATGTGGTCGAGCGCGCGAGGGCATGACTTCCGCCACGAGCGAAATCCCGACGGCAAATTCGCCACCCACGCCGAGCCCCGTGAGGAAACGCAGAATGCTGAACGTCCAAAAGTCCTTCGACAGCGCGCTGAGGCCTGTGAAGATCGAATAGACGATGATCGTCGCCAGCATCGTTTTCACACGTCCCCAGCGGTCGCCGAGCACTCCGAAGATCAGACCTCCTGTCGCCCAGCCGATCAGGAAGATGGATGTCGCGTATCCTCCGTAGGCTTTTTGTTTCGCTCCCAGAGCCTTTGCGACTCGGGCTTCGACATCCTTTTCTGATTCTCCCGGCTGGGCACCCTGTTCCTTAGCCGCAGTGATCTCAGGGTCCGTCAGAACCACCAGTTCCTTCATCGCCAGTGGTCTGGCCAGAGTGAAAAGCTGCTGGTCCATCGTGTCGAACAGCCACCCGAGCGCCGCGACGACGAACACGAACCAGTGATACCGGGTCAGGAGCCGATACCAGGGGCCGGTAGACTGAGAGCTTGAGTCGTCATTTGAGGTTGGAATGTCGGCGTGCAACTGCTGGACTCCACACAATTGGTCTTCGGGAACTTACAACTCGGGACTTTGTCAGATCCACGCCGTCCGTTCAACCGTCACGCGGAGTTCGTCCTGAACGGAAGGGCGTTGAGTCCCAGCCAGACTAAGCGGAAATCTGGGAAATCTCTGGGGGTTTGATGGGGAATAACCCTCAGGAAAAGTCTCAAACTCGTAAGCTCAGGTTGCAGGAATTCTGTCAAAACACGATTGAGGGTTTCTCAAAACGATTCGCAGAATCCCGCGACCTTCAAGAAACCCTCCATGAACATATCGACCCTCAGCTCGGCTCACGAATCGCTGCTCACAGCGCTCGCGGCTTCCGATCCGGCGGCATGGTGTTTTCTTGCGACAGATCCTCAGTCCCCGCTGGCAGCGTCGCACGAGTTTGTGGCTCAGTGGAACCTGGAGTCCGCGTCGGCGGGATTGAATCTGTTGAATCGGTCCACCCTGGCTCAGAGTTTTTCCGGGCAGGGTATTGATGCCGACCAGTTCTTCCGTTTCGTGGCGGAATCCGGCAGCTCAACTCGGAGTCTTCATCTCGTTCGCAGCGACTCGAAACGCATCAACGCCACGATTACACCGGTCGCCAGTGGACCGGTGCTTGTTGGTCACCTCGTGCGGTTTCGTGAAGCCGTGGACGCGAATGTCATCGAAACGATCCTCAGAGAGATTGCGTTCGCAAAGCGGCGTCTGGACGTGCTGTCCTCCCGCGAGAAGGAAATACTGGACCTCGTTTTTGAAGGGCGAACGAATAAGGCAATTTCCATTGCCACCAGCATCAGCGAGAAGACGGTTGAGAAACACCGTGCTCGGATTATGCAGAAGTTGAATCTGAACTGCACGGCCGAACTGTTTCGGCTGGTTTCGAAGGCATCGCTGATGAGTCACCGGGATCCGATGTCGAGTACGTCGAACAACGGGACGACCGCCCCATCGAATCTGGTTCCGCCGCCGAATTTCCCGTTCAGCAACATCGCCAAACCAACCACCGATCTGCCGCGATCGATGTAGGTGCCGCTTGCCGAGAAACGCCGTTCGGCGAATGGTCAGATAATTTTTGATAAGTGCTTTCTGTGTTC
>VFQT010003947.1_pt1 | contig 12946 bp, 12 predicted proteins | sample 3512381 | NCBI WGS metagenome assembly VFQT01 (sample SAMN10412376, study PRJNA504923) | tailings metagenome | isolation source: Relicate 2 Philex TSF3 active mining site | place: Philippines: Tuba, Benguet | collected 2017-08-29 | reverse complement strand
AGGATTCCAACCAGCATTCCGCCCCACCATGGCAAACCAAAGGTGAGAACTGAAATTGCATATCCATATCCACCAATTGCCATAAAGCCTGCAATACCGAAGTTCAAAAGACCTGCGAAACCGAAGTGCATGGCAAGACCCAGTGCAGCCAGTGAGAAGGCAAGCGTGGTTGGAGTTAGTAGACCCTGCAGGGTGTTATTGAGAATTGATCCCCAGTCCATAGTTTCCTCCTACCCAATCCTTTGTTTCTTACCGAGCAGTCCTTGCGGTCTGACCAGTAGAACCAAAATCAAAACAACTAGCGCGCCGACATACTTCAAGTCGGCAGGGATGATCAGGCTGGAAGTCTCAATCAAGATTCCAACCACCAGTGCACCAACCAGTGCACCAAAGGCCGTTCCCAGTCCTCCCAGCACAACCGCTGCGAAGATCAAAAGCAGGATCTGAGTTCCCATGTCCCACTTAATTCCAGGACGGAAGTAAGCCCAGAGAACACCGGCAAGACCAGCAAGACCGGCTGCCATTACCCAAACCACGCGAATCACTTTGTCAACGTCAATACCTGACGCAGCCGCTAGGTCTGGGTTGTCAGAAATTGCGCGGGTAGCTTTTCCGGTCTTGGTCTTTAGCAGCCAGAAAGCAAAGCCACCAATCACCGCTAGCGATAGCGCCATCGAGAACATGTCGGTGACGCTCAATGCTGTGGCACCAAAGAGAGTGATTCTTGGAGCATCAAAGCCAGGTAGCTGCTCGGTGCCACCACCGATGAAGAACTGGATGACATAGCGCAGTGCAAGCGATAGACCAATTGAAACAATCATCAGCTGGACAATGCCCAGACCCATCTTTCGCACCGGTCGCCATAGTCCTGCGTCTAGCAGCCAACCAAAGCCAGCCGAGAGAATCACGGCGATTGGAATAGCTACCCACAGCGGAAGCTGCAGCACCACTCCGAAGACCAGGGCCAGCACGGCACCGATAGTCACCATCTCACCGTGAGCAAAGTTTGATAGTCCAGTTGTTCCAAACACCAAAGAAAGTCCAACCGCAGCCAGACCAAGCATCAAACCGAAGTTGATTCCGTAGATCACACGGGCGACTATCTGGTCAAATAAAGATGTGGTGTTCCTGGTTCCCTCGCCTATAAAGAAGTTCTTAGTAACTCGATCGGTTCGACCAAATTCAACTTCTTGGGTTGCGCCACCTTCCAAGACGGCAATTCCCTCAGGGAGAGTTGACTCATCAAGTGTGACGTTGTACTTGCCGGTTTGCGGAACTCCGATGAGCCAGCGGCCCTTTTCATCGGTGACGGTTTCGGCTGTGTAGCCATTTCCATCAACCACGATGCGAACACCCTGAATGGGTTCTCCATCGATTCGAACGTTTCCTAAAATTGCGGCTTCATACTCTTCACCAACGCTGTCGGCGCTCGCTGGCATGGCGATACCTAAAACGGCAATAAACGAAAGAAAGCTGATTGCAATCCCTCGAGCTAGCCGATTGGCACGACTGGAAGAGAGGATATTCACGCGTCCTCCATACTTCTAAGGGCTTCTCTGCCCTCCCCACCTCGGGGATGAGAAAAAGACTAACAGCGCATTGGTTGCCTGAGGGCGGAAATAAGCCAATCTGCCCCCTGCCGCGAATCAGCTTCGCTGGCTAGGATTGAGTCTTAGTTCCCAGCAAGCGAGGCCAGTGTGGAATTTTCGGACCCTTTTTCTCTAGTCGGACTCACCTATGATGACGTCCTTCTCTTGCCAGGCCAGTCCGATGTCCTTCCCTCTAACGTAAACACGGCCACCAAGCTCAGCCGCAACATTTCTATCAATATCCCCTTGATTTCTTCTGCCATGGACACCGTGACAGAGGCCCGGATGGCGATTGCCATGGCTCGACAGGGGGGACTTGGCATCATCCACCGCAATCTTTCAATTGAGGATCAGACCAGCCAGGTTGATCTGGTGAAACGAAGCGAAGCCGGCATGGTTTCTCACCCCGTTACCACCACCCCCTATGCCACCATCCAAGAGGTCGATGATCTATGCGGGAAGTATCGAGTCTCAGGGCTACCTGTTATTGATGATGAGGAAAAGCTGGTTGGAATTGTCACCAACCGAGACATGAGATTTGTTCTTGAAGTCCAGCGCACCACCACCTTGGTGAAAGATGTCATGACTCCAATGCCACTGATTGTTGGAAAAGTTGGCATCAACCCAGATGAGGCGATGGCTCTACTTGCTCAACACCGAATTGAAAAACTTCCTCTGGTTGATGAGAACAACCGACTGCGCGGTCTGATTACCGTCAAAGACTTTGATAAGAGTGAGAAGTATCCAAACGCTGCCAAGGATGGTGCTGGTCGACTCTTGGTTGGTGCTGCCGTTGGTGTTGGCGCTGATGCTTGGGAAAGATCAATGGCTTTGATTGAAGCAGGTGCCGATTTGCTGGTGGTTGACACCGCCCACGGTCACAACTCAGCGGTTTTGGAAATGATCAAGAAACTAAAGAAGGAACCATTTGCCAAGAACACCGACATCATCGGTGGCAACATCGCAACCACCGAAGGTGCGAAGGCAATCATTGATGCTGGTGCCGATGGCATCAAGGTTGGGGTTGGCCCAGGCTCTATCTGCACCACTCGTGTGGTGGCTGGTGTTGGTGTTCCCCAAATCACAGCCGTTTATCTTGCATCACTTGCTGCCAAGAAAGCAGGCGTTCCGGTGATTGCTGATGGTGGTCTTCAGTACTCAGGCGATATTCCAAAGGCCTTGGTGGCAGGTGCATCCTCAGTGATGCTCGGATCTCTACTGGCTGGAACCGATGAGGCACCAGGAGACATTACCTATGTTGGCGGTAAGCAATACAAGACATATAGAGGAATGGGATCGCTTGGTGCCATGCAGGCAAGGTCCTACTCCAAAGACCGCTACTTCCAAGACGATGTCTTGCGCGAGGACAAGCTAGTTCCAGAAGGTGTTGAGGGAAGGGTCCCTTACCGCGGAACAGTGGCATCGGTAGTTCACCAGCTCATTGGTGGTCTTCGCGCATCGATGGGTTATGTGGGAGCTGGCACAGTTCCAGAACTCAAAGAAAAAGGTAAGTTCGTCCGCATTACTGCAGCTGGTCTTCGTGAGTCTCACCCACACGACATCCAGATGACCATCGAAGCTCCCAACTACGGAACCCGCTAGGAATTTTTCATGTCAGATATTGAAATTGGTAAGTCCAAGAGCGCTCGCAGGGCTTATGCCTTTGACGATGTAGCGGTTGTTCCAACCAGGAGAACTCGAGACCCAGAGGTTGTAACTACTAACTGGGGCATTGATGCCTTCAGATTTGAGCTTCCAATTGTGGCCGCTCCCGTTGACTCAGCGATGTCTCCGGAAACTGCAATTGCACTTGGGAAGTACGGCGGGCTTGGGGTTTTGGATTTAGAAGGACTTTGGACTCGCTACGAAGACCCTTCGCAGCAGCTAGCGGAGATTGCTAATGCTAACGATGAAGACGCAACTGCAGTTCTACAAAGGGTTTATTCAAAGCCAATTCAACCTGAACTAATTTCCGCAAGGCTCAAGCAGATTCGCGATGCTGGAGTCACCGTGGCTGGAGCTCTCTCACCACAGCGCACCGCAGAGTTTGCTGATGTTGTGATCAAGGCTGGCGTTGACATGTTCGTGATTCGTGGCAACACAGTTTCTGCTGAGCATGTGTCAAAGCAGGTTGAGCCACTGAATCTCAAAGAGTTCATTTACAAACTCGACGTTCCAGTAATTGTCGGCGGTGCTGCCACCTACACCGCAGCACTTCACTTGATGCGAACCGGTGCTGCTGGTGTATTAGTTGGTTTTGGCGGGGGAGCTGCCAGCTCGACCAGAAAGGTGCTTGGCATCCACGCACCAATGGCAACTGCAGTTTCTGATGTTGCTGCAGCACGCAGGGATTACCTAGATGAATCAGGTGGTCGCTATGTTCACGTGATTGCTGATGGCGGTCTTGGCACCAGCGGCGACATTGTCAAAGCAATCGCCTGCGGAGCAGATGCCGTGATGCTCGGAACTATTTTGGCTAGAGCTGCTGAGGCGCCAGGTCGCGGTTGGCACTGGGGACCCGAGGCAGTGAATGCTAAGTTGCCAAGAGGTCAAAGAGTTTGGGTTGGATCAGAAGGACCGATGGAAAACATTTTGCATGGTCCAGCTGAAACTGCTACTGGAAACTCAAACATCATCGGTGCACTCAAGCGCTCAATGGCTACCACCGGCTACTCAGATCTCAAAGAGTTCCAGCGTGTGGACATTGTGGTCAACCCCTATCACTAGATGCAACCAACTTTCTTTCAAGTAGCCAGACGTCCGAAGTGGATTGGGATTCTGCTTCTGATGACGCTGGTTGCGGCAGTCTTTGCAGGACTCATGCAGTGGCAGCTCAGTAGAACTTTCACAGTGGTAGGAATTTCCGAAGCCGAACAAGAACCCAGACCCCTAAGTGAGTTTGCGATTCCCGGTCAGGTTTTTCCAGATTCTTTTGATCGACTTGCAACTGTCGAAGTTGAAATCGATAAGGAAAATCTAAACATCGTCTCTGATCGACTTCAGCTAAGAGATGGCCAGCAAGTTGATGGTTATTGGCTGATTGCAAATTCCAAAGTAGTTGAAAATGATGCCAGCCTTACTCTCGCTCTTGCATTTAGTGAAGACCCAGCTGAGTTTGAAACATTTGAAGTTCCAGAGGGCAAGCAATTAATAACTGGCTACGTTGAGCCAAGTGAGCCAGTGCGGGATGGGGGAGAGTATCTGGGATCGGTGGCACTTGCAGAACTGGTCAACAGCTATTTCACGGAGCCAACTCCGAGCTATCCCATCTACTTGATTGTTCAGTCCGGGATTGAGACCGATCTGGAAAGAATTGAAATAGGTATCCAGGCTGAGCAGGTTGAGATCAACTGGCTGACTGCCTTTTATGCCATTGAATGGCTATTTTTCGCCTTTGCTGCCTTTTATTTGTGGTGGCGATTGGTTAAAGATCAGGTAATAAGAGAGCGCGAGTTATAAAACCGTTACCTGAAAATGTTGGTTTCTGCCCGATTCCATCGGTTTTCGGGCAATTTCCTGCTAGTTTCTCTCGAAATACCTTCAAACGGACAATTTCGGAGGCTGACAAGGGTGTTAGCAGAGGAACGCAGACTCAAGCTCATTGAGTGGACCAGGGAAGATGGCCGTCTAGATGCCAACCTGGCCGCCTCCAAGCTGGATGTTGCCGTAGAGACCGTTCGTCGCGATCTAGATGTCCTTCAGCGCCGAGGCGCTTTGCGCAGGGTCCACGGTGGAGCGATTGCTCTCGAGAAGTTTGCTCACGAATACACAATTCCGGAGCGCTACAACCGCAACCCCCAACAGAAGCAATTGGTGGCAGACATTGCCGCTGCCTACATTCCAGATGAGGGTTGCATTTTTGTTGATGGTGGCACTACAACCGAATGTCTTGCACCACATCTTCGCGATAAGCCAAAGCTAACCGTCGTAACTAACAACATCACGCTTGCATCAAAGCTTGGAGATAGCTCAACTCAGGTAAATATTCTTGGTGGAAGAATTCGCCCTGCCACTCTTACGGCAGTTGGTGCAAAGACTGTTTCAGACCTAATGGACTTCAATGCTGTTGTCAGCTTCATCGGAGCAAATGGTATTGGATTAGAGGCAGGCGCCACTGCTTATGACATTGATGAAGCTCTTGTTAAGAAAACCATGATGGCGCGATCTGCTGAGCGAATTCTTTTGGCTGATAGCAGCAAGTTTGGTCCGACTTACCCAGCTAGTTTTGCTGGCTTCGCAGATTTTGATCGAGTAGTTACAAACGTTGATGCTGATCCAGCATTGGTTGAAGCATTTAGTTCGGCGGGAGTAGAAGTTGCTCTCGCATAAAAGGTTTCCTCGGTTCTTTGCCGAAACCGAGGGAAAAAGGGTGAGGCCGCTTGCGGTTTCGCTTGTTGTATACAACCCCCTAATAGGAAGGTAGTACCCATGGCTAACTTTATTCCCGCAGGCACTGGCGGCCACACTGGCTGGCGTGCAGCGGTACAGAAGCTGGGTGGAAACCTAGCAGGCATGGTGATCCCAAACATCGGTGCATTCATCGCTTGGGGTCTTCTGACTGCTCTGTTTATTCCAACTGGCTGGCTGCCAAACGAGCAACTTGCTGCAATGGTCGGCCCAATGATTATCAACCTGCTACCAATTCTGATCGGTTACACCGGTGGACGTTTGGTACACGGTCAGCGTGGAGCGGTGATTGGTGCCGTTGCAACAGTCGGTGTGATTGTTGGAACCTCAATCCCAATGTTCCTCGGTGCAATGATCATTGGTCCATTGGCAGCTTGGGTTCTAAAGCGCATCGACGCGGTTTTGGACCCAATCACTCCTCCAGGATTCGAAATGCTAATTGGAAACTTCTCTCTTGGTATTGCGGGTCTGCTGATGGCAATTCTTGGATTCCTAGGAATTGGTCCAACAGTTAACGCTCTATCGGATGTTCTCGGTGCTGGTGTTCAGACCCTGATTGATACAGGTCTATTGCCACTTGCTTCGATTCTGGTTGAGCCTGCCAAGATTCTGTTCCTAAACAACGCTATTAACCACGGTGTGCTGGCACCAATCGGTGTTGTTCAGGCAGAAGAAATGGGCAAGTCAATCATGTTCATGCTAGAAACCAACCCAGGTCCAGGTCTTGGAATCTTGGTTGCATTCTGGCTAGCTGGAAACAGCGTGCTACGCGGAAGCGCACCTGGTGCGATCGTGATCCACTTCCTTGGTGGAATTCACGAGATCTACTTCCCATACGTACTGCTACGTCCAGTATTGGTTCTAGCTGCTATTGCTGGTGGTGCAACTGGTGTTGCAACCTTCCTAGTAACTGGCGTTGGATTGGTGGCAACACCATCCCCAGGATCAATCTTTGCTTACCTTGCAGTAACCCCTCCTGGTAACCACTTTGGTGTGCTCCTAGGTATCCTCCTTTCGGCCACCGTCTCCTTCCTCGTAGCATGGGTCATCCTCAAGGCAACTAAGTCTGGCGATGACGACCTCGCAGCTGCACAAGCTAAGAGCCAGGCTATGAAGACCGGCGGTGCGGAGTAAGCATGGCGAGCATATCTGGAGCCGACGTCAAGCACGTAGTTGTCGCTTGCGAGGCTGGAATGGGATCTTCGGTAATGGTTGCCAAAATGTTGGCCAAGCAGCTGAAGGACAACGGCGTTACCGTTTCTCATTCCCCCGTGAATCAATTAGCAGAAACTCAGCATGATGTTGTGCTGTGTCATCGCGGATTATCGGCTCGCGCTAAGCAAGCCGTGCCAAATTCCCCAGTAATTGTCTTTGACATGTTCTTGGGTGATTTGCGGATTGCCCAGCTGGTCGATGAGATCAAGCGCGGAGCAACCATCAGCGATGAGTAATTTGATTCAAAGGGCCGGGATACTCCTAGATGCCACGGCCTCCTCACCCGAGGAGGCCGTGCGCATCTGTGGTCAACTGCTGGTGCAGTTGGGTGCAGTCAGTGAAGAGTATGCGCAGGCAATGTGGGAGCGGGAGAATGCGTTTTCATCCGCAATCGGACTGGGATTTGCAATTCCGCACGGCACTGATGCCTCGCGCAAGTATGTGAAATTTGATCAGCTGGTCTTTCTAAGACTCAATTCTGAGATTCAATGGGGAGATGAGATGGTCAAGGGAGTGCTAGGAATAGCGTCCCAAGGGGATGGGCATGTTGAGATTCTGGGTAATTTCGCAGAGCTCGTCCAGGAAGATGCAGAGCGGGAAGTATTACTCTCAACTGGTGATACCGAGCAAGTTCTAAATCTTCTAAGCAGAGCAGGCTAGAGGAGAAAAAGTGAGCCAGCAGCCAATTGCTGTGCACTTCGGTGCCGGCAACATTGGTAGAGGTCTGATAGGCGCTCGCCTGCAAGAAGCCGGCTACTTCGTAGTCTTTGCCGATGTAAATCAAGAACTAATTGATCAGCTCAATCAAGCGGGCCACTATGCCATCACCGAGCTTGGAAGTGATCAAAAAGAGCAGACATACAACAGCTATCGAGCAGTGCATTCCGTAGCCGACGCCGATGAGCTCATTGACTTTATTGCTAGGTCAGAAATTATTACGGCATCGGTTGGTGTGGGAATTTTGAGCAAGATTGCTCCAGTGATTGAGAAGGGCTTGCTGAAGAGAAAGTCTGAGCAGCTAGCAGTTGTGATGGCTTGCGAGAACGCAATCAACGCATCTGATCTTTTGCACTCGTTTATTCAAAACAAAGAAAAGATTTCTAAAAAGTCAGTTTTTCTAAACACTGCCGTTGATCGAATCATTCCAATTCAAAGCTCTAACTCAGCAGTTGATGTAGCAGTTGAGTCATTCAGCGAATGGGTAATTGATGTTTCTAGGCTGCGCGGAACACTTCCTATTCCTGGCACCATTCAAGTAGACGACCTTGAGCCTTTCATTGAGCGCAAGCTCTACACCGTAAACACTGCACACCTAGCCGCTGCCTACTTTGGCCAGCGAGCCGGTCACGAAACCATCGTTGCGTCTTTGCAAGATCCTGAGGTACTTGATCTCACCCGCAAGGTGCTAGATGAAACATCGGCTGTAATTAGAGCTAAGCATTCGATTTCGGCCGGCAATCAGGAGAACTACGTAGCTAAAACTTTGGAGCGTATTTCTAACCCAGCAATTGATGACTACGTAGTAAGAGTAGGAAGAGATCCGCTCCGTAAACTTTCAAGAACCGAGCGACTCGTCGGTCCAGCTGCCTACTTTGCTGAGCACATTGGAGAACCAACGGCGCTGTTGAGTTTGATTGACGCTGCCCTTAGTTTCACCGCCAGCGAGGATAAAGAGGTACATCAGCTAAGAACAATGATTAGTGAACTTGAGCCAGCTGCCTTGACCAGGGAAGTCTGCGGCATTCCTGCCGACCACCCTTTGGCTAGTGGGCTGACTCGACTTTTTGATCTGCACAAAAGTGCAGTGAGCCGTAAAGGCTGAGCCACACCCTCACAATTGCTATCATCCCTAGGGACCAAGGAGTTTTTATGGCAACTATTTCCGGCATCGTCACAATCGAGGACCCAATCGGCTTTCACGCCCGCCCTGCTGGTCAGATTGTGAAGTTGGTAAAGGACTCAGGTCTTGAGATTCGCATGGGCCGAGTTGGCGAAAACTTAGTGAAGGCCAACTCTCCGTTAAGTCTTATGTCGCTCAAGGGAAAAACGGGCGAGCAGCTCAGCGTCGAAGTTGATAGCGACGATGAAGCAAAAGCTCAAGAAATTATTGATTCAATCCAGCAATTCCTAAAGGGCTAACGTGCTTTCAAGCGGAGCAGTTTTAACTGGATTAGGTGTTGGCCTGAGCGCAGTCTCCGGCGAGGTGTTCAGAGTCAAGCCTCATCAACCGCTTCCGATACCTGCTAAGCACCAAGGCGATAAGCAATCGGAAACAGAAAAGCTAAAGGGTGCCATCGGGCATGTTTCTGATGAGCTGAAGAAATTGGCTGAAAAAGCTGGCGAAACCTCAGCTGAAATCTTTGAAGCACTTGAAATGATTTTGCAGGATGAGAGTCTTTTCGATGCGGCTATCACGGAGATTGATTCCGGTTGGGAAGCAGCAACCGCCTTTGTGAATGCCGTTGAGACATTTGCGGAGCTGCTCAGCGGAGATCCAACCTTCGAAGAGCGATTGGCTGACATCAGAGATTTGGCGAAGCGAGTTGCAGCCAACATCCATGGAATTTCACTTGGACTAAACCTTCCCGAAGAGGGCAGATATGTAATTGTCGGTGAAGACTTTTCGCCCGCTGATACAGCTCAGTTCACTAAGGCTGTTGTTGGAGTTATCACAATTCAAGGTGGGCCTACCTCTCACACCGCAATTATTTGTCGCTCAAAGTCGATCCCTGCTGTTGTTTCTTGCGGTAGTGCAAAGGATTTGGTTGATGGTGTCCAAGTTTTGGTTGATCCGGTTGGCGATCGGGTCGTTGTCGAAGGCAAGGAATCAGATGCGACACAGGCAATTTCATTTGTTGCCAAATCAACTGAGCCAATCATTCCTGTCCGGGCCAACATTGGGTCTTTGGAAGATGCCATCGCTGCGGCAACTACTGCTGCCGAGGGAGTGGGATTGTTCCGAACCGAGCTGCTTTATCTTCAAAGCACGACCAAGCCAAGCAAAGAAAAACAAATTGCTTCCTATACCGAGATACTGAAGGCAGCACCTGAGGGGCCAATTGTAGTTCGCACAATCGATGCCGGAAGTGATAAGCCAGTTCCGTTTCTGGAAATGCCCAAGGAAGAAAATCCTGCACTTGGTGTTCGTGGATTTAGGTTGGTTGTTCCGCACCGTGAATTCATTATTGATCAACTCGAGTCACTGGAAGAAGCAAGGAAGCAATCTGGTCGAGAAGTTTGGGTGATGGCACCAATGGTTGCTTTAGCTTCCGAGGCTGCTCAGTTTGCTGAACTTGCTCGAAGTGCAGGCAACTTCAAAGTTGGAATAATGGTGGAAACCCCATCAATCATTTATGAGATTCCAAACCTGAAGGGAATCGTAGATTTCATATCAGTGGGGACCAATGATCTATCGCAGTACTTGTTTGCGTCTGATCGCTTGCACCCAAGTCTCGGTAGCTTGCTAAACCCCTGGCAGCCAGCACTCATTAGAGCACTTAGCGAGATTGCCAAGGAGTGCAAGGCAGTGTCAATTTATTCTGGCGTCTGTGGTGAGAGTGCCTCTGATCCTGCGTTTGCAGTGGTGCTAGCTGGCATGGGATTTGATTCCGTTTCTTCTTCCCGGTCCCAGGTGGGGGCGGTTCGCACAGCGCTTTCTTCGCTGGATGCTGCACAAGCCAAGGACATCTACCTATCGGTCCTGGACGCGAAGACCTCGGATGAGGCGAAGTCAATTGCCCTGGCAAAGCTCAGCTTGCTAGCTGGCTAGACTTTGCCTTATGTCGGCACCGCTTCCCTCTCAAATTCCTCAGATTCGCTCGACCCTACGTTTTTATAAGGTTTCCTCTTATATAACGGGTGTCTTTCTGCTGCTTTTGATGGTGACCTGGGGAATAAGAAGATTGCCATTTCTTGGATTTGATTTGTGGCTAATGGGCCCAAATGGATTTATAACTTTTGAGAGTTATGGTGTTGAGGGGGAGGGCCTTCCCACCACCGGCATCAATCTCACTGTCCTGATTTTGATTGTGCACGGCTGGCTCTATGTCGTTTACTTGCTGGCTGATTTCAGACTTTGGACTTTGATGCGCTGGCCAGTTACCAGGTTCCTATTTATTGCCCTGGGCGGCATTGTTCCATTTTTGAGTTTTTATACAGAGGCAAAGTTTGCCAAACTGGCTGAATCACAGCTGAGGGAGCTAGAGAAGTGAAGCCGGTACTGGTAGTTGACTTTGGTGCTCAATACGCCCAGTTGATTGCTAGACGCGTTCGCGAGGCGAGTGTTTACTCAGAGATTGTTCATCACAACATCTCAGCGGAAGAAGTTAGAGCTAAGAATCCAGCTGCCATCATTTTGTCTGGTGGTCCCTCCAGTGTTTATGAGGATGGTTCGCCAAAGTTAGATCCAAAGATCTTGGAACTTGGAGTGCCAGTGCTTGGCATTTGCTATGGCTTTCAGATTCTTGCCCAAACTCTTGGCGGACGAGTCGACAAAACTGGCAAGCGAGAATATGGCGCCACCAAGTTATCGATAGCAAGTGGCGGAACCTTACTGGCAGGTCAGCCTGACCTGCAGGTTTGCTGGATGAGCCATGGCGACCAGGTTATGCAGGCGCCTTCCGGCTTTGAAGTTCTTGCTTCAACTGAAACAACCCCAGTTGCAGCCTTTGAGTCGAAAGAGAAAAAGATTTATGGCGTGCAGTGGCACCCAGAGGTCAAGCACTCCGAGCAGGGTCAGAAAGTGCTGGAGAACTTCTTATATAAAGGAGCAGGCATTGATCCCACCTGGACTTCGGGCAATGTAATTTCCGAGCAGGTTGAAAAGATTCGTGCGCAAGTAGGCTCCGCTCGGGTTATCTGTGGCCTGTCTGGCGGGGTTGACTCAGCGGTTGCAGCAGCGCTTGTTCATAAGGCAGTTGGAGATCAGCTGACTGCAGTGTTTGTTGATCACGGACTTTTGCGAGCCGGTGAAGCAGAGCAGGTTGAGAGAGATTACGTTGCCGCCACCGGTATTCGATTGGTGGTTGTGAATGCTGAAGAGAAGTTCCTTTCTGCGCTAAAAGGCGTGAGCGACCCTGAGCAAAAGCGCAAGATTATCGGCCGCGAATTCATCCGCACCTTTGAAGAAGCAGAGCGAAAGTTAGTTGCGGAAGCGGCTAAAGACAATTCACCAATCAAGTTCTTGGTGCAGGGAACGCTTTATCCGGATGTAGTTGAATCTGGCGGTGGGGTAACCGCTGGAATCAAGAGCCACCACAACGTTGGTGGTTTGCCAGATGATTTGCAGTTTGAACTGGTGGAGCCACTTAGAACTTTATTCAAAGATGAGGTTCGCGCCATTGGCGCAGAGCTTGGACTTCCTGCCGAGATTGTTTCCCGTCAACCATTCCCAGGACCAGGTCTTGGTATTCGAATTGTTGGTGAAGTTACCAAAGAACGACTTGATCTGCTTCGCAAGGCGGATGCGATTGTTCGAGAGGAACTTACAAAGGCTGGTCAAGACAAACTAATTTGGCAATGTCCAGTTGTTTTGCTCGCTGATGTCAGATCAGTTGGTGTTCAAGGCGATGGCAGAAGCTATGGCCACCCAATTGTGCTGCGACCAGTTTCTTCTGAGGATGCGATGACAGCTGATTGGTCCAGACTTGACTATGAGCTGCTGGCAAAGATTTCAAACCGTATTACCAATGAGGTGGAGGGCGTGAATCGAGTCGTTCTCGACATAACTTCCAAGC
>VFQT010003946.1_pt1 | contig 12952 bp, 6 predicted proteins | sample 3512381 | NCBI WGS metagenome assembly VFQT01 (sample SAMN10412376, study PRJNA504923) | tailings metagenome | isolation source: Relicate 2 Philex TSF3 active mining site | place: Philippines: Tuba, Benguet | collected 2017-08-29 | reverse complement strand
TCTCGAGTTCAGCGGAGCGGTTCTCGAGTTCAGCGGAGCGGTTCTCGAGTTCAGCAGAGCGGGTCTCGAGCTGTGTCTGCAGCAGGAGCAGCTGAGTGTCGACGGTGGAGCGACTGAGGGAGGCCTGCTGGATGCGGCGAGCCCGTTCGTCCAATGCCTCTTCGCGAACCTGCAGTGCCTGTTGTCTGCTGTCGAGTTGCTGCTGCGACTGTGCGACTGCCTCTGCCGACGCCTGCAACTGCTGCTGACGGGTGGCAAGCTCGGAACGCTGAGCATCGACGGCGGACAACTGCTGTTCAGCAGCCTGGGTACGCTGGAAGGCTGCCAGTTGCTGCTGTTCCAATTGCTGCTGCAGACTGGTTAATTCTGACCGGGATTCAGCCAGCGCAGCCTGCTGTCGGGCTGCTTCTTCGGTCAGTTGTGCCCGCTGCTGCTGCAACTGTGCGGCCAGCTCAGTCAGTTCCTGACGCTCGTGGAGCAGGTTGCTGTGCATGGCTTCCGCGTCTCTGCGGATGGCGTTTGCCTCTGCCAGCCTTCCAGCTGCCAGTTCCCGATCCTGCTCAAGTCGCTGTCGGTCGGCTGACTGCGCTGCCCACTGCTGCTGTTCCTGCTGCAACTCGGCACGCGCATGCTCCAGTTCGGCAAGCAGTTCTGCCAGTCGCTGCTCTTCAGACCGAAGGCGACTTTCCCTGCGGGCCGCTTCTGCCTCGCGTTCCAGCAACTGCCGGACGTCAGCTTCCTCTGCACCGCGTTTCCTGACCGCTGCAGGCTCGCTGTGCTGTGGAGTTGTTGTACGGATACTGTCACGTACCCGCGGAAATACCTCGTGAAACGGACGCTCAGATCCCCAGGTATAGACGACGGCCGGAGGGGCTGCGCCCAGCAGCGACGGTCGTCGCACGACACCGTCCGCTTCCGAAATGACCGGACGCAGCGGATCGGCCGCCAGCACGCGCATCGTCCAGCTGCCGAGACAGACGACATCATCAGGTTCAAGGATGGTGTCTCCGTGTACGGGCACTTCGTTCACCCAGACGCGACCGTCCAGACGCACCAGAGTCAGGCAACCCTGCTGAAAATCCAGCCGACAGTGCTGTGGCTGAATTGAATTCTGCTGGATACTGAGATCTGCATCGGCAGCCGCGCCGCAAATGAACGATCCGTCGCCGGCAAGCTGCCAGGGGCCAGAACGCTGGTCGTACAGAGGTACCAGCAGAGGTGCCTCTTTGCTGGTGAATCTGCTCGCTGTTGCTGTTAGCAGCGATGGCATCGACGCCTCCGAGTCACTGTGTCACCTGTTTCATTCACTCAGTTTTTCCAGTTTGCGCCGTGTATCGATCCGGCGAATATAGCAATCTTTCCCCAGACTCATTCCATGTGGTCGCGAAAGGCTGTTGTTTGGGTGTTGAAATTCTGCAACCAGACGTCAAAAGTCGGTCTGTGGCGGTTGCAGTGGTTCTGTGTGCATTCTGTGAGCACTCATTGACTGACCTGCTGCTGGGCGGATGGGAGGTCTGTGTTGCCTGGTGGGTTTGGGGTGTTTGTTCCTGATTGGCGAGATATTCCGGGTGCAGCGTTTTCCCTGCCCGTGTCGTTCAGGTTCACCGATAAGGATGAAGGGATTGTGCCACTGTTGATGATTCACATGAGTCCACAGCACGGTCCTTCTTCGTTCAGCGTACGCCCTTAGTTTCGGGGTTGTCAGTCATGTTTTTCAGAACCCTGCCTCCGCTTCTGGTCACCTGTCTGCTGTCGGGCTGCATGGTCAACGGGCTGTTTGAGCGCGATGATCCGAGCAGCCGGCATGAGCCTGGGTCCGACGCATGGTGGGCTGAAAAGGGTGAATTGCCACCGGGTGTCCGGCAAAGCCGATGGAGAGGCAAACTCTGGCCCGCGGCTCCGCGTTCAACTGCTCCAAAGCAGCAGTTCACTCACATCTACCATTCTCAGCACTACTGGCCGCACCCGTATGCGGCTCAGGACAGCATGGCTGTCCATCGCATGATTGATACCCAGACGGCTCTCGGGTGGCAGGATCAGACGACTCTCTACGATCGTCATTTCGATCAGAATACCCAGTCTCTGAATACCGCTGGTCGGCTGCAGCTTGAGTACATCCTGTTCACGGTTCCGCCACAGCGTCGCAGTGTCTATGTTCAGGCAACTCACAGTCCGGACGGTGATGAAATCAGGCGGGTTTCAGTGACAGAGGCAGCGGCCGAGCTGCGGCCTGGTCAGACGCCTGCGGAGATTACGATGCGGACCTGTGAAGAGATCGGCCGGCCGGCGGCGGAAATCGGCAGCATTGCTCAGCAATACCTGCAGAGCACTCCGGTTCCGCGCATCGGCAACGGTATCGGTGGCGGCGGTTCCTCGGGCGGCGGCTTTGCCGGCGGTGGACGGGGCGGTGCGGGCGGGGCCGGAGGTGGTGGCGGTGCAAACAGTTTCAGCAACTACAGTGGACCCGTGGGCGGAATTGCGACGGGTGCCGGTACGACGTCGCGATAGCCGCAAGCTTTCCTCGGTCATGCCAAAACTGCCGAATGGCTGCTGTCATGGCGGATTCCGCCGAGTGGTCGTTTTGCTGGCTGACGTTCAGTGCGAGGTACAGCGGACTTTTCCTGCTGTGCTCAGGATAACGGATTCGATGACGGAACTGGGAGTGCTACTGTTTGCACACTCTCAGGACCGCGATGCTGGTCCGCGGGGAGGATGTTTGTGTCAAAGCCATATCGTCTGGTGCTGAATTCGGTGCTTCTGCTGGCCAGTTGCGCGTTCTGCGGCTGCGCCCTGGTGAGTGGCAGTGCTGCCAGCGGTTCGCGTTTCCTGCCCTTCCGGAAAGCTGCAACGGCTAAACTGAGCCCTGAGTTCCGGGAAGCTCAGCGGATGTTCGGCAGGAACACAGAAAAAAATCTGCTGGCATGGGCGCTGTATCAGGAGGATACGGAGCAGTACGCAGAGGCGATGAAGACGTATCGCGAGCTTGCGATTGCCTACCCTGACAGTGTTCAGCCACAACTTGGCATTGCTCGCGTTGAAGAGGCGACTGGTCGTGGTGAGCAGGCACTGACGGTTCTGCAGAATGCTGCGGCAGTGCATCCGCAGAATGTCGAGGTGCAGTTGCAGTTGATGCGGCTGCATACTTCGGAAGAGAACTGGCAGGAATGTCTGAAAACCTGTGAAATCGTCTGCAACCTCGCTCCAACCGATCAGAATGCCCGCTATGAGGTGGGGATTGCCATGGTGCGTGCCGGGCGGGTCCAGGACGCTCTGCCCCACCTGACCTTTGCCGTCGGTCGGTCCGCCGCCTGCTACAACGTGGCATGGATCCTGCATGAACAGTCTCGCGATGCGGATGCCGTGTCGTGGCTGCAGCAGGCGCTGAGCGAACATCCTGATCGGCAGACTGCCGAGCGATCGAAGCTGTTGCTGGCAGAACTGTCTCCGGCTGCTCCGCAGCCCGCACCTCGACGCGACCGCGTCGTGCCTGCGTCGGCGGAAGGTGATCAGGGAGGTGTTATCCGGGCCGGTGGACCGGTGGATGTACCGTCATGGAGCGGTCCCGGCCAGGGGGCTGTTCGGCCAGCCCGCCATGCCGGCCCGGCCCCTCAGGCGGTAGTTCAGCCGCGGCGCTGACGGGGGTGGCCGGAGCCTGAGTCACCGGGGCAGGTGCGAACGGCCAGATGATCGGAATCAGGATCACACTGACCACCATCATCAGCAGGTTCAACGGCACACCTGACCGCACGAAGTCGCTGAAACGATATCCTCCGGGGCCGAACACCATCATGTGCGTCTGGTATCCGACCGGCGAAGCAAAAGCGAAGGATGACGCGAGGGCCACGGCCATAACAAACGGGCGTGGGTGAGTACCAGACAGAGCTGCCGCCTGCAGGCAAAACGGAAAGGCAATTGCCGCTGCGCCATTGTTCGTAATCAGTTCATTCAGGATCATGGTGGCCATGTAGATGGCGGCCAGTGCGGCGATGGGGCCGAATGGCTGAGTCAAATGAATCAGCTGCTCAGCGAGATATTGCGCGGCTCCGGATTTGTCGAGCGCAGTTCCCAATCCGAATGAAGCTCCGATGGCCGTGAGCACCGGCCATTCAACGGACTGACGGCCATCGGCCGTGGACATGCAGCGAGTCAGCACCATCAGGCCGCCTGCAAGGAATGCCGCCAGCGTCGCGCGATCTCCGGGCAGCAGCACCATTGCCACCAGCAGTGCGGCAAAAATGCCGACGGCAATCCACCAGCGTTCCTGCCTCACGACCTGAAAGCCTTCCACATCGCTGACCAGATAGAAGTCCGGATTATTGCGATGAGCCTGCGTGAAGTTGGCCCCAGTCTGCAGCAGCAGTGTGTCGCCGGCTTCGAGGCAGACATCCCCGATTTTTGTGGTCACTCGCTCGCCGTTCCGATGAATCGCAACAATTGCTGCATTGTAATGCGAGCGGAACTGAGATTCGCGGACTGTCTGGCCAATCAGCGGCGAACTTCGGCTGACTACCGCTTCGCACAGACGACGCTGTCGGGCCGCAGCCCACGCTGCGTCGGCGCCCGCTGCCACCGGCTCCAGTCCGGGGATATTCTTCAGGTCCACGATGGTGTCGACGATGCCCGTAAACACCAGTCGGTCGTCCTGTTCCAGTACTGTGTCGGGGCTGACCGGGGTGATGATCGAGCCACGTCGGTCGACTTCGGCAAGGAACAGTCCCGGCAGGCCTCGCAAGCCGGCAGCTTCGATCGTTTGACCGATCAGGCGGCAGCCAGGAGCCACTTTCAGCTCAACCAGATACTCACGCATGGACTCGCCAAACTGCTGCAGCAGTTCCTTGCGTGCCGGCAGCAGCAGACGTCCGAACGTGAGCAGATAGATACTGCCGACGATGGCGCAGGGAAAGCCCGCGTAGCCGATCTCAAAGAACTCCATCTCTTCCAGTCCCGGTATGCCGGACTTTTTCATCAGACCGTCGACCACGAGGTTGGTACTGGTGCCGATTCGGGAACAGCAGCCGCCCAGAATCGTGGCGAAAGACAGCGGAATCAGCAGTTTTGAGGGCGCCACGAGGTTCTTGCGACACCATTTCAGCACAACCGGGATCAGCATGGCCACAATCGGCGTGTTGTTCATGAATGCCGAAACGGCCATGGCGAAGCAGATGAGGGCAGCCAGACCACTGAATTCTGTGCGTACCGGTCCCAGGACCCGGGCCCCCACGTAGTCCACAACACCGGTCTCCTTCAGGCCCGAAGTGACCACGAACAGGGCGGCCACCATCAGCAGTGAAGGGCTGATGAACCCTTCAAACGCCGATTTGAAGTCGAGGACTCCGGCCAGTGTCAGCACAACCAAAGCACCCATGAAGACCAGATCCGCCGGGCGATCGAATGCCAGAGCGATCAGTGTGACGAGCGTTACGGCAATTGTGAACCAGGCCTGCCATTCCATGTGTGCTGCCGCGACAGCCCGAGTGTGTGGGTGGCTGCCGCATTCCTTCAAAACAGAGGTCTTGTGTGTCAAGTCCCAATATCGTGCAGGCTGCGAAATCTAGTGGGGGCAGGACAGTGTTGCAACCGCAGGAGGCGGAGCGGGAACAGGCCACGGTGCAGCGGCGGGAATCCCGCGAACGGAGTACTCCCATTGACTGCGGGAAGCAGAAGTACTCGTTATCATCCGGCACACTCCCCCTGGCGTGGTGATCTGACCCTGGCTGCGGGGTTGTTGTGTGTTTCGGTGTCCGCTGCCGCGAAAATCTCTCAAAGCTCTGCCCATGACTGATTCCGTCATTTCCTATCATCCGGATGCGGCACTTCGACTGCTTCGCCCCGGGCGTCTGGCCGGACTGCAGCACGCTCTGGAAGCTGCCCGTGACGCCACTCTGAACGATGTTGAGCTCTGGCAGAGCGGAGAGTCGGTTCCGCCTGAGCGTCAGCCACTGGATGCCGGTTTTATTCAGTGGCCGGAAGAACTGCTCGCGGACCTGCAGGCCAATCGCGGCGAAAGTCTGATCGCGCGACTTGAAACTACCGGCAGCCGACTGCGTCAGCTGGCGGATTCCCTCGTGGTGCTGGGTATTGGCGGCTCGTATATGGGCATGCGGGCCATGTTCGAGGCGCTGCGGCCGGCCTGCTGGAACGAACTGTCCCGCAGTGAACGCGACAGTGCTCCGCGACTGTATTTCGACGGTTGGAATGTGGATTCCGATCGCCAGCACGAATTGCTGTCGCTGCTGGAACGGCGAGCTGTTGCCGGCCCGGATGCAGCCGCCGGGCGGACCGCCATCATCAGTATCAGCAAGTCCGGTGGTACTCTGGAGCCGGCTGTGGCTTTTCGAGCCTTCCGGGATTTTGTCGAACGACGGTTTCCCGGAATGGATCGTGATCTGATCGTGCCGGTGACCGGCGAATCCGGACGACTGCGGAGTCTGGCGGAAGCCGCCGGCTACCGTGATGTGTACTCCATTCCTGATGGTATCGGCGGACGGTTCTCCGTTCTGACCGCTGTGGGGCTGCTGCCCGCAGTCACGGCCGGCCTGAATATTCGGGCCCTGCTGCAGGGGGCAGTGGCGCTGACCGATCACTTCCGGCGGGCTCCCTTCGAGCAGAATGTCGTACTGCAGTTCGTTGCCGTGTGCCATGCTTTTGAGGCCGATCACGGCATGAATTGCCGCGTACTGTCCACCTGGGGCAGTCGCCTTGAAGCGGTCGGGTTATGGTATGACCAATTGCTCAGTGAAAGTCTCGGCAAGCACGAACGCGGGGCCACTCCGCTCACCGTAGTAAATACTCGAGATCTTCACAGTCGCGGTCAGCAGCATCAGGAAGGCCGCCGTGACAAGCTGATCACAAACCTGCTGCCCGGTCCCCCGGTGCTGGCACCGCTGACAGTCGCGGCACATCGGCTGGATCAGGATCGGTTGAATCAACTGGCCGGAACCACTCTGCCCCGTATTCTGGAGGCGGCCATTTCCGGCACCAATCAGGCGTATGCCGACGCCGGGCGCCCGACGGCCGATCTGCTGCTGCCAGGGCTCAGCGAGCACTCCCTGGGCCAGCTGTTCCAGATGCTGATGCTGGCCACCGTGGTCGAAGGACGCCTCGTCGGAACGAATCCGTACGGCCAGCCTGGCGTGGAAGCCTACAAGAAGAACATGCAGGCCAATCTGGGAATACAGTAAGCAGACCTGGGCTCACTTCCGTTGAATTGCTTTGTCGCAGAGGACCGCAGAATGAAGCTGACATTTTATGGCCACAGCGCCTTTGCTCTGGAAATCGCCGGACAGCGAATCCTGATTGATCCGTTCCTGACCGGAAACCCGGTCAATACGACCCCTGCCGATCAGGTGCAGGCGGATTTCATCGTGGTGTCTCATGGCCACGGAGACCACGTCGGTGACACTATTGAGATTGCCCGACGCACCAACGCTCTGGTGATTTCCAATCACGAAATCTGTCTCTGGCTGCAGAAGCAGGGCGTGGCCCGGACGCACGATATGCACCTTGGGGGCAGTCATCAGTTTCCGTTTGGGAATCTGAAGCTGACTGTCGCGCACCATGGTTCGGTGCTGCCCGATGGAACGTACGGAGGCAATCCGGCCGGTTTACTGTTTCGGACCGCCGAGGGCAACGTGTATCACGCAGGCGACACGGCGCTGTTTTCCGACATGTCGCTGATTGGTGCAGTGGGACTGAAGGCAGCAATCCTGCCGGTGGGCGACAACTACACGATGGGGCCGGAAGATTCGCTGGCAGCCATTCGCCTGCTGCAGCCGCAGATTGCCATCCCCTGCCACTATTCCACGTTTCCGCTGATCAGTCAGGATATTGAGCAGTGGTCGCAGCAGGTGCGTCAGCACACGAATGCTCGCCCGCTGGTGATGGCCCCGGGCAGCACAACTGAGCTTTGAGTGTCTCTCGGGGGGCAGACGGTACTGGGACTTTGAGTCGGTTTGGGTGAGGTAAATGTGCGCGGCGGGGACTGCGTGCATGTTGACGAATGGTCTTTGCGAAGTTTCCAATCGTTTTTTCTATGTTTGGAAAGCTGGACTGTTTTACTACCCCGTAGTACGTTTACAGGTGGTGATGTGTCCATCCCATCAAGTCGTCATGCCTCGGGGGCTCGCATGCTGTCGGACCTTATGTCGCAGTTCGCTGGTGGTTTTTCCGTCTGGAAGTCCGGGTTGCGGTTCGGCGCCCGTGGGAGGCGTTCCCTGGCGGGGCAGATGCAGCGAATTGAACCTGCAGAGTCGCGTTGTTTGCTGTCCGGTGTTGCGCCTGTGTTGGTGTCAATGACTCCGTCATCTCCGCCGCCGGCTCTGAATCAGTTTGAGTTTGAGGTGCGTTTCAGTGAGCCTGTCAGTGGCGTAAATACTCAGAATTTCAGCGTCATCAACGGGTTTAACAGTTACGTCGACAGCGTTTCCGGAGGGCCGGAACTGTGGAAAGTGCGAATCACCGGGCTTGGTTACTATGGGACGGTGGGGCTTCGTTTTGAAGACCCAAACAGCGTCATCCGCGATGTTGACGGGAACCCGGTTTATTCGACGTCTGGGCAGAATCGTGTGCTGATGCGGGACGAAGTCTCACTGACCGGCATGCCTGGGAGAGAGTCTGTCGTGTTTGGCGATTTCGATGGCGACAGTCTTCAGGACGTCGCCCGGTTGATCTCGTCTCGTCAGGTCCGAAAGGACGCCGTGGAATTTCTTTTTGGTCAGCAGGACGGTACTTTCAGAACCGGGGGAGCAGCGGTTGCCGGCGCTGGAATTGCCTCGTGGATCCGCCGAGCCAAATTTGACAGCGACGGCTATCCGGACGTGGCAGTTGGAGTTGTGGGCTGGACTGAAGTTGAGGGGTTGACTGAAGAGATACAATTGGTCGATGTCGGGCCCTCCGGCAGCACTGTTGGCTCAAGTCTTATAAGGCTGCAGTCAACGGAGTCTCTGAATAGTGTGTTTTTTGAAGACTTGAATGGTGATGGACTGAGTGAAATTATTACGCTGGCCTATCTGCCACCTTTGGATGGACAGAGTCGCTTTGCGGTACGTGTACGCTGGAACGACGGCTCTGGCGGATATTCCGAGGTTACGGAATCGGCTGCTCTGAATGGAGACTCGTACTACGCCTATTTCAAAGGCGAAGCTGCGGTGCGTTTTGTGAACGTGACCGGAGACGCTCGGCCTGAAATTTTGCTGCTGCCTCCGCTTGATCAGTCACTCCGTGTTTTGGCAGTACAGCAGTCATCGGGTGCAAATGGGCTTCCGATCGTGGCGTCGTACCCGCTTGGTGATCCAGGATTGCTGGTGTTTGCGGAAATCGCTGATCTGACTGGCGACGGTTTGGTGGACCTGGTCTATGGCAACTTCGATCCCAGCACCGCCACTGACTCTGAGAATCTGTGCAGTTTTCATGTCCTTAACGGGCTGCCTGCGGGGCTATTCGGCGAATCCCGGCCACTGACTGATCTGACTGGTAATCCGCTGGTCGTCGGTTGCATACCTGCTGCTGCAGGATTTCGCGTTTCTGATGTGAATCAGGATGGTCTGGCCGATGTCTTCTGCGTCGACGAGCGTCCGGTGATCGATCCGGCATCCGGGGACGTTTCGTATGCTGTGGACTTACGCTGGTTGCAGGCTCATCCGAATGGACGATTTTCCAATATTCTGCTGGGCAGCGTCGAGAAATCCGAAATCAACGGTGCACGGCGGTGGATGTGGGGGCGACCGGCGAGTGCTGCAGCAGGTCAGGGGCTCGATGTTTTGATGTCTTATGGTTTCAATTCAGACAATCTGATTGCTCGCGTCAAGTTTGCTGCTCAACCGAGTGTGCAGACGGAAATTCGTCAGTCCACACTGTTGTCTGCGGTTCAGTACGGTGACTTCAACGGAGATGGAATCAGCGAGGAGCTGTTGTGGGGGGTTAAGGATCGTACGTATCTGCGGAACGGAATCTGGGTTGGAGAGTTTGAGGAATTATTGGAGTTCAGCGGGCGGGCGCCCCGCACGGTGGATTCCGGGAATGCGTCGGCGATCGCATTCGGAAGAATCAGTGGTGTTGCTGGTGCCAGCGTGGACAGTCGATTGGTGGTTGCGGAAAGCGGCACGTCGACCGTGCGACTGTATCAGGGATCTGGTCAGGGGTTGCCAACAGGTTTGTTGAATCGGCAGGTCACGGCCGAGTATGCCGTGAATGGGCCGCCGGTCGACCTGGTTGTGTCCGACCTTGATCGGAACGGAACGCTCGATCTGGCCACGGCCAATTCTACGGCTTCAGGGGCCGTCAGCATCCTGCTTGGAAGTGGGAGCACCCTGAATCCAGCCGCGGGAATCGATCTGCCTTCAGGTTCCAGTGCTCTGACAGTGGCTGACCTGAACAACGATGGTGTCGGTGATTTGCTGGTGGCCGGAATGGATGGCAATGTGCGGCTGCTCCGCGGGAATGGCAATGGCAGTTTCCAGCCGGCGATGACGGTATTTCAGAGTTCTTTGGTCAGCGCGTTGCATGTTGCCGACATAAGTGGCGACGGGATTCCGGATTTGATCGTTGAGCATCAGTCTTCCGGCAGCCTGACTTTCGGCCAGGGCACGGGAGCCGGGGCATTCATTCTGCGGGGAAACATCCAGTCGGGCGGTGGTGTGCAGGTCAGTCGTACGGCCGATGTCAATCGTGACGGATTGGCTGATCTTGTGGTCGGTACCGCTGCAGGCTCTATTCGGGTTTATCAAGGCAAGTCAGCCGGTGTTCTCGATCCATCGAGCCTTCTGACAACTCAGTTGAATTTACCGGAAACGGCTCCGGTCCAGGACCTCCAGGTGGCTGATCTGACTGGCGATGATCGACCGGAGATTGCCGTTTTGCAGGTTTCACAGAATGACGGCTTCTCTGGCAGCTTGATTGCGGTCTTCGCTTCCCCGGCCTTGCCGAACAGCCAGTGGGAACTGTGGTCGGAAAAACGCGGGGAATTTCAGCATCTGTTCCTTGGGGAACTGGGCAAGGATGGCAGACCGGACTTGCTGCTGGCGAGTCGATCAGGGAAGGATTACGCCTGGTATCAAAACGATCATCTGCCATATGAGAGCAGTTTGCTGGCGCCATATAACACGAACGCTTATCCTACTTTAAATGTTATCGCTCCTGTGCAGATGCTGGAGGATGCTGCCGAACTCAGTATTCCCCTGACAGGAATTACGGCAGGTGGCTTTGAAGTTCAGAGTTTGCGAGTCACGGCGGTGAGCAGTCAGACGACTGTTCTTGGCACGCCGCAGGTCATTTTCTCCGGCGACAGCACCACCGGGCAACTGCTTCTGAAGCCAGTCCCCTTTGCAGCCGGAGTGGTTCAGGTGACAGTGACCGTTGATGATGGCGGGTTTGATTCAGACTTTGACACACTTGACGATAATCGCTCCTTCAGTCGGACCTTCGATGTCACGATTGTCCCCCAGCGCCCGCGGGTGACGGTACCACCGGCACCAATAAAGGCACCGCTGACAGTCAACTGGACTGCTGTTCCAAATGCTGCCTCATATCGCGTCTTTATCCGTAACTACTCGCTCGGTCAGAATCCGATTGTGCTGGCGGAGACGACACAGACTTCCTGGACTTCCGCGACCGACCTCGCGATGGGGCGTTGTGAAGTCTGGGTACAGGCAGTCCTCGCAAATGCCAAACGTCTGCCGTGGTCGCTGGGGCAAAGATTTACTGTTATGACTCCACCGGTTTCTGACGCCATTCCGCCGCGTCTTGCTGATCCGATGCACGAATTCAGTTGGACTGCGGTACCGGGGGCCACTGAATACCGAGTGTGGGTCACATTTGTTTCCGGCGGAGCAAATCCGCTGGTGCAGCAAAAGGTGACGGGATTGAAATGGCGCCCCTCTGAGCCTTTGCCGGTCGGACGGCATACGTTCTGGGTTCAGGCGATTGCACCCGATGCCACTACATCGTCGTGGTCTGGTCCGGTGAACTTCCTCGTCAGTACTCCCCCGCGTCAATTGTCTCCGCTGGCGTCTGTCTTCGATACCACGCCTCTGTTCCAGTGGGAAAGTGTTGCCGGTGCCGCCAGCTACGGTGTTTCTCTGCAGAGTGTTCAGACAGGAGCCGTGGTGGCAAATGTGAGCGGCATCAAGGGACTGTCGTGGGAACCGACTTTGGCGCTGCCGAATGGCGACTATCGCTGGTGGGTCATAGCAGAAACAACGTTCAATGGGTTGCGCGGTAACTGGTCCCCGGCGGTTACGTTCTACGTTGGTGGCCGCGCGGAGATTATCCAGCCATTGCCGGGTACTGTGACATCGCCCTTGCCGGTGATTTCCTGGAAACGCATCGATGATGCCGTCAGCTATCGAGTGTGGATCACGCAGATTTCTCCGCTCAATCGGGTGGTCGTGAACGTCAGCGGTCTGACCTCGAACACATATCAGGTGAGCCAGTTGCTCTCAGCGGGCGGCTTCCGAGTCTGGGTGCAGGCCGTTACAGCGGGAGCAGCGGCTGGACCGTGGAGTCTTCCGGTGAACTTCACTGTTCCTCTCCTGACCGCAGTGGATCCCGTTCCGGCGACGCTGGGCGTCGATCTGCATGCACTGGGGAGGGACACCGCTCGCACTACACTGAGGGTATCACCATCGCACGCGGTGGCCTTGGCGCCCGTTACAGTCTCTGCGCCGACAACGTTCCGATCTCAGGACCTGGCGACGCCAGGATCGTCTTCGGAGCAGGAGTTTACAATGGACGAATGGCAGCAGATGCTGGACCAGCTGCTGCTTAATGTGGCGACGTAATCCATGCAGGCAATGCCACCAGCCGATGTCTGCCGCATCTGCCGCGAGGTGAACTCCACACTGACTGCCCCGGTGCCACAGTCAGACGGTTTCCAGCAGCGGAAGTGAGACTTTTTCTGCCGGTAATGCTGGTAACAGCAGCCGCAGCATGCAGGACTTCAACTCCTCCAGTCCTG
>VFQT010003945.1_pt1 | contig 12957 bp, 12 predicted proteins | sample 3512381 | NCBI WGS metagenome assembly VFQT01 (sample SAMN10412376, study PRJNA504923) | tailings metagenome | isolation source: Relicate 2 Philex TSF3 active mining site | place: Philippines: Tuba, Benguet | collected 2017-08-29 | reverse complement strand
TCAGGTCGAATGTCATGCGTTCCATACGTACATTTCCTCCGGCGCCGGCTCGAATACTTTGGCGTGCTTGACATCGGGCAGATGCGCTAGTGAACGAAACTCGCTGGCGATCGCTACATAATCATCGGTCTCGGCAACCACTGCTGGCTTGCAAGCGAAAGGATCGCGAATCAGTGCCAGCTTGTCAGGTGTGCCCATCAGGAAGGTAAAGAAACCATCCAGCTCTTCAAAACCGGCATGAAGCGCGGTCTCGAGATCATCGCCTTCGCGCAGCCGCCACTCCAGAAAGCGGCATGCGGCCTCGGTATCGTTGTCGGTATCGAAGTGAATGCCATACGGCTCGAGCTTGCGGCGCAAGCCATACGGGTTCGACAGCGAACCGTTATGCACCAGGCAAAAATCTTCACCTGCGGTGAATGGGTGAGCGCGATCGGGCGTGACTGCCGACTCGGTCGCCATACGTGTATGGCCAACCAGATGCGAGCCGGTGAGTGAGCTGAAGTCATACCGATCAGACACCATCGATGGGGTGCCGATATCTTTATACAGATCAATCGTCTGACCGGTCGACAGGATGTGCAGCTTCGGGTGATGCTCGCGCAGCCATTTCTTTACGATATCCGGCGATACCTCGAAGCTCAGCACGGCATGGTTATGTTTGACATCGATAGTTGATGTAATGCCGAGATGCTGCTGCAACCCATGCGCCATGCCATGCCAATCAAAATCTGCGCCCGCTTCGGTTAAACCTGAGTACAAGCTAAGCTTGCGCGCCGAGCCTTTCAGCGGCTCGGCAAACACGGCCAGCCCCGCCGAGTCCGGCCCACGCTCGGTCATGCCGATCAGCATCGGTACCATCAGCTGACCGAGTTGCTGTTTGAGTGCTGGCTTTTTCACCAGCAGCCCTACGATTCCACACATGATTTTTTCTCCTCAACGCTGATCAGAAGAATTGCAGGTACTGATCAACTTCCCAATCAGATACATGGCGCATGTACTCGACCCACTCCATGCGCTTTAGCTCAAGGAAATCGGGTGCGAGCGGCCCGAGCGCGCCCTGAACAACATCATCTTTTTCAAACGCATCGAGCGCTTCTTTCAGGTTTTGCGGCAGCATCCGTATGCCTTGCTTGCGCAACTGCGCAGGGCTCATCTCGTACAAGCTTTCTGTCACTGGCTCGCCCGGATCCAGCTTGCGCTCAATGCCATCCAGACCCGCCGCGATGACGGCAGCAGTCGCAAGGTAAGGATTGGCAGAGCCATCGGGCAGACGCAACTCGATACGACCACCCGGGCCACGAATCATGCCGGAGCGATTATTGTTGCCGTAGCAGATGTACGCAGGTGCCCAGGTAGCGCCGGTGAGCGAGCGACCCACCACCAGACGCTTGTAGCTGTTGACTGTTGGGCAGCACACCGCGGCCAGGGCAGATGCATGCGCCAGCAAACCACCGGCGAAGTGATACGCCATGGTGGACAGGTCTAGCCCGCGTTTGTCCGATTTATCTTCAAACAGATTTTTTTTGCCATTACCGATGCTCATGTGCATGTGCAAGCCATTGCCCGGACGATTGCTGAACGGCTTGGGCATGAAGGAGCAGATCAGGCCCATCTCGGCAGCGATTTCGGCCGCACCCATCTTGAAGAAGGTGTAGTGATCGCAAGAGGTTAGGGCATCAGCGTAGGTGTAATTAATCTCGAACTGACCGTTCGCATCTTCATGGTCGATCTGATACACATCGATACCCACGGCACGCATTGACTCGGCCAGCTTCTCAAGAAACGCACGCGAGCGTGACAAGCCTTTGTAGTCGTAGCAGGGCTTGGCCAGCGTGTCGGAGGCGTCGCACGGTACCAAGCGACCTTCAACTTTTCTGAGCAAAGAAAACTCCGGCTCCATGCCGGTGTAGAAAATCCAGCCTTTGGCTTCCATGCGCTCGAGCTGCGTTTGCAGAATCACGCGTGAGCAGTATGGCCACGGTTCGCCATGTACATGGCCGTCAGATGCCATACGTGCGTAGCCCGGTTGCCACGGCACCAGGCTGAGCGTATTCGGATCGCCAACGGCCATGTAGTCGCCATCGGCGTTGGGTTTCATACCCATACCCGCCAACGCGAAACCGGCAAATCCGGCGCCATCGGTAATCACGGTGTCATAGTGCTCGACCGGTACTGATTTCGCTTTTGCGGCGCCGTGTATATCAACGAACTGCGCCAGCACATACTTGACGCCGTTCTCTTTCAGGAATTTCTTGGCCTCTGCTGGTTTCATGGTCTCCCCTTTCTACGGCCCGTCACATGAGCCTGTTTGGCTTTTTATCTGCGCTTCATCCGATTGCCTTCGACATGCTGTCGTAGCCAATCGCCCCACCTCCCATATCGTGCGCGATCTCGCACAGCGTCTCCCACATATAACTACCGTAGGTTCCGTCAAACCACATGCGGTAGGCAGTACCCGCTGCTGTATTCATCGCAGCAACGGTAGCGCCCACACCGACCACTGAGGTCAATACCAGTGCGCCTTGGCGGGCATCCAGCGTGGCCATATCGACCGAGCAGGTTTGGCGAAACAGATCAGCGGCAAGCGGGCCCAGAATAATCAGCGCTGCATCGTAGTGCGGCACCGGGTAGACATCCGCTGCAGCGGGCAGCGACAGTACCCGTGACACTGCATCAGGCGCGCTGTGTTGTTCTATCAGGTACTCGGTCAGACCAAGTCGCGCGATGAGTACGCCTTCACTCATGCACCACTGGTTCGGCTGCTGCGGCGTCGTGATGCCCGCAGCATTCAATGCTGCTGCTGCGCCCGGCCCTTTGACACCCGTGCGACGACGAAAACTTAAATCACCGATAGCGACCGTCTGAAGTGACGCGATATGCTCCTGACGGAAAGCAGCGACTACACGCATTTGCTCAAGCTCGATCCAGCGCGCGGCGTCGGTCATCTGCGCATCGGTGAGTGGACTCACGCGGGCGGGCGTGCTCATGCGCTCTCCTTTTGACGCAGGTTATCGGGGTCGAAGAACGGCGTGGCACAAACTTCTGCGCCGACCATACTGCCGTCACTCAAGCGAATCTGAAACCGCGTGCCCGGTTCGCACATCTCAGGTGGCAAAAACGCCAAGCCAATGTGATGACCGAGGTTCGGGCTCCAGTAGCAACTGGTCACACGACCGGCAATCTCGCCTTGGTGAATAATCAAATGACACTCTTGCGGTACTGCGCCGCTGTGGCTAGCGGGTAATTGGAAGCCAGCCAGCTTGCGCTTGAGGGGCATCTCACGCACGATTTTTAGTGAGCGCTGACCGATGAAGAAGGGCTTATCCATTTTTACTGCCCAATCCATCGATACCTCGAATGGATGCGTCAGACCGTCGGTATCTTGGCTGACAATCAGGTGGCCTTTTTCAAGACGCAGCAAGCGCTGTGCTTCGACACCGAAGGGGCCGATGCCGTAGCTGCTGCCGGCTGCCATTAATGCGTCCCATAAGGTGGCACCGTACTCGGCAGGTACATGAATTTCGTAGCCCCATTCACCAACAAAACCTACCCGCATGATGCGCGCGTCGATACCGGCGATTTTGCCTTGTCGTACCGCGAGGTAGGGGAAAGCGGCAGCCGACAGATCAACATCGGTGAGTGGCGCCAGAACTTTGCGTGAATCCGGCCCAGCCAGGTTAACCGAGGCATAGGCTCCGGTCAGATTAATGATGCCGCACTGTAGACCCCACTCGGCATTCAGGCGCGACATCTCACGATAGACATTCGCAGCACCTGAGGTGGTGGTGGTGAAGTAGTACACATTTTGTTCAAGGTGTGCGATGACCCCTTCATCGGTCACTACACCCGACTCGTCGCACATAATCGCGTAGCGCGTGCCACCTACCTTCAGCAAATCAATACGCGCGGTGTAGACACGATTCAAAAACTCGGCTGCCTGCGGGCCACGCACTTCGATCTTGCCGAGTGTGCCGACGTCGATTAACGCCACCTGATTTCTTACACGACGCACCTCAGCATGAATGCAATCGGTGCGCGACTTGCCCGCCTGCGCGTAGTACTCCGGTCTTTCCCATACACCCGCGGGCATGAACACGGCACCAAGCGCAGCATGCCGACCATGCAACGGGCTTCGCCGCTGCGCATGAAAGCCGCGACCGGCCAGATGCGACATCGGCACCGGATGAAAAAACGGACGCGCGGTGGTGGTGCCCACTTGCTCGGGAGATTTACCCAGCAAGCGCCCCAGGATGCGCAGCGCCGTCATGTTCGAGTGCTTGCCCTGGCTCGGGCCCATGCCGACAGTTGAGTAGCGCTTCAGCAGCTCGATGTTGTCGTAGCCCTCTTGCGCCGCATTGGCAAAGTCCTTGACCTGCAAGTCTTCATCAAAGTCGACAAAGTTTTTGGCTTTCGGGTGCTCGATGACTGGCCAGGGGTGGCTGGGTCGGCTGTCATCTGCAGGAACCGCAGGAATGTTGACGGCAATGCCGAGCGCAAAGGCGGCTGCACAGCTACCGGCGCGCGCGCCATCTGCCATGCGCGCGTCGAAGTCGTACACGCCATTGACACGGCCACAGGCAAATACGCCCTCCGGCAAGCTCGCCGGTACAAACTGCTGCGTGCGCTCATCAAAGCGCATTTTCGTGCCACTCTGATACAGCAGGTTGGCCGCAGGTGCCCAGCCGGTGCTCATGGCCACACCGTCGCAGTCGATGCGCCATGCGCTGGCGGTATCCGCCATACCATCACGCACTTTGCATAGAGTGACTGCACCCAGCTCACCGCGATCATTAGCATGCGCCTCGTACACCGCAGTACTGAGCAAACACTCAACACCACGCTGTCGCACGGCTTCAACCACTGCCGAGGCCGGGATGTTGTCGCGCAGATCAGCCAGTGCCTGAACTTGAACACCAGCCTGCAGCAGGTCGAGCGCCAAGCGGTAGCCGTCATCATTGGCAGCACTGATCACGACGCGCCGCGCCGGTTGTACAGCGTAGCGATAAATCAGACGCTGCATGGCCGAGCCGAGCATCACACCGGGCAGATCATTGTTACGAAACACCGTAGGCTGCTCGTATGCGCCACCGGCAACTACGGTGGCTTTGGCGCGCAGCTTCACCATCTTCTCTGCGTCAATCAGAGGTATCCACTGATCAGTGTACCAAGCCGCTGCTAGTGTTGATTCAAGGATGCGGATATTGGCGTGCTGGCGCACTGCATTCAGCAATCCGTGCGTACGATCACGTCGCACAGTATCTGCGCCGAGTTGGTATAGCCCGGAGCCACCTGCGCGCGCATTTTCATCGACCAGTACGACGTTGGCGCCTGCATCTGCTGCCGCCAATGCCGCGCTAAGGCCTGATGGGCCTGCACCAATAATCAGTACATCGCAGTAGTCATAGCGCTTGGCTGTTCGAATGTGCGGTGTCGATAGATCAAGCTTGCCGAGACCCGTGATATTGCGGAACATGCGCTCCCACATCGGGAACCAGCGCTTGCTGTGAAACGCCTTGTAGTAAAAGCCGACGGGCAAAAACGCCGACAGCTTGTCAAGCAATCGAGCCCAATCGCTATTGACGCCGCCCCAGGTGTTCACGGCAGATAAATCCATACCCAAACGTACCGGGATAACATCGCCGCGCACATTGTGGCGCTGTCCATCTTGCAGCATCACGTTGACATCATGATTAGCCATCGACAAGATGCCGCGCGGGCGGTGGTACTTGAAGCTACGCCCGAGTGTCTTTACACCGGCGGCCCACAGCGCGCTACTGATGGCGTCACCTTCGAACGCAACGTAGTCATTACCTTCAAAACGGAATTTCAGCGAGCGACCGCGATTAATCCATTCATCAGGCATCGGAGGGAGTCGGCTCATGGCTCCGCTCCCGGTAACCAAGTGCGTAGCACACGATCCTCACTGGTATCACGCTCTGCAATGAACCAGGTATTCGACGGCGTGTGGCACCACCACTCGCGTTTTACTCCTGGTGCACCATTGCGATTGAACACGTAGTTGGCCCACTCGTCGTCGGAGCAGGTATCAGGGTTGGGACTGACGCGCACCTCACCCCAGTAAAAAAACTCAGAGATGGCGCGCAGACCGTTCACAGGGCAGGGCATCAGTTTCATATCAGTGCCCCACGCTGGCCGCACCTTTTTCGCCGGTGAGCGAATAGTTGCGGAACCTATCCAAAGAAAACCCGGTAATCAATTCATGCGGCTTGTTGTTCGCCACTGTCCAGGCCATAGTTTTGCCACACACAGGCGTTGCCTTGAAGCCCCAGGTGCCCCAGCCAGCGTCGAGATAAAAACCCTCGACCGGCGTGATACCCATCAGGGGTGCGAAGTCCGGCGTCATGTCAGCCATACCCGACCACTGCCGGTTTACCTTCACGTGCGACAAGAAGGGGAACATATCGAGCATATGCGCCGACAAGCTCTCGGTGAAATCCAGCGTTGAGCGCGTTGATTGCACCTCATACGGGTCTAACGACGCGCCCATCACCAGCTCACCGCGCGCGCTTTGGCTGACGTAGATATGCAAGCTGCCCGACACAAAAATTTGATCCAGCCAGGGCTTCATCGGCTCGCTCACCATAGCTTGCAGCGGATGAATATAGAGCGGGGTACGAATACCAACCATATCGGTAACGCGCGGCGTAAAGCCAGCCACTGCGCACAGTACTTTGCTGGTGTTGATACGACCGCGTGTAGTTTGCACACCCACCACTTTGCCTGCTTTCACCTCGATGCCGGTGACTGCAGTTTGCTGATGAATCTCGACACCACGATTGCACGCGCCGCGACCATAGCCCCATGCCACTGCATCATGACGCGCGATCGCCCCCGGCGCGTGATACAGAGCGCCGAGAATTGGCGCATGACCGCCGCAGGTAATATCGATCGAAGGGCAGGCGCGCTTGATGAAATCCGGTCCGACTAACTCCGAGTCAACCCCGTAGTGTTTATTCACCTCAGCCCGCCAGCGCATGGTGCGTACTGCTGAATCGGTATGCGCCAGGGTGAAATGCCCACGCGTCGAGTAGAACAGGTTGAGGTCAAAGTCTTCGCTCAGGTCTTGCCAGAGGTTGACCGAGGCATCGTAAAACTTCACGCCTTCGGGCGTTAAATAGTTCGAGCGAATAATGGTGGTATTGCGCCCGGTATTGCCGCCGCCGATGTAGCCTTTTTCAAGCACCGCCACGCGCGTAATGCCGTGGTCGCGCGCCAGGTAATACGCAGCGGCTAAACCATGGCCGCCAGCACCAATAATCACCACGTCGTAGTCCGACTTCAGCTCGGACGGGGTGGTAAACATCCTCGGCTCGGGGTGCGAGCGGCTGAGGCCAAAACGGAGCAAACTCCAAGGCATACAGTTGAACTTTTCGGTTGAGTGCGATCCGCTTTGACAGCGGCGGTTTGTTTCTTCACAATAAACAATTATTCTTATATCTCACTTTTTATTGTGGGTCAACAACATCTCCAGGGGGAACATGGTCAATAGGCGGACAGCACCACCGGCGCTAACAGCGGCGAACGAGGAGGCAGCGGGCGGCGAGGGTTTGGCGGTGGCGCGCCACCTTGGCGCGGCCTTGCGCGAGAAGCGGCTGGCGCATGGGCTGACGATTGCCGAGGTCTCGACGCTGGCTGGGATTTCGCGTGGCATGCTGTCGAAAATCGAAAACGGGCAATGCCAAACCAGCCTGGATACCTTGCATCGCCTGGCGCGCTCGCTGGGCATCTCGCTGTCGGCGCTATTCCGAGATGTGGATGTGATCGAGGGCAATGCGCAGCTGGTGCGGGCCGGTGAGGGCATGGAGGTGGTGCGGCGCGGCACTCGCTCGGGCCATACCTACCGGCTGCTGGCCTACGACCAGGGGCCAGAGAAGCTGTTCGAGCCTTTCTTGATCAGCCTGGACGATGCCTCCGAGGTGTTTCCCACGTTTCAGCACCCGGGTACCGAGCTGATCTACATGCTGCAGGGGCGTATGACTTATCGACATGGCAACGAAACCTACGAGATCGGCCCGGGCGATACGCTGAGCTTTCGCGGCGATGTACCGCACGGCCCCGAGGTGCTGAGCGAGACCCCGACACTTTTTTTAGCGATCATTATTTACGGCCGGGGGCGCGAGTGAGCGACAAGCCATGGCGGATTGAACCGGCGCGCGCTGACGACATTCCCTCGCTGGTGTCCCTGCTCGCCGATTTATTCAGTATCGAGCAGGATTTCAACCCCGACGCTGAACGTCAAGTGCGCGGCTTATCGGCCGTGCTGAGCAGCCCGACAGGCTGCATCATGGTGGCGCGCGTAGCGCAGTCGCAGGTGATTGCGATGTGCTCGGCGCAACTGGTGTTCTCGACTGCCGAAGGCGCGCCGTCGGCGTGGGTCGAGGACATGGTGGTGCACACAGAGTGGCGTGGTCAAGGCGTCGGGCGCGAGGTGCTGCAGGCTGCGCTCGATTGGGCCAGAGCGCAGGGTGCCACGCGCGCGCAGTTGCTGGCCGATGTAGATAATCATCCTGCGCTGGCGTATTACCAGCATTTGGGATGGTCGGAAACACGCCTGATCGCACGGCGTCTGAGTCTTGCTCTCAATACTACTGGCGTAAGTTAATACGGCGCTTTTAATGCGTTTCAGCTTCCGTTGTACGGAATAGATCGTCACGACCACAGCCTACTGTATAAAAAAGCAACTTGTTAAATCCGCTTGCCATGTCGCAGCGTCAGAAGTAAATTCGATTGTGTGCTGCACACGGCCATTGATTAGATGCATAGGTCGTAATCATTGACCAACGCTTCTATTGCAAGCGACATCACCGCCAAGCCAAATGCTCGGCGGCGTTTTTCTGACTATCTTTTGATGAGGGGAACGCGTTGAATTTCGAAAAAATTCTCGTTGGCTTATGTGGCAGTATTAGCTCGAGCCTTGCGCTGGCTCACGGCGCATCTTACGACCACACACATTCGCTGCTTGAATCGCCGGCGATCGCGCTGTGCGTAATCGTATGCGTCGGTGTGATTGCGGCGGTTTTCAAATCTTCAAAATCACAGGCGCGTGCTGTTCCTGTGAAAGCAGATCAGCGGCGCGATTAGATCGTATAGCGGCTGGCTGTGCAGCGTGGTTCGCTGCCTGTCTGCCGATGATCCGCTGGTTACCCTGACCCGCGATGAGCCCTTCTACAACCACTGCTGCTGACTTTGATGCGCTTGTAGAGACAAGTGAGACCTTGATCGTTCGTTTTGTCACTAGCGAAACTGAAATCCGACAAGACCAGCTCCTGGCGAGTGTGATTCCTTCAGCAGTCATTGCGCACTGCGATGTTCACCAAGAACCCGAATTAGCGCAACGCTTTGGTTTGGTCACCGAGAGTGCTTTGTTGATTTTCAGGCAGCGCATCATCCTGTATTTTGAAAAAGGTGCTCATGATGTAGACAGGGTCGCCTATCTTATGCAGCAAATCTCCATGCTCGACATGGATAAAATTCGAGAAAATATAGAAAAAGAAAAAGCAGCGGAGGCCTTGCATTTGCGAAGGGCGTGTCCGATTAGCCGGGCAAAGCTAATGGCGAATAATCCATCTACTTAGGTTGTGAGCGGCGAGGGCAGCGTTCAATCACGCTGCTAGCTATTTGATGACGCGTGCCAGCGGGTTGACTGATACCATCTGCGGTACTGACGTGTTGCCGCTACCTGAAAAAGAAAAGTTTTAGATAGCGACCAACTTGCGTACATTGTTCTTTTTCATCTCACTTCCAGCGCCATGATCAATGATGGCCCCGCGCTCCAGCACGTAATAATCGTCGGCAAGTTCTTCCGCAAAGTCGTAGCACTGCACACACAGCAGGACAGCCATGTTTTCTTGGCTTGCCATTAATCGAATGACTCTTCCAATATCTTTAATGATCGAGGGCTGTATGCCCTCAGTAGGCTCATCCAGCACCAGTAACTTGGGGCCTGCGGCCAGCGCGCGAGCAATCGCTAGTTGCTGCTGCTGACCACCCGATAAATCACCACCACGCCGGTGGCGCATGCTATCGAGAATTGGAAACAACTCATATAAACGATTTGGCACCGGAACATTCCCCGGCTTGGTAGCCAAGCCCATCCGCAGATTTTCTTCGACAGTCAGGCGGGCGAATATTTCTCTACCTTGAGGAACATAGCCGATACCGGTGCGGGCGCGCTCGTAGGGTGTCGCGGATTCAATAGGCACGCCGTTAAATGCGATCTCGCCATTGCGAATCGGTACCAAGCCCATCAAGGATTTGAGCAAGGTGGTTTTTCCTACGCCATTACGACCCAGCAGCACAGTCACTTTGCCGGGGTCAGCCTTCAGGCTCACGTCGCGCAATATATGAGACCCACCGTAGTATTGATTCACGCGCGATATTGTCAGCATAGCCATGGTCTTTATCGTCCCAGGTAGCTTTCGATTACACGCTCATCGGCTGCAACCTTGGCGAGCGGGCCTTGAGCCAGTACCGCGCCATCGCACAGTACGGTGACCGTATCTGAAATCGCTTCAATAAATTTCATGTCATGCTCGACCACAATCAGGCAGTGCTTGCCTTTTAACTGAAGTAATAGCTCGGCAGTGCGTTCAGTCTCTTCGTCGGTCATGCCAGCCACTGGCTCATCAAGCAGTAATACTCGGGGTTCTTGCATCAGCAGCATGCCGATTTCCAGCCATTGTTTTTGGCCGTGGCTGAGGTTACCTGCGGTTTGATGCACATGACCGGTCAGTTTGATGATGTGTAGAACCTCGTCGAGACGGTCACTCTGCTCGGAATCCAACCGAAAAAACAAAGACGAGCGTACATCTTTATGTGTCTTTAGGGCTAATTCCAGGTTTTCGAATACTGATAATTTTTCAAATACGGTTGGCTTTTGAAATTTCCTGCCTATGCCCATGGCAGCTATTTCCGGTTCAGTGTGTCTCAGCAAATTAATCGTGCTACCGAAGTAGACGACGCCCTCATCAGGCCGAGTCTTGCCCGTGATAATGTCCATCATGGTGGTTTTACCCGCGCCGTTGGGGCCAATGACGCAGCGTAATTCACCCGGCGCGATATCGAGAGAGAGCTTATTGATTGCCTTGAAACCATCAAAGCTGACGCTCACATCTTCAAGATAAAGAATCCGACCATGAACAAGATCAAGCTCGCCGGATTGATGCGGCCGTCCTAACGACATACTGCCGCCCGAGGCTGTATTGACTACCGGTGACTGCGCAATTTTTTGTTGGTAAGTCGCCAGCCGTTTTGCGCCTGACTGCATCAGCTCGGGGTTCATGTACGGCCTCCGGTCAGCTTCTTGATCAGCCCTATGACACCACCCGGTAGATACAGCGTGACCGCAATGAATAACAGCCCGAGGAAATACAGCCAGATAGATGGTGCAACGACCGTTAGCCAGCTTTTAGCGCCATTGACAAGGAATGCCCCAATAATTGGGCCAATCAGTGTGCCGCGCCCGCCGACGGCAGTCCAGATCGCAATCTCAATCGAATTGGCCGGACTCATTTCACTTGGGTTGATGATGCCAACCTGCGGTACATACAGCGCACCGGCGACGCCGCACATGACGGCTGACAAAGTCCAGATACTCAGTTTGTACTGAAGCGTTGAATAGCCGCAGAACATTACCCGGTTTTCTGCATCGCGAATCGCTTGCAGCACGCGGCCAAACTTGCTTTGAACAATGTAGCGCGCCATCAGGAAGAACCCAAGCAAACATATGCCAGTCAACATAAATAAGGTCATGCGCATGCTTTGGGTGGCGATCGGTATATTCAGAATGCGTTTGAAATCGGTAAAGCCGTTATTGCCACCGAAGCCAGTCTCATTACGGAAAAACAGCAGCATGGCGGCAAAGGTCAGTGCCTGCGTGATGATGGAAAAATAAACCCCTTTGATGCGCGATCGAAACGCAAAGAAGCCAAAGATCAACGCCAGTACGCCTGGCACCAGCACAATCAAGAGAAGCGTAGCAATAAAGCTGTCTGATAGCGTCCAGTGCCAAGGCAATACTTTCCAGTCGAGGAATACCATGAAGTCAGGTAAGTCACTATGGTAGTTACCGTCGCGACCAATTTGCCGCATCAGGTACATGCCCATCATGTAACCGCCCAGCGCGAAAAACAGTCCGTGACCTAACGATAAAACACCGGCGATGCCCCACACCAGATCCATCGCCAGCGCGCAGATCGCGTAGCACATAATCTTGCCGATTAAGGCAACTGCATAATCGCTCAGGTGGAACAGGTTGGTTTGAGGCACCCATAAATTAGCTATGGGTGCGATGACGCAAATGACAATGAGCGCAATAATGAAACCGCGCCATCCGTTAGCTGAAAGTAATGGCGCGGGTGAATAAGATCTGGCTTCAGGTGATAGATGGCTTTTCATTTCAGGCCTCCGCACTCCGGCCTTTAAGCGCAAAGATGCCTTGTGGACGCTTTTGAATGAAGATGACGATCATGACCAGTACAGCAATCTTTGCCAGAACAGCGCCGGCCATACCTTCGAGCAGTTTATTCAGCACGCCCAAGCCAAGTGCAGCGTACACAGTACCGGCGAGTTGCCCCACACCGCCAAGAACCACCACCATGAATGAATCAACGATGTAGTTTTGACCCAGGTCTGGTCCTACATTGCCCACTTGTGACAGCGCCGCACCCGCCAAGCCTGCAATACCCGAGCCAAGTGCAAAGGCCAGGGTATCGATGCGGGCCGTGTTCACACCCATGCTCGCGGCGATGGTGCGATTTTGTGTGACGCCACGAACAAACAAGCCTAGCCGTGTTTGAGAGATCAGTAAGGCCATACCCATCAGCACCAGTACGGCAAACATGATGATGACGATACGGTTATAGGGCAGTATCAAATTCGGAAGTACCTGCCAGCCACCGGATAGCCAAGCAGGATTTTCTACGGCGACATTTTGTG
>VFQT010003944.1_pt1 | contig 12963 bp, 11 predicted proteins | sample 3512381 | NCBI WGS metagenome assembly VFQT01 (sample SAMN10412376, study PRJNA504923) | tailings metagenome | isolation source: Relicate 2 Philex TSF3 active mining site | place: Philippines: Tuba, Benguet | collected 2017-08-29 | reverse complement strand
CCGCACCGCGCTACGCCCCCGAGTTCACAGCCGGACAGACTCCCGCCTACGAGTCGCCCCAGTACGTTCCCGGGTCCTGGAAACCCGGCCGCAAGGGCGAAATCGACGGGCGCCAGCCCGCCGGGCAGCGTTTGGGTTACCAGGGGCCCGACCAGGGTTTCGTACTGAAGATCGCCGCCGCCTTGCGTGGCGAGATTCGCGTGCAGGCGGGTGAAAACATCGACGATGCCATTCGCGGAAGCATCAATATCGCCCTGCGTCGTGCATCTTTGTATGGGCGCGCACCGGTCGTGCACGACTTGCGCCTGGCTCTCACGATTTGGGGATGGCTCGATTCGGCACCGCCCGCAGATCTGTTGGCCGCGCGCAAGGCGCTTTTCGCCGGCGTGTCGCACGTGACCGCGCATTACGGAGAAGGGCGCCACATCGCCGACCTCGTGCCCGAAGCGACGCTGCGGATGACACCCGAGTCAGCGCGCAACGCAATGCCCGGCTCGTGGCGCGCCCTCACCGGCTCCTGAGGGTTCTCGGCGCGGTGCGGTGCAGGTTTCGACAAGATCTGCGCCGAAAAACCGGGTTCTCGGTGTGACTTAACCCGCTTTTCGCAACAACTCACACCGAAAACGTGATTCAGCGTTCCTGCAATGCGATGCCGCTGATGATCAGTGCGCCGCCGACGAAGTCCCATCCGGTGGGTGTTTGGTCGAAGACGAAGTAGCCGAAGGTGCTCGAGACGATCGGCAGCATCGCGAGTAGAACCGAGTAGTGCCGGACCGTCACTTTGCGCAGAATTCTCTGGTCGATGCCGTAGCTGGTGACGCTTGACAGCGTGCCGACAAGCAGCCCGACCGGAATCAACCACAGATGCGACGCGACGGCGTCAACGTCGGCAAGTCCAAACGGGAGGGTGAAGATGGTCCCGAATACGAAGGCCATCGCGAGACCGTCGATCCCGGAATGTCCGCGTGCAACTTTTGCACCCGAAACGATGTGTACTGCCCACGATGTTGCAGCCAGAAGAATGAAGAGAACGCCCAGGGGTTCATCACCGATTTCCACCCCACTGAGGATGGCGACACCGAAGACGGCAAGCACGAGAGCAGCGGCATTACGCCGCGACCGCGTGAGGATTGCCGCGACCGTGATGGGCCCGATGAACTCGATCGCGACACCCTTGCCCAGGGGTAGTCGGTCGATCGCGAGATAGAAGAAGGTGCTCGTCAGACCGGTTGAGAGACCGAAAACGGCGGCTGCGCGAAGTGATTCGCGAGACCAATCTTTCGAATGCAGCTTGCGTGGTCCGGCAAGACACACCGCAACAACCATCGCGCCGAACATGCGTAACCAAGCGAGCGTTGCGGGGTTGGCCGTGCCGAACTGCGCCTTGGCGATTGCGTTACCCGAGTTCAGCGCAACGGCTGACAAGAAAAAGAGAATCTCCGGCTCGAATGTTCGGTTTCTCGGTGTGCCGTGTTGCAAAAACCGAGTCAATTCACACCGAGAACCCTCTTAGTCGAGGAGGTCAGGATCGGACTGGAGGATGTCATCCCACAGCGGCTGGAAGTTCAACCACATCGCGGCCTGGTGCGCGGTGTTGTTGCGGGTGTATTCCGCCCACTCATGGGGTATGAGCTTTGGCTTGCCGGCAGCCTCGGCCATCAACTGGGCTTGGCACGTGCGTTCCATCGTGATGAAGGCGTAAGCGGCGGCGTCAACCGTGTCACCGGTGGTGAAGAGACCGTGGTTCTGGTGGATGGCGGCCTTGTAGTTGCCGAAGCATTCGGCAAAGCGAATGCCGTCTTCGATTTCGAACACGACCTTGCCGCCGACGTCGTCGATGAGCACGTGGTCGTTGTAGAACGCACACGAATCCTGTGTGATCGGGTCGAGGAGACGTCCGAGCGACGACCAGGACTTGCCGTACACCGAGTGCGCATGGGCCGCAGCGTTGATGTCGGGGCGTGCCTTGTGAACTGCCGCGTGCAACACGAATGCCGCGCGGTTCACGGGACGCGACCCGTAGACGACATCGCCGTCATGATTGACGAGAATCAGGTCGCTGACGCTGATCTGTCGGAATGACATGGCAAACGGGTTCACCCAGAAGTGGTCGGTGAACTCGGGGTCGCGGACCGTGATGTGTCCGGCCACGCCTTCGGAAAACCCGAACTTTCCGAAAATGCGCAGCGCGCCGGCGAGACGCTCCTTGCGGTGTCGGCGTTCGTCTTCGAAGTTGTCGAACTTCGGAATGGAAACGAAATCGAGAGGCTTGGGGGTGAGTGGGATGCCGTCGATCGTGGGAACACTAGGTGCATCGGTGACTGCCATGGCCCCAACACTACGCCTGTACGGTTGGCGACATGAACCGTGAAATTCGTCCCGCTTCACTTCAGGCGCCGATGGCGGCCTATGCGCACGGTGTTCTCGTCGAACACCCAACACGGTGGGTTCACACGTGCGGGGTGGTCGCCAAGGCGGGGGACGGCTCGATTCCGGAAACGGTCGAGGGCCAACTCGAGGTCATCTGGGACAACATCCGCATCATCCTCGCCGAGGCCGGAATGGGAATCTCCGACATCGTGTCGATGACGACGTGGCTCGTGGAAAATCCGCGTGAGTCGGTTCTGCACGGCCCGGTCGATGATCGACTCGCGATCGTCATGCGCAAGCGTGACGAAGTCATGGCGGGGCACAAGCCGGCGAGCGCGATCGTCACGTGCCCCGTGCTTGCACGGCCCGACTGGCGCGTTGAGATCGCTGTCGTCGCCGCGCAATAGGACGCGTTTCTCGGCGCGAATCTTGTCGCAGACTGCACCGCACCGCGCCGAGAACCCTACGATTTGGGGTCTATGGCTGACCCCACCGCAGATGTTTCCGCTTCATCGACAACTGACTGGCCGACGACCGACTCGGGAATCCCGATCGCCCCGCTCTATACGGCGGAGGCACTGAAGGACTGGGACGCGGCAGCGCAGTTGGGCGAGCCCGGCAAAGCTCCCTACACCCGCGGCGTGTACCCCACGATGTACCGCGGCAAGTTGTGGACGATGCGCCAATACGCGGGCTTCGGAACCGCAGCGTCAACGAACGAGCGGTTCAAGTTCCTGTTGCAGGCCGGGCAGACCGGTCTCTCGTGCGCCTTCGACCTGCCGACGCAGATGGGTTACGACTCCGACCATTCGCGTGCCGAGGGCGAAGTGGGCAAGGTGGGTGTGGCGATCGACTCGATGGCCGACATGCGCATCTTGTTGTCGGGTCTGCCGCTCGACAAGGTCTCGACGTCGATGACCATCAACTCGACGGGCGCGATCCTCTTGTTGATGTACGAATTGGTCGCCGAAGAGCAGGGCGTGCCCGCCAGTGCCATCAGTGGCACCATCCAGAACGACCTGCTCAAGGAGTACATCGCCCGCGGTACCTACATTTATCCGCCCCGTCCGTCGATGCGTGTCATCACCGACATCTTCGAGTACTGCTCGAAGCACGTGCCGAAGTGGAACACCATTTCGATTTCGGGTTACCACATTCGCGAAGCCGGCAGCACCGCAGTGCAGGAAATCGCTTTCACCATCGCCAATGCGATCGCCTACGTGCAAGCCGCGGTCGATGCAGGCCTGAAGGTCGACGACTTCGCACCGCGTCTCAGCTTTTTCTGGAACGGCCACAACAACTTCTTCGAGGAAGTTGCCAAGTTCCGCGCCGCGCGACGCATGTGGTATCGCATCATGACCGAGCGTTTCGGCGCACAGAAAGAGTCGAGCAAGTTGCTTCGATTCCACACGCAAACGGGTGGAAGCACGCTGACCGCTCAGCAGCCGTTGAACAACGTGGTCCGCGTCGCCATCCAGTCGATGGCAGCGGTTCTGGGCGGAACCCAGAGCCTGCACACGAACGGCTACGACGAAGCCATCAGCCTGCCGACGGAAGATGCGGCGCGCATCGCCCTGCGAACGCAGCAGATCATCGGCTACGAAAGCGGCATCGCCGACACGCCCGACCCGCTCGCGGGTTCGTACTTCGTCGAGAAGTTGACCGACGAGGTCGAAGCGCTTGCGTGGCAGTACATCGAGCGCATCGATGAAATGGGTGGAGCGGTTGCCGCGATCGAGCAGGGCTTCCAGATGGACGAGATCGAACAGGCGGCCTACGACTACACGAAGTCGATCGACGATGACGAGCGCGTGATCGTCGGCGTGAACAAGTTCAAGGTCGACGTCGAGCCCGAGCCGAAGGCTTTCCCGATTGATCCGCAACTGCAGGTCGACCAGGTGGCGAGCCTGAAGCAGTTCAAGGCCGACCGTGACACGGCACTCGTCAAGGCGAAGCTCGACGACGTCACCGCAGCAGCGCGTGGCACACAGAACCTTCTCTACCCAATGAAGGAAGCACTGCGGGCGAATGCCACGCTGGGCGAAGTCAGCGACGCGTTGCGCGAAGTGTTCGGTACTTACCAGCCGTAAACGAGATCACAGCCAGTTGACGTCGACGGCCGGGCGAATCGGCGTCTCGACGCTTCCCGTTGGCCAACCCAGATATATGAGGCCCAGCACTTCGGTGTCGGGCGCGAAGCCGCACACGTCGTTGATCGCCGCGTTCGCGCCGCGCATTGGTGAACCCCACAGGGCGGCCAGGCCCCGGGAGTGGGCCGCCAGCAACAGGTTCTGTAGCCCTGCCGCGACCGCATAGCGATTCTCTGCGGTGCGCTCCGGGCTGTCTCCCGACGCGGCTCCGGCGGCGATGATGATCGGAGAGCGCAGGTATTTGGTGCGGGTCTTTTCGACCTTCGGGGCGTCGTCGCCCTGCGCGGCCATCACGTTGGCGATCGACTCACCGAGCGTGCGACGTGATTCACCGGTCAAGACCGCGACTCGCCACGGCCACGTGCGCTTGTGGTTCGGTGCCCACGTGAGAAGTTCGATCAGCTCTTCGACGACCGCACGGGGTACCTCGCGTTGAGCGTCGATCAGCAGACTGCTGCGGCGTGAACGAATGAGCGTTGCAAGATCGTCGGGGGACATGTCAGTTTTTGTGCAGCGCCGCGTTCAGGCCACCCCAGGTGCCCTGGCGTTGCACGACTTCGACGGCACCGTTCGTGCTGTTGCGCCGGAACAAGAGGCTGTTCGCCCCCGACACTTCGCGGGCCTTCACGACGTCGCCGTCGGGCAGCCGAACGAGCGTGCCGGCTGTGACGTAGAGCCCGGCTTCGACGACGCAATCGTCGCCCAACGAAATGCCGAGACCCGAGTTCGCGCCGAGCAGGCAGCGTTCACCGACGGTGATCATTTCCTTTCCGCCGCCCGAGAGTGTGCCCATGATGCTCGCGCCACCTCCGATGTCGCTGCCGTCACCCACCACCACACCGGCCGAGATGCGACCCTCGACCATCGACGCGCCGAGCGTGCCCGCGTTGAAGTTGCAGAAACCTTCGTGCATGACGGTGGTTCCCGCTGCGAGGTGGGCGCCGAGACGCACGCGGCTGGCATCGGCGATGCGAACCCCCGACGGCACCACGTAATCGGTCATGCGGGGGAATTTGTCGACGCCGTTCACCACCAGGTGCGCGCCGCGCTGTGCGAAGTTCCACGAGATGCTGTCGACCTGATCGATGGCGACCGGGCCGTGGCTCGTCCAGGCGACGTTGGTCAACAGACCGAAAGCACCGTCGAGGTTCAACGTGCGGGGTTGCGCGAGACGGTGCGACAGAAGGTGCAGGCGCAGGTAGACATCGCTCGCGCTCTGTGGCGCGGCCGAGGTATCGACAACGATGCGAATCGGCTCGAAGCGAACACCACGGTCAGGGTCGCCCGATCCGGCGAGATTGATGCTGCTGTGCGGCGCATCGGCCGGAACGGCGTCTCCCCAGCCGAGGGCGCGAAAGCGCGTGTCGAGAACCGAACCGTCGGTTGCGATCGTTGCGAGGCCGACGCCCCACGCGTTCTTGCTCATGTCGTGGCTCCTGTTTGGCTGTTCGCGGCGACCGGTCAGTCGAGAACCTCGGGTCGCAAGGTGGGAAAGAGAATGACGTCACGAATGGTCGGCACGTTGGCGATCAGCATGGTAAGGCGATCCATGCCGATGCCGAGACCGCCCGTCGGTGGCATGCCGAATTCGAGTGCACGGAGGTAGTCCTCGTCGACGGTGCCGGCTTCGGCGTTGCCTGCTTCCTTGGCGCGCTGTTCGTCTTCGAAGCGAAGGCGCTGTTCGACGGGATCGTTCAGTTCGCTGTAGCCGTTTGCCAATTCGCGTCCGCCGACGAACAACTCGAAACGTTCGGTCAGGTGCGGGTCGTTGCGGTCGACGCGCGCGAGCGGACTGATTTCAACCGGATGGCCGGTGACGAACGTCGGCGCGAGGAGTTCGTGTTCGGCCAACGCCTCGAAGAGTTCCTCGATGATCTTCCCCGAACCCCACTGTGGTTCGGTGCGGACGTTGTGCGTTGCCGCGAGTGCGCGAAGTTCGTCGACCGGTTGCGATGGGTGCACCGCGACCCCCGTCTTTTCGTGGACGAGGTCGATCATGCGCACGCGTCGGAACGGCTGGGCGAGGTCGACGCTGAGACCGTTCACATCGACGACAGTCGTTCCGATCGCATCGCGCGCTGCGGCGGCGAATAGCTCTTCGGTGATCGCCATGACGTCGCTGAAGTCGCCGAACGCCTGGTACAGCTCCATCATCGTGAACTCGGGATTGTGGCGCGGTGAAATGCCTTCGTTGCGGAACACGCGACCAATTTCGTACACACGCTCCATGCCGCCCACGATCAGGCGCTTGAGGTGCAACTCGAGCGCGATGCGCAGGTAGAGACCCATGTCGAGGGCGTTGTGATGGGTGGTAAAGGGGCGGGCGTGCGCACCGCCGGCTTCGACGTGGAGAACGGGTGTCTCGACTTCGATGAAGCTCTTGGCGGCGAGAGTGCGCCGGAACGAGGCGATGATTGCATGGCGTACGGCGAAGGCGCGGCGAGCATCGTCGTTCGAGATGAGGTCGGCATAGCGCTGGCGGTAGCGGGTGTCGGTGTCGGTGAGGCCGTGCCACTTGTCGGGGAGCGGACGCACGGCTTTGGCGAGCAATTCGAGTCCGGAAACCTTGACAGACAACTCGCCCTTGCGTGTCGTCATCACGGTGCCGTGCACGCCAACCCAGTCGCCGAGGTCGAGATCGCCGATCCGTGCGAAGAGGTCGTCGCCAACGACCGCTTTCGAAACAAAGAGCTGAATTTCGTCGTCACGGTCGCGCAACGTCGCAAAGATCAACTTTCCCTGGTCGCGCTTCAGGAGGATGCGGCCGGCCACTGCGACCGCAGCTTCGGTTTCGGTGCCGGGTTCGAGCGCGCCGTGCGCGAAACGAATTTCCGCCAAGGTGTGTGACCTGTCGAATCGATACGGATAGGGGTTCGTACCACCGTTGCGTAACGCGGACACGTGGTCGAGGCGACGTGCTTTCTCGGCCGCCAGACCGTGTTCTGTTTCCGCGGCGGACGTTTCGGGGGAGTCGGTCACGGGTTCCCACGGTAGTGCGTGGGCGTGGAACTACCGTTGTCGATTGATGGTTCAGAGGCGGCTTCCGATGGTTTTCGCCGCTCTCGGCGCGGTTGCTTGCGCCTCGGCGTTGGTGGTCCCGTCGGTTGTCGAAGCCGATACCGCGAACGTGCCTCTTCCGGTGACGCGCGAGTGGACCTCGTCGACCAAGCATGCAATATCGATCTCGCGACCCGTCGGAATGTCGCTTGCAATCCGGGCACGGATCCGCGACGTTGCTGACGCGATCGGCGCCGAGGCCCATCCCGGTCGTGCCGCAATGTTCGGGATGTCGCGAATCGAGCGGGAGGGCCGGCCGATCCAGCGGATTCCCCGTGGAATGCAGGTGCCGATGTCGACCACGGTGCAACCCGACGAGGTCGTCCGCAATCTCATGTCCCCCGAGGCCGCTGATGCTCTTCTGGCCGGCGGAATCGTGATGGGGGAAAGCTCCGCCCGATTCCGTGGTGCGCGTGAGGGTGATGTGGTGACCTTGCTCGACAAGCGCCGCCGTCCCGTCACTTTCAACATTGGGCTCATCGTCGACGATGAGATCGTCGGGGGCAGCGATTTTCTCATGGCTCCGACGCAGGCGGATTCGCTGGGTGCCACAACCGTGACCCGGTACACGGTGACGGGTTTTCGCAACCCCGACACCGCGGCGTCCGCACTGGCTGCCGCCGGATTCGTGAATGGCATGGAGTACCGCATTCGGCGCACGTGGGACGGACGCAACCCGGACGCAACCCTCGGTCTGGGCGAGGCGAAGATGTTGGTAGGTGAGTTCGCGTACAGGATCACGAAGTCGGGCAAGGTGACGGCGGATCCGGGTTGGGTACACCTGAACATCACGCCCCGGCGTTTCTTCAGTGGCATTCCCGTGCGTGCCGGCTGCCATCGCCGTATTTGGGCGCCGTTGCAAGGGGCTTTGAACGAAGTCAAACGCGCGGGCCTCGAAGATCTGATCGACCTCGACAACACGAACAAGTACGGCGGCTGTTTCTATGCGAGGTTGAACCGCATCTCGGGTGACCTCGGTTACCTCTCGCGGCATTCGTGGGGCATGGCATTCGACATGAACACCACGACAAATGCGCAGGGACGGGCGCCGAATCTCGACTGCCGCATCGTACGCATCTTCCGCAAATGGGGATTCGCATGGGGTGGAAACTTCACACCCGCTGACGGCATGCACTTCGAGTACGTCGGTGAACGGCGCGACAACATCAAGTATCCATCGCGCTATTGCCCGAACGTCGTGGGCAGCGACAGATAGCCTCTCCTTCGTGGCTTTGCGTTTCATCATCATCGGTGGCGGCCCGGCCGGAAACTCCGCCGCAACATGGGCGGCGCGACTGGGCGCCGAGGTTGTGATGATCGAGCGTGAAATCGTGGGTGGTGGCGCACATCTCCTCGATTGCATTCCCTCGAAGGCAATGATCGCCACGGGCGGCGCGATGAGCGCCACAAAGCGGTTCGCGGGGATGGGCATCGAACAGCACGACGTTGAGATCGACGTCGACTCGTTGTCCGAACGCATCGGCGGCATTGTCAACCGCCTGCAGAACACGACCACACAGTTGCTCGAAAGCCAAGGTGTCACGATTCTCCGTGGCGAAGCCCGGTTCGTGGGGCACAACGAAGTGGCGGTGCGCACATCCGACGGCGAACAGACCATTCGTGGCGATGCCTTCCTCGTTGCGACGGGGTCGAGACCGCGAATCCCGGACTGGTGCAAGCCCGACGGTGAACGCATTCTCACCACGCGCGACTGTTACCCACCGAAGCTCTTCCCGAAGAGCATCGCAGTCGTCGGTTCGGGTGTGACGGGCGTCGAATTCGTGCACATGTTCGCCTCGTTCGGTGCGCAGGTCACCCTCGTGGTCAGCCGCCAACAGGTACTTCCCGGAAAAGACCCCGAGGCCGCGGCAACTCTGGAAGAGTCGTTCCTCAATCGCGGCGTGAAGTTGTTGAAGGGTGCCCGTGCCACGGCAATTGAGCACGATGGCGACGGTGTCGTTGTGCGCTGCGACGATGGACGTGAAGTGCGCGCCTCGCATGCAGTTCTCGCAATCGGTTCCGAGCCGAATGTCGAAGGTCTCGGCCTCGACATCGCGGGCGTCGAGCTCGATTCGCGCGGATACGTCAACATCGACCGTCATTGTGAAACCAACGTGAAGGGCATTTATGCCGCCGGTGACGTCAGTGGAAAACTGCCGTTGTCATCGGTCGCCTCGATGCAAGGGCGAAAGATCGCCGAGCACGTGATGGGTGCGAACCGGGCGACGCATCGTCATCTCGACTACGACAAGGCCGCGTCCGCCATCTTCACCCAGCCGGAAATCGCCGACGTCGGTCTCGCCGAGGCCGAGGCGTTCGCCAACGGTCGCAAGATTCGGGTCACCAAGGTGCCGTTCTCGTCGACCGCGAAGGCGCTCATTCACAACGACCCGCGTGGCTTCGTGAAGCTGATTTCCGACCCGAACACCGGCCAGGTGCTGGGTGGAACCATCGTGGGCCGTCACGCGGGCGAATTGATCAGCGTCATCGCACTCGCAGTGACGGCACACCTCAAAGTGGCCGACCTGCTCGACACCTTGTTCGTGCACCCCGCCCTCGCCGAAGCGCTGCTCGACGCCGCCGAGTAGGCGGCGGCATTCGCCATCGACACAGCCGCCGAGTAGGCGCCGAGTCGTTTATTCGATGACGGCGACGATGTCGCCCGAACCGACGGTGTCGCCGGCCTTCACCTTGATTTCCTTCACCTTGCCCGACTTCTCGGCCTGGATCTGGTTCTCCATCTTCATGGCCTCGAGAACGACGACGGCCTGACCGGCTTCGACTTCCTGGCCGACTTCGACGAGCACCTTCACGATCGTTCCCTGCATCGGCACGACAACGTCGCCGCTGCCCGAACCACCTGCGGCTCCGCCGCCACCGGAGGATGCACGCGCGGGCTTCTTCGCCTTCGCGGGGCCTGCCGATGCGACCATCTGGCCTTCGGGAACCCACATCTTCACCGCGAAACGTTTGCCGTTGACTTCGACCGTGGTCTTGCGCTCGACGAGCGCTTCGGCTTCATCTCCCGCGGGTGCCGGCGCACTCGTGCCGACATTCGACAGGTCGAGGCGCTCTTCGACCCACTTCGTCGAGTGTTCGAATGCAACGAAGTCGGGGTGCTCGAGGATCGCGATGTCAGCGGGAATCGTGGTGTGGACGCCCTCGACGACCATTTCGTTTAGAGCACGAATCGTGCGTGCAATCGCAGTGTTGCGATCTTTGCCCCAGACGATGAGTTTGCCGACGAGGTTGTCGTAGAACTGGCTGACGGTGTCGCCCGTTTCGTACCCGCCGTCGAAACGCACGCCGAAACCGTCGGATGTGACGAGCTTGGTGATGGTGCCGGGCGAGGGGAGGAACTTTCCGCCTGCCGGGTTTTCTGCGTTGATGCGGATCTCGATCGCGTGACCGCGGCGCTGCGCGGCTACTTGCTTCTGGGTCATTGGCAACTTCTCACCCGACGCAACGCGGATCTGCCACTCGACCAAGTCGATGCCGGTGATGGCTTCGGTGACGGGGTGTTCGACCTGCAGGCGGGTGTTCATTTCGAGGAAGAAGAACTCGCCGTCTTGGTAGATGAACTCGACGGTTCCGGCGTTGTAGTAGCCGACCGCCTTTGCGGCCTTCACGGCGGCTTCGCCCATGGCCTCTTCGACGCCATCGGGGAGTGCGGCGGCCGGGGCCTCTTCGATCAGTTTTTGGTGACGACGCTGCGCCGAGCAGTCGCGAGTGCTGACCCACACCACGTTGCCGTGCTTGTCGCCGACGAGCTGTACTTCGATGTGGCGTGGCCACGTCAGGTACTTCTCGACATACACCTCGTCGCGACCGAAGAATGCCTTGGCTTCGCGCTGTGCGGAGTCCATTGCTTCCTTCACGTCGGCGGCCGAGTGAACGACCTTCATGCCACGGCCGCCGCCGCCAAAGGCGGCCTTGATTGCGACCGGGAAACCGAACTTGTTGCCGAAGTCCTCGATCTCTTTTGCAGACTTTGCGAACTCGGTTGTGCCGGGGACGATTGGTGCGCCTCCGCGCTGCGCTGCGATGCGGCTCGAAACCTTGTCACCCATTTCGATGATCGCGGCGGGTGGTGGTCCGATGAACTCGACGCCGAGTTCGGTGATGGCTTGGGCGAAGTCGGCGTTCTCGCTGAAGAAGCCATAACCAGGGTGCACGCCATCGGCGCCACTCTTCTTGATCGCATCGAGGATGGCTTCGGTGTTCAGGTAACTCTCTGCCGCGGTCTGGCCGCCGAGTGCGTAGGCCTCGTCGGCGAGTCGAACATGGAGCGCGTTGCGGTCGAGTTCCGAGTAGACCGCAACGGTCTTGATCCCCATCTCTCGGGCCGCCCGAATGACACGGACGGCGATTTCTCCACGGTTGGCGATGAGGATTTTCTTGAGCACGAGTGACAATGTTGGTGCGATGGACGGGGTGAATGCGAACTGGCTCGAAAATGCTGGGAAAAAGGGGCCTCTGGCCCACGGTCGTTGGGGGGTTTGGGCGGTGTCCGAGACCGGGTCCACTAACTCCGACCTCCTTGCCGGCCTTGGTGCAGGGGCCCCCGACCGGACCGTTTTGCGAACCGATCACCAGACTGCCGGCAGGGGTCGACTCGGTCGAACCTGGGAGGCGCCACCCGGGGCAAACCTCCTCGTGTCGATTCTCTTCAGAGCGGTCCGAGAACCTGCCCACCGGATGACGCAGCTGCTCGGTGCGTCGTGCGTGCTGGTGTTGCGCCGCGAGTTCGGCATCGCCGCCGGGTTGAAGTGGCCGAACGACGTCGTGGTGTCGCGCAGCGATGGTGACGTGAAGATCGCGGGCATCCTTGCGCAGGTCGGAGGCGTGACGCCCGATGGTCGTGCCGATGTCGTCGTCGGAATGGGATTGAACGTCGCTTGGGCGCCGCCAGCCGATGTTGCTCCTGCAACGTGCATTCGTCATGAATCGGCGGGAGGCGTGTCCGCAGTCCCGCACGACGTGTTGCTGAAGGTTCTCGACACCTTCGATGATCTTGAGTCGATGAGCGTCGACGATGCCTTCGCGACGTACGAAAGTTTGTTGACGACCACAGGTAAACGTGTGCGCTGCGAACTGCCCGACGGAGGTGACATCACGGGTCGCGCGGTCGGGGTAGAACGCGACGGCAGGTTGCGCATTGTCGATGAATGCGCGGTGACTCACCGTATCGACACCGCAGACGTGGTGCATCTCCGCAACGCCGAATAGCGACTACGTTGGATCGTCGTGAGGGCAACGCGTTTCGTCATCGCCGCGTGTTTGGCGGCAGCAATTGCGCTGGCGGGTGCCGCGGGCCTCGTGTCGGGTGCCAAGAGCCAGATGAAGGACGTGAAGCGCAACACCGAGGTCGTGACCGACCTCGCCG
>VFQT010003943.1_pt1 | contig 12965 bp, 10 predicted proteins | sample 3512381 | NCBI WGS metagenome assembly VFQT01 (sample SAMN10412376, study PRJNA504923) | tailings metagenome | isolation source: Relicate 2 Philex TSF3 active mining site | place: Philippines: Tuba, Benguet | collected 2017-08-29 | reverse complement strand
GGTGGTGTGTCCCCGCTGCCGGTGGTGTGTCCCCGTTGCCCGTGGTGTGTCCCCGCTGCTGGTGGTACGTCCCCGTTGCTGGTGGTGTGTCCCCGCTGCTGGTGGTGTGTCCCCGCTGCTGGTGGTGTGTCCCCGCTGCCGGTGGTGTGTCCCCGTTGCCCGAGTCGCTGAGTGTGGGAACGGTGTTTGGTCGTTTGGTGGATGGCAGTTTCCGGGGTTATGCGGATCGGCGGGAGTTTGTGCTGGATCCGGAGACCGGCGTGCAGGGGGAATTGGAATTCTGGGATGGTGTGCGGAGTGGATGGGGCGAATCGCAGGGAAAGCGCTCAGCCTGTGATGCCTGAGCTGGCAGTGGTGTCTGGCGATTCCACGATGTGTGTTTCCGCGATTTTCCTGTTCGTTTCAATGGCCGCTATGAAGGCTCGGGTTCCAGAGCAGCCAGTATGTCGCTGACCGGGACGACAGCAATTCCTGCGGAGTGGTCTGCCATACCGTATGGAATGATCAGTTCGTTGCCGTGGAGGAGTGCGCCGCACGAGTAGACGACGTTTGGGACATAGCCTTCGCGTTCGCTGGCATTGGGGCTCAAAAGTGGTTGTTTGAGACGTCCGATCACGAGGCTCGGGTTTTCGAGGTCGAGGAGAAACGCACCGATGCAGTATTTGCGCATTGGCCCCACTCCATGACTCAGTACCAGCCAGCCTGCGTCAGTTTCGATTGGCGAGCCACAGTTTCCCAGCTGCGTCAGCTCCCATGCATATTTGGGCTTCAGCAGCACCTGTCGATGATTCCAGAAGTGGACGTTATCAGAGTACATCATTGAGATGCACTCGTTGTCCTGTCGGGAGAGCATCGCAAACTGACCATTGATTTTTCGCGGGAAGATTGCCATTCCCTTGTTCGTAGCGGCTGGTCCATTGAGTGTGCTGAACCGAAAGCGGAGGAAGTCGATGGTCTCCACGAGTTCCGGCATGATGACACGACCGTCGTACGCAGTAAATGTGGCGTAATAAACGTGACTTCCGTCATCGTTTCGGAAGCGTACGAATCGAGCGTCTTCGATTCCGTTGCTTTGGGTGGATGTGGCCGGAAACAGGATTCGTTGGGAGAGTTTTTGTTCGGGCTGGAATTGCACTTCGTAGTTTGATTTTGCCAGCATCCAGATGCCCTGAGCGGCCCTGTGATCCTGTTGCAGTATGCCCTCTGACGACCGTTCGAGGTCTACTTCAGCGTCAATGCTGCGTCGCAATTCGTCCGTGGAGAACGTGTTTCCGAGGCGTTTCATAACGCGGGCAGTGAAAGGGCTTCCGAGTCCCAATTCATTGAGTTTCCGTGAAAACAAGCCTTTTTCGTACTCCGAATTCGGAATCTGGCGAGGTTCGGTCAGCATGTGAGCGGGATCGAGGACTTCAATACGATTGTCCGCGTATACGACACCCGTACGAAAGGTGATGGAAGAGATGTGTCCTTCGCCGGTCGCCCGCAGGCTAAGAACGAATCGCAGGGCTCCCGGCGGCAGGTCGGTCTGGTCAATGTGTGGCACGATGGATGGATTGAACAGGGCGGCAGATTCGAGGGAGTATTCGGCAAGGAAGTACGAACCGATGAGCATCTGTCGTGCCTGTGAGATGCAATCCTGCGCAACGTGATGTTCCCTGACTTTTTCAAATCGTTCGAGCAAGGTTTCTCTGATTTTCTGATGTCGTGTTGAGAATTCCGCTGAGAGCTCTGCAAGAAGTGCTTCCACCTGTTTTTCCGGGAGTGCCAGAATTCGAGCGATGATTCTGCCGCACTTCTGGTCATCTCCCGGGCGAAAAGGGCGCAACAGGACTCGCGTCTGGTCCGGCTTCAGGATGATGTTTGTGCGGGTGAGTCGAACCGGGGTACTGGTCATGAAGTAGCGGGCAGATCTGTTCGGTATTGTGGGTTGTGTGTGCTGCCGGAGGAATGTCGGCGTCGCGTGTTTGAGACGCATCGGTGCGCCAGTGCCAGTGACGGGTCCGGGGAGAATCAGTCAAGTCAATGCCACCCGTTTGGGGTGCCGGATGGCATTGGTCCTGCTGTTATACGTCCAGTCTTCCGCGGGACAGGCTTTCCGTGTGACTGGGGGAGAGCCGCTTCAGGCGATTAAGCTAGATCATCGCGGAATCGGATTTGTTCTTTTTTTCATTCTTCGCCTTTCGCTTTTCCTTCGGGCTGAGCTTCGCCTTTTTCTGCAATTCTCGTTTGCCCTTGTCTTTACTTCCTCTGTCACCCATTGCGGATTCTCCTTCAAAAACAGAACTGTGGGTTGATGTTTTCCGATGCCTGATCAGCGAGCACCGGCCATTTCGTAATGTTTCGGACTGCCTGCTGGCACTGGAGATTCGATGATTGTTCCGTTTGTCCGGTGACAGACATCTCGGGCAATCAGCTCTGTCCACAGAAATGCGATTGTGGATTCAGCCCCAGGATTGCGATTGATGCCGTGGGATTCGATGCCGTCGTGGCATCCACCTGATTCGTTGTCTGCAACGGCAGCTCGGCGGAGGATGGCCCAGGCCTGAACAATATAGGCGTGAGCTCTCAGGCTGGTAAGACTTTGCAGGATCGGTATGGCATTGTTGATCAATTCCGTTGCCAGAATTCGAAAGCCCTGGGGCAGGTTGCCGGCCCTTACTTCTGCAAGTGCGAGCACTGCCTGGCCCTGACTGTCGCAACAGCCTCTGTCATCCAGCCAGTTGCGCTGGTAACTCATGAAATTGTGAAAACCGCCTGTGGGTTTTTGAGCGTGTTCAAGGAAGCTAAGATAGCGAGCGACACGTTCAATCATGGATTTATCGGAAGGGTCAGCGCAAAGGCGTGTGCACAGCCGCAGTGCTCTGGCATTGTCGTCGGTGGTGTATCCGCTTGATCGCCGAGGAATGTTGTAAACGGCGTGCTGAATCACTCCGGCAGAGTCCGTCATGCGGTCGAGGTGTGTGAGAGGCGGATAGCCGGAACATCGCATCAAAATGCCTCCTGCGATACAGGCTGGTTTGTGTTGTCGCCTGCGAATGGAACCAGCAGGCCTCGACCGTCGGCCAGTACTTCTTCAGCGTAGAGGCAGGGGGTGCTGACAACTGCACCCACGGCTGCCATTGCGTACGCCATAGTTCCACTGACGATCTGATCCCCGCCCGGGTATGGTGTCACGAAGACGTCGCAGGACTGCAGGTATTTCAGCAGTTCAGGGAGCGTGAGGTATCTGTTGACGAAGCGAACATTGCGGCTGATTCCCAATGACGCTGCCAGCTGAGTCAATTCTTCGCGATAGCGTTCCCCATGCTCACGTTTGACCTGAGGATGAGTTGCTCCAACGATCAGATACAGCGCGTCGGGACACGTTGCCACGATCCTTGCAACGGCGCGGATCATGTATTCGAGGCCTTTGCCGGGGTTGATCAGACCGAACGTGCAGATCACCTGACGATCCGTCAGATTGAGTTCCTTTCGATGACATTTGCTGCGCTGTAACGGGACAACGGGGACTCCGTGCGGAATGACTTCCACTCGAGAACCGGAGACGCCATAGACTTCACGAAGCAATGTCGCGGCGATTTGCGTCATGACGATGATTCCGTCACTCTTTGCGGCGATACTGCGTATCAGCTGCTTTGGCAGAGTATCCGGTTCGGTCAGCAGCGTATGAAATGTGGTGACGACAGGTTTGTGACAGTGGTCGAGGAATTGGGTGATCTCGCTGCCCCAGGGGCCGGGGTACAGACCGAACTCGTGCTGGAGGCTGATCACATCGCAGGGGCCATCGTTGGCGATGTCTGCAGCCCTCCGGCAGGCATCAGGGATCTGGTTGTCGATGATGTGGACAATGCGAGCGTCCTGTCCGGAGTGCTGATGGAGCTTTTGTATTGCGAAAACAGTCGATACGGGCTGGCCGGCTGCCAGATCCACAGCATCGGCAGAGTCTTTTGTAAAGATTGCCAGCCCGCACTCTTCCGGCGGATACGTTGAGATGAAAAGTGGTCTGACCGGATGTCTCATTGGCGCCCCAGTTCAGCATCGAATGTCGCATTCATTTGTTCAACCCATGCCTACCGTAAAGATACCGCGTACGCGATCTTTCGCTGCTGACGAATGCCTCGCAGATGCCCAGTCCGAAAGGCTGTGGCAACTGCGGCTGGAATGGCGGCCTCCGCGAGGACAACCGTGGCTTCGTTTTCACGTGTCAGTGCCACCATTTCCTGCTCGCGGGCTACCGCCATCGCCCGACGCTTTTCAGCATCTGCTCGGGCGATGCGTTTGTCGGCTTCAGCCTGATCGATCAGCAGGTTGGCTCCGATGTTGTCACCCACACTGATGTCTGCGATATCGATGGAGACAATCTCAAATGCTGTTTGTGAGTCGAGGCCCCTGCTGAGAACGTTTCTGGTGATTACCATGGGGTCAGCGAGTGCGTCCTTGTAGCTGGGGCGCATCCCGATTGCGGAGACGATTCCCTGTCCGACGCGAGCAATCACCGTTGCCTCGGTGGCTCCTCCGACAAGTTCGGCAAGATTTGTGCGTACCGTTACACGAACGCGAACCTTCAGTTGAATGCCGTCCTGAGCGACGCCGTCCACAGTGTCACCACCTCCGGCAGTCGGATCCGGACACATGATGACGCGAGGGTTGACGCTGAGGCGGACAGCTTCGAGGACATCTCGTCCTGCCAGATCGACCGCTGCGGCGGTGTCCCAGTTCAGGGCAATTCCGGCGCGATTGGCAATAATCAGTGCAGAGGTGACTCGTGCCACGTTCCCGCCGGCCAGGTACTGAGCTTCCATGGCGTCGGTGGAGACTGCGTCGAGACCAGCCTGAACTGCCATGATCCGGCAACGGACGATCTGCGCCGGATCAATTTTTCGTAATGACATCAGAATCAGTGACAGCAGGCTGAGCCGCGTGCCGGTCAGATATGCCTGCAGCCACAGGGAAAAATATCGACTGATGACAACGCAGATGATGGCGGTCAGAGTCGCGACAACGGTGAAGATTAAAAGGGTTGTCATACCGCTTCACCCGGCAGTGCTGCAGAAGGCGGGGCAGACGTCCCATCATGTCCGCATTCGCAGAGTCTGTCAGGCGACTGAAGCGTCGCCCGGCAGGCGATGCAGACCCGCTGCGGAGAAAGCGACTGTGTTTGAACACCAGATAAGCCGGCGGGACTGTGAGCAGGCTGGGATCGTACTTTTCCCAAACGAACGGCATCGAGGCGACGAGCGGCACATTGCGGGTGAATCCCGGCAATAGAGTAGCTGGATTCACCGCAGACGGGGCAAAGTGGGCGCTGACGCTGAGGAAAGAGTGGGGTTGGCTTTCTGGATGTCATGTTTTGCACGCAGCCTGACTGAGTTCCATACCGGCTTCAGGGTGATGCCAATAATCGGAATGAACGATCGAGGGTGGTAACGAACGCTGAAATTTGGGTTCAGCTTTGGCAAGCCGGCTCGACGAGGTGAATCTGCCATACGCTCAACCCTGAACAGGAATGCCACAATCACACAAGTGCCCAGTCGAGGACTGGAGAAGAGAAGCACCACTACAGTGCGGAGATCCACGATTTTCTGCCGTCAGCGATCTCACTCTGCGGAGATTCTGTCAGGTGATAGACACCTGACTGCGACTGAAGGTACAGACGAGACCGCGGGTCAAGTTGCGGAGCACTGTCCTGATGAGCTTTAAGTGCGGCTTTCATGGTGACTGCAACGAGGTTTTGCTGATCGAAATCCATGGCATCCACGATCACGAGGTTTAAATCGGTGGAATCGTCTGCCGCATGCCTGTTGAGGAATCCTTGAGTCAAGGGGTATGGTCGCAAGTCTCTGTCGCTGGATGCAATGAAGTGGTCATAGGACGGTTTTCCGGAAAATCCGTATACAACCACACTGTTGCCCGCTGAGGAGGGGAAGTTGACGGAGGGGCCGATCGGAATATTGGCCTCCAGCAACAGGTAATGCGGTGTTGCAGCAGTACCAGATATGGTTGACATGGGCATCCCTTCCACAGAGTTTTGGTGAGGTTGTTTTCAGCAGAGGATGTCCTGGTGAAAAATTCGCCTGATCGCGTTTGTTATTCGGGCCGTGTCATTAACCTGACCTCAGGTATTTCGGCGAGGGCACTTTCCAGGGAATTTCGCGAATCTGGCATACTGCAGGGAACCTCGAAAGAGCAGACATCCAGTTGCTGTCGTTCCTGACAGGCCTGAGCGTTGCCGAGTGGAAAAGCCCCTGCAAGTCGCTGCATCAGCCATTTGGCGTTCCCGGTTCCGCTGACACGTACTCGGCAGCTTTCGCCGAGTGGCCGTACCCACACATCAAATGCCATCATGGCCCTGCTCCTGAAAAACGTCGTCGGAAATTGATAGAATCTCAGTCGTGGTGTTTCTGTCACGTGTGCCAGCTGCGTGTTGTCAGCAGAGAGCAGCCAGTAATGTGTTGGCGGCGACAGGGCGAAGTTCTGCGGTGTTGTACGACAAAGCAGCTAAATCAGCCGGCTGCTGCTGACGTGCAATCATTGTTGAAGTATGAAACTGACGGAAATCGCGTAAGACTGAGCGTCTGTTTCAGGGTTACGCACAGGTGCGAGCGATGATGACCTGGCGCGGGAATAGCCGGCACGAAATGGGACGGCCCTTTAGGAATGCTGACGACGCCTGCGGATGGCAGTCGTGTGGTGTTGACACGTTTGGCGTTTATGGCGTTTATGGCGTTTATGGCTTTGATGGCCTTAAGGCACGTGTCAGGGAGTTTTGTTTACACCCTCTAGTGTACCAGCAGGCGCGGTGATTGCAAGCCGAAAGATGGCAGCGTTGATGAGAATGTGCGGGTTAAGTTCGGGGCGTGGGCTACCCGAGGCTTTGAAATGGCCTGACGGGTGCAGGATTGCCGGGCTTTTCCGTGTGGGATTTGCCTTTGAAGCAGATGTCCGTGCTGCGGTGTGGCTTATTCTGACTGTGATTTGCGGATCGTTTCGAAGGCTGCGCGGAAGGATTGCGGGTCATATCCTGCAATGGGAGGCAGTGACAGAGCGGGGTCGATGCGAATGACAGTGACTGTTTCATTGCTGCCCGGGATCGGATCTGACTCTGCCCGTCCTTGGTGCAACTGCAGAAACAGTTGAGGGAACAGTTTCTGTTGTTCGTCGGCGGTGGCGGAGTTGAGCAGCAGCCACGACCAGGCGATCTGGCGGGCAGAGTCGTAATCGACAGTTGCTGCGGTACCTGCGTTGAGCAGGCCGGCGGTGACAGCCTGTTGCTGTTGAGGCGTCAGTGTTGAATTTTCGAGGCGGCTGGCGATCTGTTCGGCGGAGGCAGCGGCAGCGCGTGCGGCTTTGATCAATTCCCTGGTGTCGCCAAAGGGCGTACTGACCGTCGCCTGCCGAACTTCAGCAACTCCGATGCCCGGTGTGGCGGCTGCCTCCGGGGTGGACGAGGTCACGTTCCAGGCCAGTTCCGCGAGTGTGGCGGGCCACGGAATCAGTCTTGGTCGCCCTGGGCGACCTTTGATCTGTGCCTGCTGTCGCCAGCCGTCGTGCCGCAGATCATGGTGGCAGGCATAGCAGTCAAACTGAGCGAATTCCGGCCATTCGGATCGGACCAGTTCCTGGGGAGCCTTTTGTTCAGCGAGGTCTGCGGTGAGTTTCATTGACTCACTCCACGTGATCAGTGCGGAAACCAGCAGTTCGCGGGCCTGCAGCTCTGCCGGGTCGGCAGGCTTCAGGCCGGTGGCGGCTTCAAATTCCTGCCGCAGAAGCTCAGGCTTTTCATGGTATTCACGCCAGTGTTTCGGCATTTGCTGTTCAAACGTCTGCAGTTCAAAGGGTGGCAGCGGAGGATGTCCGGCTGCATACATTTCGTGCGTGACGACTCGACCCAGTTCCGCGTTTCCCACGTGGCAGGAAACGCAGATCTTCGTGCGGGAGGCGACGGAGCGAACGTCCAGATATCCGTGGCGACATTTTTCGTCGGGAGGCATGTTTCGCCAGTTGCGGAGAGCGAAGTGAGCTGTCCCCCAGCCATTCGGCAGGTCGGCACCCTGCGTCGCGGCATCTCCCGATGTTCCGTGACAGCCTTCACAGCTGACTCCGGACGTCAGGCGGACGTCTGATTCGAGGTCTGCGGAGATCAGTCCATCTGATTCGCATTCCAGATTGTACACCGGGAGGCTGGTGTGACAGGCGAGGCAGGCGCGATCGCGGTGAAGCTGTCCGGGTTTACCGAGGACGAGGCCCATCTGTTCGGCGGTTGTGCTGCGGAGTGACGTCCATGCCTGTGCGTGTCGATCCACGGCTGAGAGATCACGTGGGGCTGGAGTCTGACTGGCGTCGGCGACGGATGTTTCGCCCAGCCAGATGAGGATTTCATCACCACGAATCCATTTGCTGCCGCCGGGATTACCAAGTCTGGCTGCGACTCGGGGAGACTGCGTGCTGCCGGAGTGGCAGTCACCACAATTGCCGATGGGCAGCGAGGTTCTCTGTGTGAACGCGGTGCGCGTAAACAGTGCCTGGCAGCTGGTGTCCTGAGCGGGCAGTGACGCGGCAGTCAGCAGCAGCAGCAGAGCAGCGATGGAACGCATGGTGACGATCCCCTGAAAGCTAGGGCTGCGGAGTTTTGGGATCCAGCAGCAGTTCGATCTGATTGACGGCGGCTGAGATGGCGAGGACAGGGTCGATGGAGGATGTTCCGGGGCTGTCATAACCGGGCTGAAACAGAAGCTGGCTGCGGATGACTTCGAGGTGCTGCGAGATTTTCTCGTTGCGGGTGTCCTGTGTGTCGAGTGTCCGGCGGGCCGCAACTGCAGCTCGCAGTGCCAGATACAGCTGGGCCATTTCGTCCCAGCTGGCGGCGGCCAATGTCGTTCCGTCGGTGGTTGTGCGACGGGCTCCGCGAATCTGCTCGAGACAGAGGGCGTCGACAGCCGGGGTTGTCCACTGATGATTTTCCGTGAGCAGGGGCTGCAGTGCTGTGAGTGAAGTGCGGGCGGACCGGCTGACCAGAAGGCGATCGGGAGCCGACTGGTTCATCTGACCGGCGAGTGTTTTGATGCTGCTGGTGAGTGGCAGCAGTTCGGTGTTTTGGGAATTGCGCAGCGGTGTCAGGCTCCATGTTTCCCAGCCGGGGCGGCCGTTGGACCTTCGCTGCTGATACCAGCTGCGATTTTCGAGGTTATGGTGGCAGGAGAAGCATGAGTATTCTGCCAGTTCGGGCCATGGTCGCCCGGCAGTCGTGCGATCTTCAAGAAGTTTCAGACAGGCTTCGGCAGCGGCGAACCGACCGGCCTGCCAGGCATCGAGCGTGAAGGTGGGGGACTGTTCCAGGTCGGTTTTATCAGGGGTGTCCGCGCGGGGCTGCCAATGCCTGGGGTAGTTGGTGTGAAAGGTGCTGAATTCGTAATCCAGTCGTGGGTGACCGGCGGCAATGAGGTCATGGTTGACGTCGCGGCCGACGCCGCCGACGTGGCATTCCGCGCACCTGCGGGCTCGTTCCGTCAGGCTGCTGCCCAGTTCCACGTAACCGAGGGCTGCTTTTGCTGTGGCGGGCAGAGATTTCCAGTCGGAGGTCACGTGCGGCCCGATCCAGTCCCGCGCTGCTCCGTGGCAGGCTTCGCAGCCAACTCCATCATGGTGCAGGAAATTGACGGGGACTGTCCCGGTGAGCGGCTGCTCGACGGTGGCGTGGCAATTGAGACAGCGGGCGTCCTGCACGGCGGACTGCGGTGCCGAGGCCTGCCCTGCCCCGAGCAGTTCCAGCATGGTTTTTGAGCGAGGGGTATTCAGGACGTCCCATGCGTTGGCGTGTGGATCGCGACCAGCCCAGACGAGGCTGGCGGAAAAATGGAGCCCTTCGATGCGTCGACCTCCGCCGTGGCAGCTGGCCGCGGCGCACGAGGCGGCGCCAACGAGTCGACCGCTGGGAGTGGCGGGGATCGGGGGCACGGCGGCGGGGGGGCCGGCAACCGGGCCGTCTGACGCGCTGGCAGCACCCTGATCCTGCGCCTGTGTGTCGGCCGTGACGGCCTGCAGGCAGCAGGCGAACAGGGCCGCTGTGGCGGCTGTCAGCAGTCGCAGTGAAGTTTGGCGCTGGTTCAAAAATGACGACACAGAGAAGTCTTTCGGGGGTGTGCAGCTTATTCCGAAGGTGTCTCGTCCGAGGAATTGAGTATCTGGTCAAGGGTTCGCGGACTGGATTGTTCGAACTGACGCTGGTGGTAGATGTGGCATTCAACGCACTGAGTACCGGCACCAGAGCCGGCGCTGCTGCCCTGCAGTTGTGAGGTGTGGCAGCGTCGGCAGGTGGCAATACCGGGCAGCAGCACATCGCCGACTGATGAACCGGGGCCCTGTTTCAGATTGTCGCGAGCGGAGCCGGGGGCCGGCAGCTGGTGACATTCGCGACAGCCGGTCATGCGGTGAGCGTCGTGGCTGAAGACGGAGTGCACCAGCCAGCGATCGGGGATCCGTGGCGGTGTGATGGTCCAGGTGGGTGGTTTTCGCAGATCTTCCACTGTGATGTTTTCGATGCTGCCGTTGTGTTGTGCATCGGCGGTTTCGTGACAGTATCCGCAGCCTCCGGATTTTCGCAGCCACTGCAGCGACTGAAAGTAGCCCTGTGGTTCATCTGCGGCAGCGGGGGTAAATTGTGCGGATCTGGCGAACTGTTCGGCCTGGGCAGTCTGCCGGGCTGCTGCTGAGGCGGCCACAGGGTCGAGCGGTGGTGGGGCGTCCGGGGCTGCCTGTGGATCGGTGCCGGGCAGTGGTCGTCCGGGGCGTGGCAGCGGATTATCCGGCTTTGACTCCAGTGGGGGGCGGGCGAGCTGCTGCAGGTAGACGCTGAGCAGGAACGCGCGAACCTGCTGAGGAGACTGGTGCGGGACAACGGCCGGCTGTGCGGAATCACCGTCTGTTGGCAGGATGCTGCGGATGGTGTTATCGCTGGTGGAAACGAGAGCTGGATCAAAGACCAGTGGATGGCAGCTGCTGCAGTGACGTTCGTAGTTGACGGGAAGGTAATACTGACGCTGCGGATCCAGTTCGTGGCAGGACGAGCAGTCATGCTGCCACTGACCCTGCAGGGCTTTGGGCAGGGCAGATTCCGGCAGATTGAGGTGTGTGTTGTGGCTGAAGCGGAAGCGCGAGCGATCCTGCCAGCGAGAATTGGCGTCACCGGTCCGGAGAAAGTTTTCCAGAAGTTCCCGGGCGGGGTGGCTGCGCGAGATGGTGGCTTCGAATTTGTCATCGGCCAGCAGCTGGTGGATGGCGAATTCCGGATGCGAGTCGAAGCTGGTGATGGCCGTGTTCCCCGAGTTCTGAACGCTGACGGAGGACAGTTCGGAATGATCTGCGGACCATGCGATCAGGTTCTGATGGCAACTGACGCAGGACTGTGAAGCGATTTTCTGCAGGTCTTCGGCGCCAGCGTGTTCGCGGTGGCAGGAACCGCAGGACTGGGATTCTTCGATGAGGTGCGACGCTGTCGCTCGCTGGCTCCATGTTTCCCCGCCGGTCGAATTGAAGAAGTGGCCGGCTCCGGAATGGCACTGCTGACACTTCACATTGCGGGCTCGGCTGTGCGGCGCATCACTGGCGAACGCCGCCAGTCTTTCGAGGGGACCTTCGAAGGGTTCATGGCAGACTTCGCAGCGACCGGAGAACATTTGGTGCGGGCTGGAGAGGGCTCCGGCCTGGTAGATTTCGGGACTGCCCCAGCGGGCGTTCCAGGCGAGCCATGCCATGGCCGCAGCGCTGGCCAGCAGGCTGACGAACCAGACGGTGCGGCGAAAGGCATCACCGCGGCGCTGGTAGCCGATTTCGACTCGGCCGGAAAAATCCCGGCTTAATCTGGAACGCTGCATCGGGCAGACTCATCCTGCTTCAAGTAATCAGAATCTGAATGGAACAACTCGCAATGCCATCACGATGTGAGCAAGCGTGAAGACGATCAGGAGTAAGGAGACGGGGACATGGAGCGCCAGCCACCAGTGCATCCAGCGGAGGATGGTGCGCTGCTGTTCAATTTGTCGGCGAGTATCGCAGTATTCCTGCAGTTCCCCGAGCAGTTCGTGCAGAGATGCCGGGAGTGACGACTGAATGTCGCGAAAGCGGCGACCGGCATCGATGTCGTTGGCGAGGGGCGACTGACGTACGGCGGCGACGCTGCGGGAGTTTGAGATGAACGGACGAACCAGCTGCGTATAGAACTGCCAGAGTATCTGGCGATCTTCGGGCGACGGTGCTGGTGCAGCGGGTCGGGCTGTGGGTGGCACGGCCGCCGAGCCTGGTGCGGCTGCTGGTGGATTGCGGGGCGGCAGCGGGGTCTTAGCGGGGGGCTGCCGGGGATCCCTGACAACAGCCGGTTTGGGGGTAGTAACAGCGGGTGAAGCCGGGGGTATTTCTGCGGGGGCTTGTGCGGTCTCGGCTGCGGCTTTTTCCGCGGCCTTTTGTTTCATGAGTTCGAGGGGTGAGAGTTTGGGCTGCGGTGCCGTAGTAGCGGCGGGTTGTGCGGGTTCTTGTGCGGGTTCTGCGGGTGTCGGTGGCGGGTTATTTGCGGCTGCTGCAGCGGCTGCTTTTTCTGCAGCCTTCTGTTTCATGAGTTCGAGGGGTGAGAGTTTGGGCTGCGGTGTCGTAGTAGCGGCGGGGTGCGGGGGTTCTTGTGCGGGCTCTGCGGGTGTCGGTGCCGAGCTGTTTGCGGCGGCCGCGGCGGCTGCTTTTTCTGCAGCCTTTTGTTTCATGAGTTCGAGGGGTGAGAGTTTGGGCTGCGGTGTCGGAGCAGCGGCGGGCTGTGGGGGTTCTTGTGCGGGATCTGTGGGTGTCGGTGCCGAGCTGTTTGCGGCTGCTGCAGCGGCTGCTTTTTCTGCAGCCTTCTGTTTCATCAGATCCAGAGCGGATGTCTGTGCTGCCGCAGTTGTGCGGGTATGTGAAGGAGCTACGGGTGCCGGTTCCGGCGTTGT
>VFQT010003942.1_pt1 | contig 12969 bp, 8 predicted proteins | sample 3512381 | NCBI WGS metagenome assembly VFQT01 (sample SAMN10412376, study PRJNA504923) | tailings metagenome | isolation source: Relicate 2 Philex TSF3 active mining site | place: Philippines: Tuba, Benguet | collected 2017-08-29 | reverse complement strand
GCCTCACGCGATCCAGTCGGTGATCACGCGGCCGTGCACGTCGGTCAGGCGCATGTCGCGACCGCCGAACATGAACGTCAGGCGCTCGTGGTCCATGCCCAGAAGGTGGAGCATCGTGGCATGCAGGTCATGGATGTCCACGCGGCCATCGACGGCCTTATAGCCGTACTCGTCGGTGGCGCCGTACACGCTGCCGCCGCGCACGCCGCCGCCGGCCATCCAGATGCTGAAGCCGAACGGGTTGTGGTCGCGCCCCGCGGTGCCCTGCGCGAACGGCGTGCGGCCGAACTCGCCTGCCCAAACCACGAGAGTCTCGTCAAGCAGGCCACGCTGCCGAAGGTCCTTGAGCAGCGCGGCGATCGGCTGGTCGACGGTCCGCGCGTTGTCCTCGTGGCCACCGACGAGGTTGTCGTGCTGGTCCCAGCGGTCGTTGTTGGCGGTGTACGGGATGGTCAGTTCGACGAACCGCACGCCGCGCTCGACCAGGCGTCTCGCCAACAGGCACTGCGCGGCGAAGATCCGCGTGGGTTCGTAGGCGTGATCCATGCCGTACATCGACTGCGTGGCCGCGCTCTCGCGGGCGACGTCCATGAGTTCGGGCACCGCCCACTGCATGCGGAAGGCAAGTTCCCAGTTGGCGATCGCGGACTCGACGGCACCGCACGATGGTGCGCTGCCGTCCAGCGCAGCGACCAGGGCCTGCTTGCGCCGCTGAGCATCGGCTCCTTCGCGCGGACGCACGTTGGCCAGTCCGTCGCCGCGCGGCAGCACCACGCTGCCCTGGTGCGTGGCCGGCAGGAAACCGTTGCCGAAGCACTCGAGCCCGCCCGGCGGCACGAGCCCGCCGTTGAGCACCACGAAGCCGGGCAAGTCGGAGCTCTCGCTGCCGAGGCCATAGCTCGCCCAGGCTCCCATGCTCGGTCGACCGGCGAGTCCCGCACCGGTGTGCAGGAAGTAGTTCGCGTTGGTGTGCTCGCTGAACTGGCTCGTCATGCTGCGGATCACGAGCAGCTCGTCGGCCATCGCCCGGACGTGCGGGAAGAGATCGCTCACTGGCGTACCGCATGAGCCGCCCGGCCGGAACGCCCATGGGCTGCCGAGCGTGTTGCCGTTGTTGTTGAACTGCGTTGGCTCCATCGCCATGCCGAAGGGCTGGCCGTTCTCCTTGGCCAGGCGCGGCTTGGGATCGAAGGTGTCCATGCTGCTCGGACCGCCATCCATGTAGAGGAAGATCACGTTGCGCGCGCGGGGCCGGAGGGTTCGGGGCGACGCCGATCCATCGATCAGCGCGGCCATCGCCTTTGGCCCCATCATGCCGGCCGCCGCCACCATGCCGAAGCCGCTCATGCACTGCCGAAGCATGTCGCGGCGCGTGACGGCACGGGGTGCGAAGGATCGGCAGTGGTGGTTCATGGCTCAGTCAATGAAGAGGAACTGCTTGGTGTTCAGGATCGCGTGGGCGAGCGCCGACCACGCAGCAGGACTCGATCCACCCTCCGCCTGCACGAACGCCACGCATCGATCGACCTCTGCCGAGGTGGGCTCACGCCCCCAGGCTTCGTCCAGCATGCTTGCGGCAACGCGTGCGACCGACGCCTGGGAACCATCGCTCGAGGCTCCCGCGCGCTCGCCCCAGCGCCTCGCCAGCTCGTGCACCAGCGGCGCGTTCATCATGGCCAGCGCTTGCGCCGGGACGTTGCTCTCGTGACGGCGGCCGACCGTCGTCGTGGGAACGGGAAGGTCGAAGGTGGCCAGGAACGAATCCGCGAAGTTGCGCCGCACTTCCAGGTACACGCTGCGTCGGCCATCACCATCAAGCGGACCTGACTGCCCCGGCCGTCCGCGACCGGTCATGAACTCCGTCAGGTGCGTGGACACGCCAGGCCCGCCCATCGAACGGTCGAGCCGTCCGGCGAGCGCCAGCATGGCATCGCGCACGCTTTCGGCATCGAGCCGACGGACATGCGCGCGGTGCATCAGCGCATTCGTGGGATCAATCGCTTCGGCCCGTTCGCCGGCAACGTCCGACTGCGCAAAGGTCGCGCTCAGCGCGATCTGCCGGACGAGCCGCTTGATGTCCCAGTCCCGCATGAAGTCGGCGGCCAGCCAATCGAGCAGTTCGGGATGCGTCGGCGCAGCACCGAGCGCGCCGAAGTCATCGGGCGTGGGCACGAGACCGCGGCCCATGACATGCTGCCAGATGCGGTTGACCATGACGCGTGCGACGAGCGGATGCGATCCATCGACCAGTGTGCGCGCGAGCTCGAGCCGTCCGGAACCAACGGCCCCCGGCGCAGGCATGCCGCGTGCAAGTGCACCCATGGCACCACGTGCGACCGGATCACCAAGCCGCTTCGCACTGCCACGCACGTGCACGCTGTCGTCCCACGCGGCCGCCTCGGCGAGCACCAACGCTTCGATCGCATCAGGCAGCGGACGCGCATCGATCGTCGCCAGCGCCGCGGCTAGGGACGGGTCGGCGGGCACCGACGCGGGCATCGCGGCGAGTTCCGACGAAGGCACGAACGCCAGCCACGCCACATCGATCACGCCGCCGCCATCGTCGACGTACTCGACGTGCGCGCGCCGCCCCTGGAACCGTCGCAGATCATGCACGACGGCCGCCCACCCGCCGCCGGTGTCCGGCGCCTGCGTCATGCCTTCGAAGAGCAGCGCGTTGTGGTCATCGAGGAAGTAGCCGTCGATCACGCACCGGATGCGCACGCCGGCGCCTCGCACCGCATGCGCCAGGTACGGGCCATCGATCGTGAAGGATGGACTGCGCAGCCAACCCTTCAGCGCGTGGCCACCCGCATCGCTCGTGGCGATGGCGCGCTCGAGCGACACGACCGCCTTGCCGCGCTGGCCGATGCTGGGCCGCTCCGTGTCGAGGCGCACGAAGGCAGCACCGCCCGTGGTCCACCCTTCTGCAACAGGCTGATCGAAGGTGGCGAGAACACGGAGCGCATCGGCGGGAACGGCAGGTGCAGCGTGAACGGCGGAATCGGCCCGTGCGGCGGGCTCTGGACGCGACGCGGCAGCATCAGCATGGATGCGCTCGCCGTGGGCCCCGGCCGAGGGAGCGGCAAGCTCCCGGCGCGCAGCGATGCGTGCCGAACGCTCCGACTCCAGGCGACCATCATCGAGCCAGGCCGGAGTACGGGCGCTGCTCTTGAGCGAACCGCTGAGCGCGTAGTAGTCGCGCTGCGCGATCGGGTCGAACTTGTGGTCGTGGCAGCGCGCGCAGGCCACGGTCGCGCCAAGGAATGTGCGGGTCATCACGTCGACCTGGTTGGCGATTCGCTCGGCCTCGTCGGCCGCGACATCGACCGGTGCATGCGTGCCCTGTGCAAGCAGCCAAAAGCCTGTACCGATCGCGCTCACGTCGGCGTTCCACTCCGGGTCCACTCGGGGCTCATCGAGTGCATCGCCGGCCAAGTGCTCAAGCACGAATCGGTCGTACGGAACGTTGGCGTTGAACGCCCGGATCACGTAGTCGCGGTACCGCCATGCGTGCGGGATCGGATAGTCGAACTCGTGGCCGTAGGTCTCGGCATACCGAACGAGATCGAGCCAGTGCCGGCCAAAGCGCTCGCCGAAATGCGGCGAGGCGAGCAGCAGGTCGATGGCGGCCTCGGGCGTGCTCGCCGCAGCGAGTCCATCGATCGCCATGGGCGGTAGGCCCGTCAGCGCGAACGACCAACGGCGCACCAACGTGGCATGATCGGCACGTGCAGCGGGCGCGAGCCCCACGTGCTCGAGTCCTGCCAGCACGAAGCGGTCCACATCGCTTCGGGGCCACGATCCATCACGTACGCCCGGTGCCTCCGGCTGCTTCACCGGCTCCCACGACCAGTGCGCGGCATACGCAGCACCCTGCTCGATCCATGCCTTGATCGTGTCGCGCTCGGCAGCCGTGAGCGGCGTGCCCTTGGGCGGCATGCGCTCATCGGGATCATCGCTCAGCAGCCGTCGCCAGACCTCGCTCGCAGCGGGGTTGCCGGCAACGATCGCGGCATGGCCATCACGCGCGGCCTTGGCTTCGTGCGGATCATCCAGGCGCAGACCTGCCTTGCGGCTCTCGGCATCGGGCCCATGGCAGTTGAAGCAACGTGCCGCGAGGATCGGACGGACGTCGCGATTGAAGTCGACCTGGCGGCCATGCGGCATGCCCGCGTTGGCGAGCAGCAGCATGAAGATCGCGGTCGTCATGCACGAAGTAGAGCCCGGAGCCAGCGCAAGGGCAAGCGGCCGGTGGAAGTTCTTGCGATGCCACGACCGTGGAGCTCGACGTCAGCGCACCAGATGCAGCCCGGACGTATCGACCGCGTGGATGCCCAGCTCGTCGATCCACACATGTTCGATGAGGCGCTGCGTCACCGGTATCCGGATCAGCTCCTCCAAGGTCCCCGCATCGAAGATCACGATGGCGCCCTCGGCACTGCCTGCGATGATGCGAAGTCCGTCGTCCGAGACCGTGATCGACCCGGCACCCTGCTTGAACGGCTGCACGGTGTGCAGCACGGAACCATCACGTCCATCGAGCATCGCGAGCTGGCCCTCGCGCGTGACCATGAACGCACGTCGACCATCGGGCGCCCAGGCTGCACTCTCGCACTCGCTGGGAAGACGAGTCACCCAACGCTCGCGGCCATCGATTGGATCCAAGCACACGGCACCACGCTGGCGTGACCCAAGCAGGATGCCGGCGTCCGGCCCCGCCACATCGAGCGATCGGAAACCCTGAGGCTCATGCTGGTCGTCGGGCGATGCATGCTTCGCATCCCTCCAGAGCACTCGCCCCTCGATCGACACCAGGGCCACCACGCCCGCGTCACCAGCCACGGCGATCGTGCTCCCATCCCTGGCCAGCGCAGCACGCTGCACCACGCCGATCCCATCGACCTGCAGGAGCCGCGGGTGATGACCGACTCGCTCGACCAGGACCCGGTCGGCGCCCGCCGCGTCCACCCAACCGACGCCCCGCCGTGCATCGCACGCCAAGCTTCCACCGATTGTGCCGAACCATCGATCGACCTGCTCCCACGGCACGGTGTAGGCACCGCGTGAGCCACCGGCGAACAGCGAGGCCCCGTCGGTCGACAGGCTCCACAGACGATCCGACGACAGCGGTATCGCGCCGAGCCCCCCGCCATCACGCACGGACCAGAGCCGGACCGAACCATCAGCTGACGCGGTGGCGCAGCGATGATCGTCGAGCCCCGTCACGCCCCAGATCAACGACTGATGGCCGAGTGCCCGCCACACCCTCGTGCCCGTGACAGGGTCGAAGGCCGAAAGCGTCCGGCTTCCGACCAGGGCCAAACGGCCGTCGACGGACCAGCCCACCGACACGGCACGTTCGCCGGGCTCGCCGAGGGGACGGATCGTTCGCTCAGCGACATCGACCACGACCGATCCTCCCTCCGCGCCGAGGAGCGCAAGGTGAGGGTCGACCGGGGACGGTGCAACGTCGCGCACCAAGCCGATGCCAAGCGGGGCTGACCACGAGGGCGCGTCGGCGCCGGGCTCGTACACGTACAGCCCTTCTCCTGTACAGACCGTGTGACCGGAGCGCGTCTGCGCCACTTCGCCCTGGTTGCACGCGGCATTGCCCGGTGACATCGGCAGCTCGACGCCCACCCCTGAAGCAAGCTCCCGCCAGCCAACGTCGCCCTGCTGCGTGCACACCAGCACGCGCGAACGATCCGCCGACAGCGACACGCCTCCCACCTCCGCCGACTGCAGGTCCAACGTCCACCCGAACTGGCCATTGATCCACTGCGCCACGACCGTCGGCGCCGTGGGTGAGGTGGCGCGCTCGAACATGCCGACGCCGATGCCATCCACCACGATCCAGTCGAGGCATGGCCGTGGCACCACTCCGCCCTGACCGACGGCAAGCATGCGCTGCAGCGTGTCACGCTCAAGCGTCGGGGCCTCGCCATCGAGCGCAGCGAGGCACTGTTCGATCACCAACCGATCGGCATCGAGGATCGCACGCGACGCCACGGCCAAGCGAGCCAGTCGCGCCTCATGGCGAGCCCGCGAGGCCTGACCGGCTGCAATGACCGCGAGCACGAGCACGAACCCAACGATGACGGAGCCGAGCGTCACCGGCACGCGATTGCGCCACAGCGCGCGCCGCAGGCGCTCGAGCCGTCCCTGTTCGGCCACGAGGACCGGCTCGCCGCGCAGATGACGCCGCAGGTCATCGGCGAACTGCGCCGCGGTCTGGTAGCGATCGGCAGGGTCATGCGCCGTGGCGCGCCGGATGATGCGCTCGAGCTCGGTGCGCCGCAGGCCCGACAGGCGTGGCAGCTGCACCACCACCGCCTGGCTCGCCACCTGCAGCTGCTGCGCGATGCTCGCACCTGACAGCCGTCGAAGCGGCTCGTCGGCGATCAGCTCGTACAGCATCGCGCCGAGCGCAAAGAGATCGCACCGCACATCGGGCAGCCGCGATGGATCGAGCGCCTCGGGCGCGACGTAGCGCATCGTGCCCTCGAGGCGCGAGCCCAGGAGCACGTTCGTGACGGCGGGCGATTGCTCCGACAGGCCTGCGATGCCGAAATCGATCACGACCGGCCGGTCGTCCGCATCGACCAGAACGTTGTCTGGCTTGAGATCCCGATGGATCACGCCACGGCCGTGCGCGTGCTGCACGGCCTCGGCCACGGTGGCCAGCGCCGCCACGCGTTCCTCGATCGTTCGCGCGCCGGCCCTTCCCCAATCGGTGAGCGTGCGCGCCTGCTGCACAAGTTCCATGGCGATCCAGAACCAGCGGCGCCCATCGATGGTGGTGACGTCGGCGCGATACAGGCGCGCGATGCCGGGGTGCTCAAGCTGCGCCAGCAGCCGTGCCTCAGCCGGACGCAGCGGGCGATCATCGGCGCGCCAGATCGCCGGCATGACCTTCAGCGCAACGTGCCGGCCCACCCCCTGCTCCACGGCCTCGAACACGCGGCCCAAGCCACCCTCGCCCAGCGGACGAACGATGGTGAACTCGCCCAGCACGGCGCCCGGCCCCAACCCATCTCGCGAGGAACCCGCGCTCGCCTCGAGAGGCTGCATGGCATCGTTCAGACCCAGCAGCGCCCGGGCTTCAGCGAGGACCTCCGGGGTGAACCGCGATCGCGCCTGGGCCTCTTGCCCCTCGCACAGCATCTCGAAGCAGGCGTGAACCTCGATCAGGCCGGCAGGATCGGTCGATTCGCTGCTCATGGGCCGAACAGTGTAATTCTCTGCCCTCAATCACCGATCATGCGCTTGAAGAGGTCAGACCCGATGTCAGCCGACGAACCACACCAACCAGCCGATCCGGGTTTCGCCAGTCCTGCCGATCGGCACCGCATCATCGATGGCCTGCTCCAGCGCCGGCAGCGGGGCGATCTTTCGGCGCTGCGGGAACTGTGGGACCAGATCTATGCCGAGGTCCATCGCATGGCGCGACATCGGTTGCGATCAGAGGGAACCAACCGCCCGATCGACACCACGGTGCTTGTGCACGAGCTCTACCTGAAGGCCGGTGATGTGGCGTTCGAGAACCGGGCGCACCTGTTCGGCTCGCTTGTTCGGATGATGGGGCAGGTCATCATCGATGCCGGACGCCGCGCACAGCTTGAGCGCCGCTCTGGCACCACGGCCACCGGCGGCGGGATCCAGCTCGATCTCGTGCAGCTCGGTTTCGAGCGAAGCACATCGCCGGATCTCCATGCGGCGATCATTCAGGCGCTGGACCGCCTGGATGAATTGGCACCTCGAGCCGCCAGCGTGGCGTGGCTTCGATTCGTGGGGGGCCTTGAGCTGGACGAGGCGGCCACGTGCCTGGGCATTTCCAGAAGAACCGTCGTGAACGACTGGAAGTTCGCGCGCGCCTGGCTCCACCGCGAACTCTCGGCGCAGTGGCCCGATCTTGTCCCCCACGATCCCCAGGACGCACCATGACTCCACACGGCTCGGCTCCACAACCGTTCTTCGACCCTGAGCTCGGCGCTCCGGCCTGGCGCGACTTCGGCGGCGTGCCCGCGGCCACCTGGGCTCGCGTGCAGCAGTGCTTCATCGCCTTGCGGGGCAGGCCGCGCGATTCCTGGCACGGCGCGATCGACCAGTGGCTCGGCCAGGACCGCCGAGCCGGCTACGAGGTCCTCAGCCTGCTGATCGCCGACGAAGCAGCTCAGTCGCGGTCGCCTGAGGCGCCGGAAATCTGAACCACGCCGCAGGATTGCTTGCCCTCGGCCACGGCGCCATCCGCTTGGACCATCGTGGCGGCCTTCCGGGGGGCGCCGGTGCGAACCGGCGCTCACGGCCGCCACGGATCACTCCAGGAGTCACCATGAAACTTGTTCCATGCATCGCTGGCCTGAGCATCGCGTTCTGCGCGTCAGCGCAATTGGTTCCGCAGGATGCACTTGCACTTCCGACGCGTTCAAATGGTGCTCCTGCCAACTCCAACGGCGGCGACCTACACGTCGAGTCGAATCGGATGGTCCTCGCCGTCGGATCCATCGACGCGGGGGTCAATGGCGAGGGGATCGTCCGTGTCTTCACGATTCGGCCTGGGTCAGCTGCGTCGTGGAAGGACGTCCATTCACCCGTGCCCGCCACGAATGGGCAGTTCGGGTGGAACATTGAGATCACCGATCAAGAGATGTTCATTTCGGAGCGATCGACAGGCAAGGTGCATGTCTTTGAACGGACCAACACGGGGCCGATTCACACTCAGACCATCGCGCTGAATTCATTCATGCCGTCCTCGCTGGTGGCGCATGGCGATCGCCTCTTTATTGGCGATCCATTCGACTCCAGCTACCCAGGTCGCGTCCACGTGCTCGAGCGGCTGAATTCTGGCTGGACCGTCACGCGTGTCATTGAACCACCCTTGCCTGCTTCGCAACAGAACTTCGGAGCCAGCATCCGCGTCGTCGGAGGCCAACTCGCTGTTTCCGAGGGGGTCTCACCGGTTTCCAGCTGCACAGGCCGGGTGTGGCTGTACGACCTCAATGACCTCGGTTCAAATCCAGCACAGCTTCCGGCACCAATCGGAGCAAGCGGATGTTCACTCTTTGGCACGGGGATCTTTGCAGATGGTTCTTCGCTGATTGTGCGAGCTCGAGATGACAGCGGAGCGTCTTTTCAAGCCGGTGCCGCTTTCTTCTATGAGCGAAATGGCGCCGGAGCGTGGCAGCAAGTGCTGAAACTCGGACCGCCGAACAATGAGGGCAACTGGGAATGGGGCGTATCGAGCGTTCGCGACGGCGTGGCGATCGTGAGCGGCGATCGCCACGATGCGCCGCGAATCCTCCAAGTCGCGCGACGCGCGGGCTCGACGTGGTCGTCGCAAGAAACAGTAGCGCTTCCACTGGGATCGATCAATCGACCATGGGGGAATCAGGTGGTGGATGGAACTGCATTTCTGCCCTACTTTTCGCCGAACGGCAGTGCTGTGGCCGTCGTGGCACTTGAGGCCGACTGCGATGCCGATGGACTGAGTGATGCACTCGAGCTTCGACTTGATCCAAGCCAAGATTGCAACGGAGATGGCATTCCCGACGCCTGCAATGCACAGGCAGGATGTCCAACCGATCTCGATGCGGACGGGACCACGGATGGGAAGGACCTTGGGGTGCTCGTCAGCAGCTGGGAGTCAACAGGCCAATCGCTCGCGGCAGATGTGAATGGCGATGGAACGGTGGACTGCGTGGATCTTGCGGTCATGCTCGCAGCATGGGGCGCTTGCGACTGAGTCACCGTCACGGCCATTCGCCGCCACGGATCACTCCGCAGCGATGCGGAACACGCGCATCCGGGACTGCACGCGCCCAGCGGTGGCCAGCGCGGCATCGCCCGCACCGAGGTAGAGATCGATTCGCCCGCTGCCCGTGATCGCACCTCCGCAATCGGCGGCGTACACCAAGCGCGGCACCGCCAGCTCGGCAGGCAAGCCCGGCTGGTCCGGCTCAGGGATCACGAGCAGCAGGCTTCCAATCGGCATCACGCTTGCGTCCACCGCGGCCGCGTGACCGGCAAGCAGCGCGAGTCCGAACGGCGACTGCGGCCAACGGTCGCAGGGCACCTCGCGCCACCACACGAATCGCTCGTTGCGGTCACACGCTGCCCGCACGATGTCCGGCGCACGCTGCCACAGCGCACGCAGGCCATCGAGCGTGGCCGCATCGGGTGCGAGCGTGCCGTCCGCGACCAGCATCCTCGCTAGGCTGGAGTACTCGCGCTCGTTGGTGCCGTCGTGAACCAGGCACCTCAGCGATCCATCCGCGCGCTCAAGCTGCACGCTGCCATTCACGGCCGCGAGGTAGACGCTGAACTCGTCGGGACCATGCGCGATCACCGGATGGGCGCTCGGGTCCTTCGTCGCCGCCGCCATCCACTGCGCCCGAGTCGGCCCCTGGCCGCCAGCGGGCAGCCATGTCGGCCGAGTGAAGAACGCCGTTCGTGCATCGCCGCTGGCCGACTCGCGCAAGCGCGGTGACGCGTACGCGGTCACAAGCGCCGGCTCCGCATCAATCGGATGCAGCGACAGTCTGGCACGCGCAGCATCGGTTCCACCCACCAGCGCGTGAAGCACCTCGATCGTGGGGACCGACGGCGCTCGCAATCCCGCAAGGGATCCTGCGGTCGGCGCTGGCTGCTCGCCGTCCATCAGCCACGGCTCGAGCGTGCGACGCAGGCGATGCAGCATGGACCGGTCGGCGGTGGCTTCGGCGAGCGCAGCGCGTGGGTCACGCAGCACGGGTTCGGCCGCCGGAGACGCCGGTGTTGAAGCGGTCCGATCGGCCGATGGAGGCGCTGGCGCTGGAATCACCGGCGCACGCGGTGCCGCTGCAGGCTGCGACCTCGAGGCGTCGGTCACGCTCCACGGAACCTGCACGAGCTCACGATCCAGGAACACCACGCCGTCCTTGTCGACGAACTTCACGCTGAGCGCGGCAGAACCGCCATCCAATCGCGCGCTCAGCAGCGCCATCATGTTCGGGTGCGGGAAGTGCTCCTTCACCCAGTCGCTGCGTGACCAGAGGCTCGAGTCGTGCACGCCCGCATGCATGGGGCTCGACACGACCTCCCACAGGTCGCGTCCTGCGGCCGCCGCCGTCGGATGCAGCAGCAATCGGCTGGTGTGCACATCACCGCTCACAAGGACCACGCCGCCGGGGACATCCCGCACCAGGCGCATCAACCGCGCGTACTCCTCTGGGTACATGCCCCAGTAGTCGGTCTTGAGCGGCCGGACCGAGCTGTTGAACACCATGCTGCTGACGATCACCTTGATCGGAGCGGTCGATGCGGCAAGGCCATCGCGCAACCAGCCCCACTGCTCGCGGCCCAGGAGCGTCCATCCGCCAGAGGCCGCTGCATCCGCCGATCCATCGATCACGGGATCCGCGGCATCGAACGAGCCACAACGCGCCGTCCGCGCAAACCACCGCGTGTCGAGCATGAAGACCTCCATCGGTCCGAGCCGGAATCGGTGGTACACACCTTCAGTCCCGGTGCCGAACGCTGCATTCGCATGCCACTCGCGAAACGCCTTCAGGCTGCGCTCCTTGCCCTTGAGCCGTCCATCGGTGTCGTTGAGGCCGAAGTCATGGTCATCCCAGACCGACGCGAGCGGCGTGGACGACAGCCACTCCGCCATGCCCGGCTGCGAGAAGAACTCGCCGTAGCGCTTGCGCTGCCGCGCGAGATCGGTGGTGTCGATGTACGGCGTGTCGCCGATGAACGCGACGGCATCGGGATGCATGGTGGCGATCCGCTTCAGCAACGCCTGCGTGCCCTCCTTCTCGTCTGCGCAGCTGCCGACAGCCAAGGTGGCCACGGGCGCATCGGCAGCCAGCATGCGGATGGTGCCATCGAAGCCATCGGCATCGCGGGATGCGCTCCCCATCACGCCGGAGATGCGATATCGATGCATGGTCCCAGGCACCAGCTCCCGCACCGACCAGACCAGCGTGCGCGGCGTACGCCGCTCGGCCGCGGCGGCCGGGAGCCGCTGCGTGATTGCGGTTCCTTGCGCATCGACGACCTCGAGCGCGACATGCTCACTGGGCTCGCCGTCAAAGCGCACCCAGACCTGCACGGCGCGGCCATCAAGTTCCCCAAGGAGCGGACCGTGCGTGATGCGCGTGGCCAGACGACCCGCCTGCTCAGCCGTCTCATCGCCCGGCGAGCCGGCGAGCGGGACCGACGATCCAACGGGCACTCCCGTGCACGCGGCAAGACAGACCAGGATGGCCGAGCAGGCCAACGGACGGATGACGGCGCGTGCGATGCGGGACAGTCGACGTGGCATGGGCGCATTGAACACCAGCGGGCTTCATCATGTGAAGCCGGCGGCCCATGCCCCGGCGCTAGCCTGCACCCATGGCCAAGACGATCTGGGTGACCAGCGACACGCACTTCTGGCACGACGAAGCGCTCACGCTCTACAAGCGCGAGTTCGGCAGCGTGGAAGAGATGAACGACACGCTCATCGACTGGATCAATGCCACCGTGGGCAAGGGCGACGAGCTCTGGCACCTCGGCGATTTCGTGGCCGGTCTCGCCTGGAAGAAGAAGCCGCGTCAGGCCGTCAAGCTCGCGCGCGAGTGTCGCGAACGGATTCGCTGCTCGACCGTGCATCTGGTCCGCGGCAATCACGATCCGCGGCTGCCGGGCTTCGAGCGCTTGTTTGATTCGGTGCATGACATCGCCAGCTGGAAGGGCTGGCAACGCGGCGAGCACCGCATCGTGCTCTGCCACTATCCGATGCTCGCGTGGCAGGGTCGATGGAACGGCTCGCTGCACCTGCACGGCCACCTGCATGGGGGCCTGCCCAGCCAGAGTCGATCCGCCGATGTCGGCGTCGACTGCCACCGCTACCGGCCCGTCGCGATGGAGTCGATGCTCGCTCGCTGCGCACGCCAATCGATCCAGCACTTGGACGAGTACCAGCGACCTCGAACGCGCTAGCGC
>VFQT010003940.1_pt1 | contig 12972 bp, 11 predicted proteins | sample 3512381 | NCBI WGS metagenome assembly VFQT01 (sample SAMN10412376, study PRJNA504923) | tailings metagenome | isolation source: Relicate 2 Philex TSF3 active mining site | place: Philippines: Tuba, Benguet | collected 2017-08-29 | reverse complement strand
CATCGGCCTCGTTAAACAAGACAATGGGCTCCCTTTTTAATTGGCTCGAAATAGCCCTGATCTCTGAAAACAAACGGGCAATGTTTTTCTCGCTCTCTCCAAAATACTTGTCGCGCAAACCGGCAAGATTGACCGTCAATAAAGGCCGTTTGTACTGTCGGGACAACTGGCGAACGAGTTCTGTTTTTCCAGTACCCGGTGCGCCGTACAACATGGCCGAAAGGTTGGGTGGCAAGCCGCGAGATTTGAGATTCTTGACGTATGACTGGAATCGCTTGACTTGGAGGTTTTCGAAGAATATGTCAACCTCCAATTGAAACTCGAATGGATACCGAAGCCGAACGGCTTGGATACTTTCTGGCTCTATGAGTTCGACAAAGTGGCTTCTAAGCCCCCGAATCATGTGTGCGTTACTCATGTCTTTGGGCAAGGCCCATTGAATCAACGTGGGGTTGATGCGCACTTCGGTAACCTGCCCATCAATAACCGAATAGGCTTCCATTAATCCCTTCTTATAAAGCTCTGATTTCGGGTTGGACCAATCGTGAAACACTTTCAACCTTGGCAAGGGCTGATGAAATAATTCTTCAACCAATTGAGAAACCTTCATGGGCGACCGAAACAGGGCCTCGTGCCCCAATATGAATAAGGCCGCCGATTGTTCATTGATGTCAGAAGACAGCAACCCGATACGTTTTACAAAGGGATGGTCATGGTAATCAATCAAGGCCCTGACCACAGAAGCCCGTGGTTTAGAGAAACCAAAAGGATCGTTCTCGCGGGTATGCCAAGAAAGGCAAAGGTTTAAAAGGCCGTTACCACCCGGTTCTTCGCAAATGGACAAATAACCCGGATTGGCGGTTTTGATAAAGCCTATTACGCCTTGACTCGGAATTAGTTCATTGCCGCGCCTACGGCTCCCTTTCTCAATTTCGATCAGGCCCTGCTTATCCAAGTGCTGAAGAATGGCAGATACCGATTGTAGATCGAGCATCTCTTTGGTCTTTTCTAGCAGCCATTTGTCAATGGGCGCTTCACTCTCTGTATGCATCGAATAAATGGAAGCCAGCACCAAGGCTTGTTCTTTTGTAAGCGAAAGCAATTCAGCGAATTCGGAAAGCAATTGGTCTTGAACCGCTGACACCTCCTCTTGATTCAGCCATTTTAAAGCCAACTCATTGATATTTTGATGGTTAATTTTTGTGTCTCGTGTAGTATGCATGTCTGTTCAGAATTATGGGACTACAAACCTAAATCGCATTTTTGGATTATAATTTTACGCCAGCGCAATATCCATAACGTAATTATTAAAATTATTCCTACATTTGGACCGTGTCAAAAACAGACCTCAGACGAAAACACCGAGAATCCCTTTTGCTCAATTGGTTCCATGAAGGGCGATACAGCTTGAATCAAGTCATAGAAATGCTCAATGGGCATTTGCTCGGCATGGAAGAAAAGCCCGTTTCGAACAAAACCATCGACCTGGACATTCGGCGAATCAAAGACCAATTAAAATTGAATGGCGAGGAATTGGTCAACTACAAAGGCGTATACCGAGTGGTAACCGCTCAAGGAACACAAAACTTAACCTACGATGAAAAGCTAATGGTTCCTTTGATTCAAAAGCTACTCGAACCCTACCTGATCATTCCTGGCATCAACCGACTGATGGACGATATCAAATCGGAACACATCTCGTCGGGAATTGACGGCGTGGTATTGAAGAATTCCGTGGCATTTACCTCCCCACATTTTGTCATGAATGAACAGACGCAGGGAATGATCATGAAATTTCTCCAGTGCATGTTTATTGGTAAAGCCTGTGTGTTCAATTACACCGACGTACACAAACGCACAAAAAATGCGCTGCATCGAGTAAACCCCTTGCAAATCCGAGAAGACCAAGGGAGACTCTATCTCGTAGCTTTGCCCATTGATAAAGAAGTAGATAGCCGATACATTCGCACCTATACCCTCGATGGCATTCTAGACAATGATATCCAATTTGCCGAAGAGTATTACAAAAAGATGAGTGTTGAAAAATTGGACAAAGTGTCTTTAAACCAATCTAAATTTTCTTACAACTATGCCGAATTGCTCAAGAAACTTGATTACGTGAATTATTTTCAAGGTGTAATCGGTATATGGCGCAGCCCAACTGTTGAACCTCAAATCATCAAACGGTACTTTGCTGGTTGGGCATTGTCACACATCAGGGCCACACCTCTTCATGCGTCGCAGCTAGTTCTATGGGAAACTCCTAATGCTGTGACTATTGAACATCTTGACCAACCCCAGGTAGTTGGATTGGTACAATGGAAAATTCACAGAACACCCGAATTGGCATTTCGACTGGGATCTTATCGCGATTACTCCTGGGCCCACCACTTTGGAATTCAAGGCCCCGAAGTGAAATTGAATTGGGACTTTGATGTTGTATAAAAATTAACCAAGCCCTATTTCTACAACATAGAAACCACTCACATTAGGCAATGCCTATATTTACCATTAAAAATCAACTTAAAATGATTAGACTTTATTCGCTACTGGGTATTTCACTATTCTTTTTTGCTTGCTCAAATTCTTCTACCAATAGCACAGATTCAGAGACTATAAGCGAGGAAGATATGCCAGTAAATGGAAGCATGATGTTAAAATCAGGCGAAGAATGCCCAAACTGTTCTGGACAAGGCAATGTAGCTTGCTCCTATTGTCAAGGTACGGGGCGAATTCACTGCGGTGATTGTTCAGGGCGTGGATATGACCAAGACGGACGTGCCTGCCTGCGTTGCGAACGATCTGGAATCGTGAATTGCAATGAAGAAGAACAATGTCGCGTTTGCCATGGGTATGGCAATGTGTTCATTGAAACATGTACAGTATGCGATGGTGATGGATTGATTGAAAATGAAGATGGAACAACCACGAAATGCGGTGTTGACCTACTGAGTGGATTAACCGAATTGTTCGCATCGGCCTATGGTGAATCAAAGCCCATCGGATGCAAAGGCCGAGGGTACATCTGCATTCCTGTTGACGATCCAAAATTCCAGGAGGAATAGATCGAAGTAAAAGAGTAAATGAACTCTTGTTGAATTACAAACTCAACAGAGAATTAGCAATCTGCTGCACTTCAACAGGTGCTCTTTGATGATCTCTTGCCGAATATTGAAATAGGAGGCCTAAAAATCTTGAACCTCTCGAACGCTGCGTAAATCGTATACTCCAGACTTTTGGAGTTCAGCCTTTAATACGGTTAGTGAGCCAATGGTGTTGTGGAAGATGGCCACTTGTTTGGTTAGTTCTGATCAACGCTTGTCATAAGTCCATTCTCAAAACGAAAATCAAGATCGGATACATATTGATTTTTCAGTATATACCCCCAATTTTCATAAACTGTAGAACCGATCGTACTCATTCTAACTTGATCCGGCTTCCCCACCAACAACTGAACGGAGTCTTTGGGCATACCCGTATGAACGGTGACCCTGCCCTTCTTGCCCTTGATTTCAATGTATTGAACTGGGGTTCTCGCTTTACGTTCCTCAATCACCTTTTCCTGGTACGTTTTATCGGGATCAAACCCATACTTAAAAGCAATTAAAGCGCTCACGGCGCCGAGCAAAAACCCGAACAAACATCCTAACCCGGTGCGCATTAATCTTTCTTTAACGGTGCCAACAATAAGTAAAACACCCAGGCAAACCAGGAGATAAACAGACAAGCCAAGATCCAAGCCGCTTTTTCGCCACCCTTGGTGCGATCAGAGGCATAAATCGAGTAGATGGGGAATACCCAAACTACGAAAATGATACCGAGAATGAGAAGGATTTCGAGCATAGTGGTTTTTGATTATCATGCAATTAACTCAAAATCCACTCAAAACACCCTTCACTTCAATCAAAAAAACATCCACCGGCAAAACATCAAACCTTCTGAGCCTCAGTTTGTTACAATCACATGACCAAAACAATCTGGATACTCGGCATACTCGCCGTTCTCATCATAGCCTTTTTCATGTTCGCCTCCTTTCGCTTTTCCAACATTGAAACCCCTTCATACCGGGTGATCAAAACCTTGGGTTCGGTCGAGCTGCGCGCCTACCCCCAAATGACCGTAGCCCAGACCGATTTGCGCTCTTCTTCGTTCGATAATGAGGGCAGCAACGGCTTTCGCACAGTAGCCAACTACATCTTTGGCGGCAACCAAACCGGGCAGAAAATCGCCATGACCGCTCCAGTAATCATGGAAATGGGCGACTCGGCTCACCTCTCCTTTGTCATGCCTTCGGCTTACGAACTCAACGAACTGCCCCAACCCAATTCTGATCGGGTATCCCTGCAGCAGACCCCTGAAAAGACCCTAGCGGTCATTCAGTACGGCGGCTTCAGCGACGACGATAAAATCAAGAAGTACGCAGACAAGCTCATGGCCGAACTCGAGGAACAGGGCATTGCCACCAAAGGCTCCCTGCTATACATGGGTTACAACTCCCCTTGGGACGTGGTCAATCGCCGCAACGAAGTGGCCATCGAAGTCATTCTGCCCTAATTAGCGCTTGATAAAGCGCAGGCTTTGGCTTTGATCAGCGGCTTGCAGGCGAAGCACATAGGGCCCGGCGGGCAGTTGGCTCACCTCGACACTAGTACCTGTACCACTCAAGGCTAACCGACCCAAGGCATCCCGCACCTGCCATTGCACGCTTGCCGAAACGCCCTGTATCTGGAGTTGATCGGCCGTGGGGTTCGGGTATACCGACCAGTTCTCACGAACAACATCCTGCTGCCCTGAGGGCTGAGCGCGAACAAATTTGAACTGCCAATACCCAGCAGCAAAGTCTATACCCGCGGTCAGGATCTGAGCGGTCAATTTCAGGTTGTACCAGCGCATATCGGGCTCAACCGCCCCCGCTCCCAATTCGCCATTGTTCGTGGCTTTGGGAAGGCCCAAAAACTGCCCTTGGCCCGAAATGACCAAAGCACCCATTACGGAATCGATGTACCAGGTACCGGCTTTGCTTCCATCATGAGGCGCGACCGGTGTGCCACAGGCTTCTTTGCCCTTGTTCTGCCATCCTTCCAACCAGGTTTGGCTGCCCATATTGATTTGGAAACTGCCGTCAGCCTTGATTTGGTAGACATCGTCAAACAAGCAGGAACGGGTATTGACATCGCCCGCACTGTTGCTCCACCAGAGCAAGTTTCCAGCATCAGGTCCCACCGCCAAGGCTCCCGCCTTGCGTTCCAAGACCCAATCGCCCACAAGGCTCAATACAGCAAAGGAAAGGGTATCGCTGTAGGCTGTGGCACCGCTGTCATCAGCGGCCCAAGCAAATACTTCAAAGTTGCCTGCTGGCCAAGCCTGAGACCACAGGTAGGGGGCCACAGAATCGCGAACGATTTGGCCACCGACCGAGAATTCCACAAAGGCTATTTGCCCGTCTAAGTCTTCGGCGACCGCCTGCACGGCAATGCGTTGACCCTCGATGAAGGCTTGGTTCTTGACCGGTGATGCCAGCTGGAGACTGGGGGCGACGTTTTGCCCATCGCCCACAAACACAAATACCTCTTGGGCATCGCTGTACAAGCTATCAAAGACGCGAAGACGCATTTTATAGACCCCTTCTTTCAAGCCCTTGAGCAAAGGTTGAGCGCTGCTAGCCCCTTCCAAGCTCAAGCGGTTGGGGCCATAGACCTGGCTCCATTCGTAGTTCAAGTAACCCAGTGATCCGGCGCTGCTCGAGCGGCCGTCCAAACGAAGGCTATCAATCAAAGCGCTGTGGCTGCGATTGCCTCCCGCATGGGCCAAGGGCAACAAAGCAGGCAAGTCACCGGTGCGGGTGAACTCCAGTCGGCCCAAATTGGCGCCAGAGGCTGCAAAGTTCAATCGCAAAATGCGCTTGCCCTTTTGCAAACTCAAGTTGTTTACCGTCACCGATTGGAAGGTTTCCCACTTGCCGGTGCTGGGGAAGTCGACCCCGCTATTGAGGGCCTTTCCATCCAATTCGAGAATCATCGTTCCGCCTCGTTGGGTATTGCCATTGGCAAAGCGAATCTGACAGGAGTAGAGACCATCTTGGGCCACATTCACGCTGTATTCGGTCCACTCTCCGGCTTCGATCCAGGTCAAAATAGCGCCTTCGGCGGGGTCTTGCGAAGCATCAACCGATTCGGTCGTGCGGAAATTGCCCAGGTTGGCAGCTCCAAAGTCAACATAGCTGATTCCTTGGCCTCGGCCCCCTTCAAACTCGTCGTAATGGCCAGTTTCAAGGGTGCCGGGAATGCTGCGGCTGGCTCGTTTATAAGGCCATTGCTCACCCACAACCACCGTCAAGACATTGCTCAGAGAAACCTTACCGCCTTTGTAGGCCCAGGCTTGCATGGAATACTGACCCACGGGCATGTTAGCGGCCGTATAGGTATAGGGTGCAGAACTCTGGGTAGAGACGGGTTTCGAATTCAGCATCCACCGCAAGGAATCAATGCTAGAGCTCAAAGAATCGACCTGAAAGCTCACGTCGGTGCCCTTGTAGTATTGGGCAAATTCGCTGCTGATGCTCAGTTTCACATCGCCATCCAAACTGGTCACCAAGCGACGAGGAGGAACCGTCAATTTGTATTGATCTGAGAAGGTCACCACCAAGGTATCGGCCCCGTAATTCTTGGTCGTGTAAATGGTCTCGCCGTCTTTGTTGAAGGCCACCGCCAAGGGGTGATTGGCCGTGATTTGAGGCTGCAAGCGACCCAAGCGGTTCAAGGAGTGCAACCAGTGGTAGGTCTGGGCATCAGAAACACCGAACTTGAGGTTGCGCTGCCCATTGGCGTTGTACAATTTTATGGCCTTGGGCGCATCGATGTAGGCCAGGTATTGGTAATAGATGTCGTGCCAAAGGTTGTCGTTGGCCTGGTGGGTCAAAATGCCGGTGTTCTTGGCCATCTCGTTCCACAAACGGCGATGGTAGGCGCTGTCGTGGGCCAGGTAGAAAGAACCACCGTGAATGGGGTACAATTCAATGCCGTACGAGGCGGCAATGTCGTTGGTCCAGAAGGTGCCATTGTCGTGCGAATTGCCCCATACACGACTCACCAAGGCATAGTTCTGATTAGGTCCCAAGTTGCGTTTCTTTTGGTCGAACCAGTACTCCTCGATGGCCGATTGCTCGGTGCAATACAAGTAAATGCCCAGATCTCGAATGGCGTCATTGCCCGTGATGCTTCCCCAGTGAATGAGGGAAGAGTTGAACTGCATGCTCTCAGAGGTTGACTCTTGGTCGTTGCCCTGGGGGAAGCTTGCAAAGCCGTTGGCCCAACAGTGGCCCGCAAAGGGGTTGAAATTGCGCAAGAACGGAAACATCGTATCCTGCCGATCGCTCGAGGCTGCATCGCGCACCAATAGATTGACCATGGCCCCGTATTTCTGGGCCCAACCGGGCTCAAACTCCTCAATGAAGGAGGCGGCGTGTATGAAATAACCCCAGTGAAAATGGTGGTCGTTGATGTTGCCATCTTGGCCGTGACCGGCAGGGTAACCGATCAAGGTGCTGTAGGTCTTGTGGTAATAGAACAAGAAAGCCACCTCAGGAGATTGGTGAGTCAACCAGTTCTCCAAGCGGCTTTTCACCGTTTTCAAAATGGCTTGTACCGCCTCGTCGTTGCCCATTTCATGAGCAATGCGGGCGGTTTGAATCAGACGGTTCATGACCTGGCCTTCGTTGTAGGAATCGGTCCAAGTGCTCAAGCCCTCGTACTGCAAATCGCTGATTTTGGACTGCAAGGCGGCCGCGTCAAAACCATCGCTGAGGAAGTCGACATAGGGCAAGGTGGGCAGAATGCCGCGAAAGGTGTGCGACACTTGATATTGGAGGGCAGGCAGCAGTTTGAGCTGACCGCGAATGCTCTTGTACGACTGGCTGAGGTAATCGCTGGTACCCTTAGAAGAGTGCGACCACTGGTGGGGCAACCAACCTTGCAAAGGCAAACTATCGCTGCCCTCGTGCACCTGAACTTCCAAGCTGAAAGTGGTATTGACCTGGCTAGTGGAAGCGGTGTAGGACCATTCCGTGTGAGTCTTGATGGGCTCCACATAGGCGTAGCGCTGAAAGGAATCGATGGCATTGGCCAAGCTGCTTCGGCCCGAGGGCAACATCAGCATCGACCAGTAATTGTGGCCGTCTAAGTCAGAAGTAAGAGTAGAGCCGCTTTTTGACCAGGTGCATCCGCTGGGGCCATAGACCACGAAGTCAGCCCCGTTGTAGGCGTCTTCGATCAACACCACCTCATTGTTGATGCTCACCTTGCCGCTGTTGACGGTGATTTTCACCTCGTCAGCCGAGTCTTTCTGGTAGTAGACAAAGGGCATGCCCATGCCGGTGCGGGCCTGCAAACGATGCCCGCCGCTCTTCCATTCCAAAGCGATGAGCCAATCGCTGTACTCGGCCACGTAAGCCGCACTCGCGTTCAGACCACTCACCCCCACGACGATGGGCTCGATGTCGCTGATCACGCCCCAAGGAATGTACGAAGTGACCAGCCCGCTGGCCGTCGTCTTCATGGTCAAAGGGTAATTGAACAGGTTGCTGCAGTGCGCATTGTTCAACTTGGCCGACCACCAGTCGTTGGTGGGAACCGGTTTTGATTTCAAGGAATCGATCAGGTAGGGCACCCCCTGCGGATAAGAGTTTCGCCCGGCCACATCGGTACCGGGAAAAGCCCTAGTATAGCTACCGCTGCCCACCTTAACGGTTTGGGCCGTGGCGCTTGAGAGGGCCACTAAGGCAAGAGCGAAAGCAAGGAATTTCTGCATGGGGTTACTTCGAAGGTAGGCCTTTGTGTTGATATTGTAGTTTTTACAATATCATTCCTGTGTGGGACCCGCTCAAAATTGGTCCATCAGGCATTATTTTCGTTCCCCATGAACCTCATCGAAGTCGAAGTCACCGTGAACGCTCCTTTGGAGCACGTTTGGAACTGTTTCAACCAAAGCCAACACATTGTAGGTTGGAACTTTGCCGCCGATTCTTGGCACTGCCCCAAGGCCGAAGCCGACTTTGTAGTGGGGGGCAAATTCTGCAACACCATGGCCGCCAAAGACGGCTCCTTTAGCTTTGATTTCTGGGGCCATTACCGCGCCATTGAGCCCATGAGCCATGTCGCCTATTCATTGGGCGAAGACCTGGGCGAAAGCCGCTATGTCGAGGTTGACTTTTTGGAAGTGGAGGGCGGCGTTCGCGTGGTTGAGCGTTTCGTTCCCGAGACCCAAAATCCCGAAGACATGCAACGCAGCGGATGGCAAGCCATCTTAGAGAACTTCAAGAGTTATTGCGAAAAAGGATGAAACGCCTGTTGATGGGTTTTTTGTGGCTCGGGAGCCTGTCAGCTTTTGCAGAGAGCGAACCGGCTCGGTTTAGCCGCCCTGTGGGCCAACTCAACATCTTGACCAATTTGGATCAAGCGATTTACTTCAACTGCGGTGGGCCAGGCTTTGTTTCAACCCGTGGAACCACCAGTTTGGGTATTCAATTTGTACCCACCTTGAAGTACCAAAAAGTCGCTGTCGGAAGCCCATTTACCCCAGGACTCGGTATTCAAGCCTATTCACGCTTCAACCATTGGCAGGTGAATGTAGGTGCCTTTTATAAGGCGCCATCTGCCCAATGGAACCTGGCCTTCGGTTTGGGGTATGTGTGGGGGTCCAAGGGGAAATAAGGCTGTTAATGAGCGTTGGACGGGCCCTTAGTTCTCTTTCACAATTTCCCAATTCTCCAAGCGGCTAAGCATAATCCGCCGCAAAGTCCAAGAATCAACAATTCATCGCGGTACTCAAACTTGCCTTTGTGAATGATGGACACCAGCAGCACCAACCAAACTAGTGCCATAGCCATAGACAAACTCAGCAAGCCCATGCCTCGTAGACTGATGCGATCATAAACCAATGATAGGCCGCCAATGGCCCCGGCCCAGAAAAAGAGAAGGGGAAACAAACCCAACAACAAAGACGCCGCTAGAAACTCACAGGAATCAGACAATTCAAGCGTAGGAATGGCTAATAAGAAATTCATGAATTTCAAGAATTGGTTATCAGCAATTTCGCAGAGGCTGCAAATCAAAACGGATGAACTTTTACGGGTTTGAACCAAGCCCGCGTCTAGGAATTACGGAAAATCCGTAAAACGGCATGAATTGGCTAACTACCAATGGCTTATTCCACCACCCAACGGGTAAATCCGAGCAATTCCTGGCCCGTCACCGTAATGAAATACAGTCCAGAAGGGAGCTGGGGTAGGCTGTGTTGATGGCCTTGAAGGGGAGCTTGGTAAACCTGTTGACCTGAGGCATTTACGATGCTCATCTCAAGAGCCTCGGGGCGATCGATATTCATCATCAATTGCGCCGTTCCCTGACTTGGATTCGGTAGAACGGTCATCTCCATGCGGGCTATCGAAGGCGACAAGCTCGCGTTTTCTCCATAGACATCGGCACAATTGCTAATGGTACCCATAGGGCTTACTCCGCAAGCACGGAAATCAAATTGCTGGGACTCTTGAACCAAATAGCTACCGGCTTTCACATCAAACGTTGTCAAGGTATCGCGTTTGTTCCAATTGTCAGCTGGCAAGGCTTGCACCACCGGATGCATGCTTTCCCCGTCTTCATTGACATGCCCCAATTGAAGGGAATGACCCAGTTCGTGAAACAACACATAAGAAAGTTTGGCATTCTTACCTTGCGGAATACTGCCTTTTCCATAATAATAATTGAAGCGCCTTGAGATGCGAAGCTCTTGTCCAACTACGTAGTAAAAGGTGCGCCCACCCAAAATGCAAGAGTACCAAAGTTGCTCGTAGTAGGCCACAACGCCATTGGGCAAATCGTAACCCGTGCTATCCATCAACAGAGAATTGACACCGTCACCCAAATCACTTTTGACCCAAGTAGGTTGGCGGGTTAGCGTATAGTTTACGCCCGTTTTGCAACGAAACTCAGCAAAGACACCTTCGATGCAGGCTCTCGCTTCGGTGTTGTTGTACAAGTCGCGGCGAATGTACCAGGTATGACCGCCGTTCTCGTTCAAATTCCACAAGTGGAAATACTCCCTGGGGTTGATAGTGGCCATCCCCACATTCGCTTTGACGTGCAAGACATCGGTCGATTCCCCATAAATACCGTTGACATAAACGCGAACTTTCCCGCTGTACGTTTCTGGAACCTCAACCTCAATTTTGCTATCTGACCAGCTCTTGTAGACGAAACCCTTGGCAGTATTGGCATCAAAATAATTCACCCCATCACGAGCGAATGACACGTATGAATTGCCCTGGCTAGAACCGAATCCGGAACCCTCAATGGTCAAGGTTTGCATGCCCCCAATGATCGGATTGGGACTCAGGCTCGTGATAGAAGCATTGGCGCGACCCTTGACCTGATTCCCAGGCCTTTCGTTCATAGCCGAAATCGAAAGGGGTTCAGATTGGGAAAAATACTGCAATTGAAAAGCCTCAAACGAGGCAGATACCGTACCCCAGCAATCAGTCATTTGGCCATCTGTGAGTGAAAACTGCCCTTGTGGACCACAAACCAATTCGTACACTACCAGCAGATTTTGGGTTTCGAAAGTTCTATCCGTGACTTTTTTTAGCAAGAAAACACCTTCCTGGGCCGCTGCTATTTGTGCCGCCCCATAAACCGTTCTTCCCAGCGAACCCAATTGACCGCCTTCGGTGAGAACCCAAATTCGATGGGCATTCGAAGACCCAATCCAGCGGTGTTTGATCTCCAACTCATGTAGGGTTACGAGCGAATTGTGTTGGTCATCCCAGGCACAGAAACAACGTGTTTCTGTGGCCCAAACGGCCTCTTCAGATTCTGAAATTCGATCTTCAACGGCGATGGGTGAAAGGGCACAAGTTGATGTTTGTGCCGAAATGCTTGTTGCCAAAACCGACAACAAACCCAAAAAACCAATACGGGTGAAATTCATAGCCTCTAAATTAACCCCTGTTGGTCAATTCGAGGGGGTCAATTAAATTCAAATGGGGCTTAGAATACCAATCCCAAATTGAAACAAAGGGCTTCCGAATTCTTGAACCGCTCCACCAGGGACCAATTATCAGGGATCAAAAAGGGCATTTGCTGGGTTTGGTAACCCATATCGAAACATATTCGCGCCGAGCCAGCTGGAAATTCAACACCTATTCGAGGATTGAACAATACCCCCGACTTTTCAATTCCTTGAGTATTCAACGAATAGCCTAAAGCCACTCTGCCATACGGCGAGACAGACTCTCTTTGCATTCTATATCGGTATTCTGCAAATACAGGCAACATGGCAAACTCATTCTCTGAAAGAAAGTACCGCAACCCCGTTCCCCCTCCAACAAAATGGGCTGAGGTCAAGTTTTTACCGTAAACCATGTTAAAATTCATCACATCCAAGCCGTACTTACCGCTGCTGATGCCGTAGCCCAATGAAGAAAAGAATTCAAACTCTTGTGGAACGGACGCAGCGCGAACCACTTTAGGCTCTTCTGCGGCCGATGGGGCAAACTCCCGGGACACTTTGGCTATGTCGCCAATGGGACAAACAAACACCGAGTTGTCGGCCAATTGAATGGTCAAACTCACTTCTGGAACCCATTCGGTGATGGTACCTCTCAGTACAGAACCATTCTTCAGGTGTATGACCTCTTTGGGTTGGCCAGTTTGTGACCAAGCCGTCGAGACCCAAGTAAACAACAACAGGGCACAAATGCGCAATTTCATGATGCGAATTTAGGGAATGGCTACAGCCCAGTTGGCCGTTGTACCATGGTTGCAGCCCACTGATGGGTTAGCCATACCCATGGTGAAATTGCCCGTCTTGAACACCTTGCCGTTCAATATGGCTTCCAATTTGACCTCGCGGCACATGTATTCGTCTGTGCTGAAGCTGATGTTCATGTTGACCACATCGGCTGATTTTACATCGTAAGCC
>VFQT010003938.1_pt1 | contig 12978 bp, 16 predicted proteins | sample 3512381 | NCBI WGS metagenome assembly VFQT01 (sample SAMN10412376, study PRJNA504923) | tailings metagenome | isolation source: Relicate 2 Philex TSF3 active mining site | place: Philippines: Tuba, Benguet | collected 2017-08-29 | reverse complement strand
CACGCAAGGGCCATCGGACGACAGCACGAAGCTCGCCACCACCGCCTTCGTGAAGGCGGCGCTCAGCAGCTATGGAGCAGGCTCCGTCACCAGCGTGGCACTGTCGCTGCCTGGTTCGGTGTTTAGCGTCACGGGTTCGCCCGTCACCGGGTCAGGGACACTCGCGGGATCTTTCGTCAGCCAGATCGCGAACACCGTGTTTGCAGCCCCGAACGGGTCCACTGGCGCGCCGTCCTTCCGAACGCTTCAGGCCACCGACATCCCCGCTCTCCCGTATCTGTCCTCCTCGGGCGGTACGGTGGGCGGCGATCTCACCGTCAGCGGTGACCTGACCGTCAACGGCACGACGGTCACGATCAACAGCACGACGCTCACCGTCGACGACAAGAACATCGAGCTGGGCTCCGTCGCCAGCCCCACCGACGCGACCGCCAACGGCGGCGGCATCACGCTGAAGGGTGCCACCGACAAGACCCTCAGCTGGAACAGCACAACCGGCTCCTGGACGTCGAGCGAGCATGTCGATCTCACCATGGGCAAGGTCTACCGGATCAACGGCGCTGAGGTCCTGAGTGCGACTGCACTGGGAGCGGGGGTGGTCTCATCGGCCCTGACGCAGGTCGGCACGATCGCGGTGGGCGTCTGGCAGGGCGACGATGTGGGCCTTGCCCACGGGGGCACGGGTGCGGATCTCTCGGGTACCCCGGATGGCACCATCTTCAAGAAGACCGGGACCGCCTTCATCGCTGCCACGGCCGGAACGGATTACCTCAACAGCGCCTCGGCCCTCGACGGCGGCACCTTCTGATCCATGGCGAACATCCTGAGGCTGAAGCGCAGCGCTGTGGCGGCGAGGGTTCCGACCATGTCGGACCTCGATCTCGGCGAACTTGCCGTCAACACCCATGACGGCCGATTGTTTCTGAAGAAGGACAACGGCACCGCCTCCATCGTCGACGTGACTGCCGCGAATGCCACGGGCTCCATCGGTTTCCTGATCGACGGCGGCGGGGCTCCCATCACCCCGGGACTGAAGGGAATGCTTGCCGTGCCCTTCGACTGTACGATCATCAGTTGGGTGCTGATGGCGGATACAACTGGTTCCGTCACCATCGACCTCTGGAAGTCGAGCTTCGCGAACTACCCGCCTAGCGCTGCAAATTCGATCACGGCCTCTGCGAAGCCGGCGATCGCTGCCGATATGAAGGCATTCTCAGCGACACTGACCGGCTGGACGGTCGCCATCGCCGCAGGCGACATCCTCGCCTTCAACGTCGATGCGGCCTCCGCCATTACCCGCGTCTCGATCAGTCTGACCGTCATGCGCCTCTAGCAGGATAACTCCCATGTCCATCTCCAACGCCGCCGAGTCGGCGATTATGAAGCTGGTGTTCCAGGCCATTGCCTGGGCGAACTATGCTGATAACGCCGCCGTCTCGCCCGAGACCACGATCGCGGTGACGCTGCACACGGCGGACCCTGGCGATGCGGGCACGCTGGCGACCAATGAAGCCGCCTATACCGGATACACGCGCATCAATGTTCCTCGCTCGGTCTCTGGCTGGTCCGAGAGCAACGGCGTCGTCTCGCCGGTCTCGAACATCGACTTCCCGGCGGGAACGGGCGGATCCGGAACGGTCACGCACTTCTCCACCGGCAAGACAGGTGGTGGGGCGGCTGCGGCCCTCTGGCAGGGCACAGTCGTCCCGTCGATTGTCTGCGGCAATGGGGTGACGCCGCGGCTCACGACAGCCTCCACCCTGACGCTCGACTGATCCCATGCAGCACGCAATTGAAGTTCATCGCTGCCTGGTGACGGGAGACGTCGCGGGGGTCATGTCGCTCTGGTCCCTGACGCATCCCCATCTCGCAGCGCTGCCGCCAGCGGAGGCGCTCATCGCGCTCCACATGGCGCGGGTCGAGGCGAAGTTCATGCCGCCGGCGCTGAGGCATTATTCTACCGCTTTCCTGCGCGAGAGGGGTTACCGCAGGATTGGCGGCCAGTGGGTACAAGGTGTCATCAAGGAGGGCGGGGTCATCGAGGCCGCAGGCATCGCGTCCCGATCCGCCGATCCCCGCGTTTCAACGCGCGTCATGCGCGCCATGGGGGATGCTTACCTCGACGCCCTCGCCGCCGGCATCGATGAACCACCCTTGCAGCGGGAGCGCATGCTCAAAGCCCGCGCCAGGCAACGTTTCAGGCTGAGGATCGACTGACATGACCGTCTATTTCCAGGGCGCCGAGAAGGCCGACTTCATCCTGTCGGCGTGGACCGGCCACTTCACCTACGACACCTTCAGCAGCAGTTTGACCAGCGCCAACGCGCGGGCCTCCCTCGACGGGGGACCGTCGCTCCACAACACCGAGTACCTCGACACCACGGCCTTCTCCGCAACGGAGTTCTGGACGCACTTCAAGTGCTACTTCGCCTATGGATCGGGAAGCAACTGGCACCCGTACTTCGCGGCCTGGTATGCGGGTCCCACGCCCTGGATCGCCCTCGCGCAGACCAGCGCCACGGCGGCGCAGTTGCGCTGGTGGAATGGGTCTGCGTGGATGAGCATCGGCAGCTTCACCTGCAACGATCAGACGCTCAACACCTTCGATGTCTACATCCGGCTGGGCAGTCCCGGCGAGGTCCGGGTCTATCTCGGCGGGGTTCCGGTCATGTCCACGCTGGTGCTCGACACGAGCTTCGGAGGGGCGGTGACGGCCTATGACAAGGTGCGCTTACAGAATGTCGGGAACCTGACCAACACCGTCATCCGCTATTCCGAGGTGATCGTCGCCGACTGGAACACCATCGGCTCCCGGCTGGTGACCCGGGTCCCCAACGCCGTGGGCGCCCACAATGCCTGGGGCGGCGCCGGCTTCGGGTCCGTCGATGAACTGACCGAAGACGCGGTGATGATGGCGTCGGGCACGGCCGATCAGCGGTTCTCGGTCAACTTCTCGGATTTTCCGGCACTGGGCGCGGGCGAGAGCATCGAGGCCGTGAAGGTGGGGGCGGTGGCAGTGAAGGACGCGACCGGCCCGCAGGCCCTGAACTTTTTCAGCCGGGTGGGTGGAACGGATTACGACGTCGGCGGCGACCAGGCCGCTCCGGCCTCGATCGGCAGCCTGCGCCAGATGTTCGAGGTCAATCCGGCCACCGGGCTGGCGTGGACGCTGGCGGAACTCAATGCCGCCGAGTTCGGTGTGCGCTCGAGGACCTGAGGGCCTGAACCATGGGGGTCAGCCTCGACAAACTTCACACTACGGCCTCGTTCCGTCTGGACGCGGAGAACAACCCTTTCGCCAGCCTGTCGCTGGACAAGCTCCACATCACGGCGGCGGTTCAACTTGACGCCGGGAACAACCCGTTCGGCAAACTCTCGCTCGACAAGCTGCATGTCACCGCCGCCTGGCGGTTGGATGCGGCGAACAACCCCTTCGCCAGCCTGTCGCTCGACAAGCTCCATGTCACGGCCGCCGTCCGCGGACCCGCCGTGGGGTATGGGGCCGCTCCGGCCAGTGGCGCGGCACGGGGCCTGTCCGAGGTGCTCCTGGCCGTCCGACCCGCCGCCGACGCTGCCCTTGGCGGCTGGCGCAACGAGGCGGCGGGTGCGCTCCTGTTCCCCTCGATCAGCAAGGCGGCCACCGACGATGCGACCTATATCGTGTCAGCCCTCGACACGCCCAATGACACCGCCCGGGTGAAGCTCGGGGTGCCGGATTACGAACTGGGCGATGAGGTCGAGGTCGAGTACCGGATCGGCAAATATCCGCCGCTTGCCACCCAGGCGCTCGATCTCACCGTCAGGCTAATGCAGGGGACGGCGGAGATCGCCGCCTGGTCTCACCCCGATGTCGGAGGCGCGCCCGCTTCGGTGGTCCGCCTGCTGACAGGGCCGCAGGTGGCCGCGATCAGCGACTTCTCGGACCTGTATCTCGAGTTCGTTTCCAATCCGCAGTGAGGTTTCCATGCGCAGCCCAAGTCTGATCAGGCGCCGCAGCATCCATTCCGGCCGCCTCGAGCGCTGGCTGGGGGCAGCGCGCATCGAGGCCCTGTCCCGCCACATGCGAGAGGGCGGCGGCAGGGGTCAGCCGTGGTATGGGCCGCCGATCAACCTTGCGGACTGCCCGGGCTCGGTGTGGATCGGCGGAGACGGGGATTTCGTGGGCGACTTCGACCGGGGCTTCGTCGCGAGTGCGGCGGACTCCCTTGCCAGCCATCTCCGGAACCTGTGGAAGGCGGCCGGCAGGCCCTTCTATGTGCGGGAGCACCGGAATGCCCCGGTGTTCGGTGCGGGCTTCGCCTCGATCTCGGATGCATTGGCGCGCGCCTCGTCCGGTTATTCCCAGCTGCTCAATGGCGGCATCGCCAAGAGCGGTCCCACCGGCGTAGTGGGTGCCGCCTCGAGCCTGTGGCGGGTCGGTTCGCAGCCCGCGGGCGGCGCCGCAGGGTCCGCAGCACCTGCCGGGCGCGCGCCGACCTCTGCCACGGCGGGCGCCATGGCTTTCGCCAATCCGGCCTCCGGGACGCTGCACCTGACGGGTGCGGACTTCTCGGCCTCGGTCATCAACAACGCCGTCATGCTCTACGACCGGATCTTCGATGTCGCCAAGACCATGAACTCCACCGCCACGGAAGCTGTGACGGGTGTGCCCACGCGCTACCAGTCGACCGCTCCGGCGGCTGCGGACCATGCCGGCGGCAACTTCCTGTTCATCGAGGTGGTTTCGGGGCTCGCCAACACCGCCCATACCTGGACGATCTGCACCTATCTCGACCAGGGAGGGCAGGCCGCCACGCTCCCCGCCGTCACCGGCAATGCCTCCGCCATCGCCGACCGCTTCGACATGCCGCTCAACAGCTGGTTCTGTCCCCTGGCCTCCGGCGACAGCGGGATCCAGGCCCTGACCCAGATCCAGTGCTCGGCCTCCGTGGCGACCGGTGCGGTCAACTTCGTGATCGGCCATCCCATCGGCATCATGGCCTTCCCGGTGATCAACGCGCTGCTGCCCTTCGACTGGCTCACCAACCGCAACCAGGCGCCGCGCATCTTCAACGATGCGGCCCTGGCGCTCTTCGAGTTGCCGAAGCCCGCGACCACCGCCACGACCTACAACGGGATGCTCTACGCCACCTCCGCGGCCCCCTGAGACTGACAGGGGACTGCCTGCATGAGCAACGGGATCATCGGGCGGCTCCTGAACGGCGGCCTGTGGCGCTCGGCGCTCTCCGGTTTCTGGCAGGTCACGAAAGACGGCAATCTCGACCCCGCCGTCCCGAATCTGCCGCTCGAGACGCCGTCGGATGGTATCGCCCGGGCCCTCGCCAGTGCACAAGGGTCAGGCTCAGGCCTGGCCGCGGGCACGCTGGCGGCCGGCATCCGGGCGGCGGCCTTCGTGTCGCGTGCCGAACTCCGGGCGAAGAAGAAGGTCCGGCCTGCAAAGGCGCAGGCAAGTGGTCAGGCTCTCGCCCATGGCGCCGGATACTTTCTGTCGAGCGGCGTGGCACAGGCAAGTGGGGCTGGCGAAGCCACTGCCGCGGCGGTCACTCTGTCCTGGGGACTGGCGCAGGCCACGGCAGCCGGCACCGCAGTCGCCATCGGCGTCAATGCCACGCCGGCGGCACGGCCATACGCGCAGGGCTGGATCATTTTCTAGGGAACACAGGCATGGACCTCAACGATCTGCTGTACCGGCCGCTTTACGCCATCTTCGGCGTTGAAGCCGTGATCCGCTGTCTTTACGGCGATGCCTTTGCGATCCGGGTGATCGACCGGACCTCTGGCGTCGAGGTGACGGAAGGCTCCGGCATCGACGTGAAGACGATCCGTCCTGCCGCCGTTCTGCGCATGCGGGAGCTGACCCATCTGGGACTGGCGCGCGAGGACCTGGATGATGCGGCCCTCGACCTCAACGGCAGGCTCTGGCGGGTCAAGGCCACCATGCCGAAGCCGGCGCCGACGGGCGAGGCAGACGGCGAGCTCTACCTGTTCCTGATCGAGGACGAGGCATGACCGACCGCCGCGAGATGATCCTTGTCCGGTTGCTGGAGATCGCGAAGGGCATCGACGGGATCGCGGCGGCCTTCCGCAACAGGGACGAGATCAGCGAGAAGCAGCGGCCTGCCATCGTCATTCTCGACGCCGACGAGGCGGCGGACGATGCCGATCCGGCGCAGCGGCCATCCCGGTCGCCACGGCGCATCGCCATGACGCCGGAGATCTACATCCTGCTGGGTGCGAAGCCCGAGGATCTGGGTACGGCGATCAACATCTTGCGGGCGCGCTTCGTGAAGGCGGTGCTGACCGACTCTCAACTCGGCAGCATCGTCGGATCCAACGGCGAGGTCCGCTACGAGGGTTGCGCCACGGCGCTGGCACGCGGCCGCAGCATGGAAGGCGAGATGGGCGTGTCCTTGTCGTTTACTTACGTGCTCCGCCCCGAAGAGCTCTGAACGATCCAAACTGACATCAACAGCAATGGAGGGCCCCGATGGCCTCGATTGACAACTACACCGTGGGCAAGGGCCTCGTGTCCTTCAAGAAGACGGGAGGTGCGGCCTTCGTCGACATGGGCAACTGCACCGAGTTCGAGTTCACCCCCGAGATCGAGAAGCTTGACCACTTCTCGTCCCGCACCGGCGTGCGCTTCAAGGACAAGTCCGTGGTGATCCAGAAGAGCGGTACGCTCAGGCTGGTGCTTGACGAATGGACCGTCGACAATCTCAAGATGGCTGTGCTGGGAAGCTCCGCCGTCGTCTCCGGCGCCGACGTCATCCAGATCTTCGACCAGAGCAGCGTCTCGGGCGCCATCAAGTTCACCGGCACCAACGACATCGGCCCGAAGTACGAGTGGCTGTTCCATGCGGTCGACTTCATTCCGTCCTCGTCCATCAGCCTGATCTCGGACGAATGGGGGACCATTGAACTCACCGGGGAATGTGCCGCGGTCTCCGGCTCCTTCGGCACCATCACCAGCCTCGAGGTGGTCTGATGGTGGGGCTCGTCGACATTGCGCCCGTCACCAGCACCGTGACGGTGCGCGGGCAGGACATCACGATGACCGGCATCTCCGCCCGTGGCATCGCTCACCTGCTGGCGCGGTTTCCGGAACTCCGCGCCCTGATGACGGGCCGCGAGGTGGCGCTCGACGATCTGCTGAGGCTCGGCGGCGATGTGGTCTGTGCCATCATTGCGGCTGGTGCCGGTTCTCCGGGTGACGCAGATGTGGAGACGGCTGCCGACAATCTCACCCTCGAGGAGCAGGCCGATCTTCTGGCGGCCATCGTCGAACTCACCATGCCGCGAGGTCTTGGCCCTTTGGTGGAAAGGCTCTCCCGGCTGGGCCTCCTGGCAGGGGGCGCTTCCGCGACGCAGGCCACGACCTCGCCGCCGCCATCGAAGAGCTGATTGCGGCGGGACATCCACCGGCTTCGGTCTGGTCCTACACGCCGCGCCGTATCGCCGGCTTCCTGAAGCTCTCCCACAAGCGGCTGGGGCGGGAGGCGGCGCAGAGGCTCTCGATTTCCGCCCTCGCCGCCCGGGGCGACGCGCAAGAGATCCGCCGCCAGCACAAGGAGCTCACCCGCGAATGACCGCACGCATCCGCTACCGCTATGAGAAGGGAAGTTTCGAGGAAGCTTTCCGTGCGCCGTACGCCGCCATGGCCGCAGCGGCCCAAGGTGCCATTGCTGCAGCTGGAAACATCGTGAAGTCGCGAGGACGCGCCGACATTGCCGCCGCCGGGCTGGGTGCGGGCTTCGTCAAGGCGCTGCGCGTCGACATCTATCCGCAGGGCCGCAGCAGCCTTAACGCCACGGCGCACATCTATCACAAGATCCCCTATGCCGGAGTGTTCGAGCAAGGCGCCACGATCCGCGGCCGCCCGCGCCTGTGGCTCACATTGCCCTCGACGCCGCAGCGCCAGGGACGCAAGCCAATGACGCCGGAGCTGTTCCGGAAAAGCATCGGGCCTCTCAGCTTCGTGAAGCGCCCCGGCAAACGTCCGCTCCTCGTGGCGAAGGCGAAGAAGGGGAAGGGAAAGACCATGACCAAGGTCAGCCTCGCCCGCTTCCGGTCGGGCGGCCGCGGTGAGGGGCCCTTCGTGTCGGTTCCGGTCTTCGTCGGTCTCGACAGCGTCTCGATCAGCAAGCGGCTGAACATCACTGGCATTGTGCGGAATGCGCGGGACCGCCTGCCGCAGCTCTATGCGTCGTTCTTCGGAGCGCGAAGCTGATGATGCTGACCGCTGTCGCTCCCATCTGTGATCCGTCCATCTGTCTTCGATAAGAAGGTGCGACCTCGAAGAGACCGTGTTATACTTTCGGGCGAGTTTCCATATGGAAGCCCTACGGCGCTACAAATCCTTTCGTGCCTGGATTTCGGTCTTCTCTCCCTGGTTGAGGAGGCGCTCATGAGCGGCTACCGCACTGAATTGCCCCAGCTCAACGGCGATCTGTATCTCGCCGATGGCGGGCTCGAAACCACCCTGATCTTTCACGAAGGTCTTGAACTTCCTTGTTTCGCGGCCTTCACTCTTCTCGAGACCGAAGATGGTTGCGCGCTGTTGAGGCGGTACTTCGAGCGTCACATCGCCATCGCCAAGGACCATGGCATGGGATTCATCCTCGATACGCCGACCTGGCGCGCCAGCCGCGACTGGGGCGAAAAGCTGGGAATATCGGACGAGCGTCTCGATAGCGCCCACAAGACCGCTGTCGCATTGGCAAAGACGATACGCAGGGCGCACGAAACCGACGACACGCTGATCGTGATCAATGGCGTTCTGGGTCCGCGCGGCGATGCCTATCGCCCCGAAACTATCATGCCGGCCGATGAGGCCGCCGACTATCACAGTGCACAGATCAGGAGTTTCGCGGAAACCGACGTCGACATGCTGAGCGCCATGACCATGACCCACACCGGTGAGGCCATCGGCCTGGCGAGGGCGGCAAGGGAGTGCAGTCTTCCCGTCTCGATCTCGTTCACCACCGAGACTGACGGGCGCCTCCCGACCGGACAGAGCCTCGGCGAAGCCATCGTGGAAACGGACAGGGCAACAGATGCCTATCCGGCCTACTACATGGTGAACTGTGCCCATTCCAGTCACTTCGTGCGGGAGCTCGAGGCGAACAAGTCCTGGGTGCAACGCATCCGCGGGATCCGGGCGAACGCCTCGAAGCTCAGCCACGCCGAACTCGACGCGGCCACAGAACTCGATGCCGGTGACCCAGAGGCATTTGCGGAGGACTACAGCGCCATCTGTGACCACTATCCGTGGATCAACATTCTTGGCGGCTGCTGTGGCACCGACGAACGTCACATCAGGGCGGTTTCAGCGCGGCTGCGTGCCTCCTGATCAATGGTCCTGCGGCTGGACTGGAGTCTGCCGGCGCTGTTTCGATGTGGACGCCTTGTTCATCCTTGCTCCCGTCCAGGCGACGGCCCCATCCCTGAGGCTCACCTGATGGATCAGCTGCGCTGTGATGGTGTGTTCTGAATGCTGCGGAAACAGTCGCTTCAGGATATCGAACATGCGGTCGATTTCGACGATCCTGCTGGCATTCTGGGCGATCGCGAGCTTCACGAGATTTTCGGCAACGGCTTCGATTTCCATGACACGTCCTCCATGTTGCGATTGAAGAACTCCCGGCACTGCGAAGGCCGGAATCATATGGATTTACCAAGTCAGATGGTGCTGCCGGTCAGGCGTGACCGAGCCACGCTACCGCAGCGTCCCGCTGCTCGACATCCCTCATGACGCAGATGGTGATGTCTGCTTCGGAGAGCTCCGGAAACATGTTCTCGAGAGCGATGAGCACATCGTCAATGTCGACGATGCCGCTGTTGTTCTGCGCCATCGCGGCGCCGATCAGTTCGTGGACGATATTGTCAAGGTTCATGACTGTGTCCTCCCTGACGTGAACAGGCACTTTGCGCTCCTCCGGCGGCAATTTGAGGGCAGTGGCCGCATCGCATTCCGTTCAGCCTTTCTCGAGGAGCCTCAGCCATGGCCCGCGGACGCAATGTCATCAACCAGTCGATCGCGCTCGAGGGCGGCGACGAGATCGTCGCGACCTTGCGCAAGATGGGCGCGGAGGGCGAGGCGGCCGCACGGAAGCTCGAAGCCGCGTTCCGCAATGTCGAGGTGGGCAAGTCCTTCGGCTCGGCCTTCGCCAGTCTGATGGCCTCCTTCGCTGGGCTGCAGCAGGCAGGTTCCAGGGTGGCCGAGAGCTTCGGACGGGTGGGCGCCAGCGTGGCGAATGTCTCCGGCGCCTTCCAGTCCTCGGCGGCCCGCATCGGCATTTTCACCGCCGCCTTGACCGGGGCTGCCTATGGGGCTGGGGCCTTCATCAGGGGCAGCCTCGACAGTCTCGGGCAGCTGAACGATCTCTCGGAGTCGCTCGGCATCGCGGCGGAGGACCTGCAGGCCTTCCAGTATGCGGGCGTGCAGGCAGGCGTCGGGGCGGGGGACTTCGTCAAGGCGATCGCGTCCTTGAGCGACACGCTGAACGAGCTCAATACCTCGAAGGCCGCCGACGGTGTCGTGACGCTGGGCAACAGCTTCACGCTGGCCGAGGAGAGCGGCGTCCGGGTCTACCGGGGGATCGTGTCCGGGAGCCAGACCGCGGGCAAGGAGACCGACACTCTTTCGGACAAGGCGCAGGCGCTGCAGAAGGTGCTGCGGCAAGTCGGCATTCCGCCCGGCACGAAGCTGGTGCCGGCGGATGTGCTCAAAGCCATCGCTGATGCCTTCGCCGGCATGGAGGACGGGGCCGAGAAGACCCAGCTCGCCATCGATCTCCTGGGGCCGAAGCTCGGGCCGAAGCTCATCCCGTTCCTGAACCAGGGCGGCAAGGCCATCGAGAACTATAAGGGCATCCTGAAGTCCTTCAACGCGCTGGTGACGAACGAGGGCGTGAAGGCAGCGGACGCGGCAGGGGACCAGCTGGCGGTGATCGGCTTCCTCTTCGGCCAGTACCGCAACGTGTTCACCTCGCTCATCGCGCCCGGCATCACGAAGGCGTCGGACGCCATCCTCGGGGCCATCGCCGAGAACTCCGCCGCCATCAACGCCTTCATCACGGGCGCCGCGGACCAGTTTGTCTCGATCGTGCAGGACCTGGTCACCCTCACGACGGGTGGAGCGGACGGCGCGGTCCGCAACCGGTGGATCCTCGACCTCCGGGACGGGTTCGCCAGCGCCGCCACTGCCGCAAGGGACCTCTTCAACAATGTGCTGGTCCCGGCGTTCCAGACGATCCGCCAGTATGCCCAGCCGGTGGCGGAGCAGATCAACCGGATCTTTGGGACGAATCTCACTGGCGGCCAGCTTCTGATCGTCGCCGCCGTCACCCAGCTGGCGGGCGGGTTCCGGCTGCTGTTCGCAGGTCTGGGGCTCGGTCTCAATTCCCTGCGGCTCGTGTTCGACCTGCTGGGCCTCATCGCGCCACTGGGCAAGGTGATCGCCGGCATCTGGCCGGTGCTGGCGACGGGTGTGCGGGCCCTGCTGGCGGTCCTGCCGCAACTCGCGGTGTTCCTCAGCCCTGCAGGCCTCATCGGCGTGGGCGTGGTGGCGCTGGGTGCGCTGCTCTACGCTTTCTGGGACGAGATCGTGGCGGGCGCCAAGGCGGCCTTCGCTTTCCTCGAGACGGCCTTCGCAGCCGCCTGGGAGGGCATCAGGGCGGTCACGGCGTCGGCCTTCGCGGGCGTGAAGACCATCTTCACCGACACCTGGACCGGTCTTGCGACTGCCGCGTCGACCGCCTTCGAGGGTCTCAAGACCGCCTACAGCGATCTCTGGGCCGGTCTCACCGCCATCGCCATGGACGCGCGGCTTGGTCTCATCACCGTTGTGACCGACATCTGGGCCGGCATCACCAGCACCGTGGCGCTCGCCCGGGAAGGCCTGTTCCTCGCCGCCAGCCAGACTTGGGGTGCCATCACCGAGGCTGCCTCGGGGGTGGCCCTCGCGCTGGCCCCTGTCTGGCAGGGGATCGTCGATACGGCCTCGGCCGCCTTCTCTGGCGTCGCCAACCTGGTGGTCTCGGCCTGGTCGGGCGCCAGCCAGACGGTTGCGGAGAGTGCCGCCGCCATCCGCGAGGCACTAGCCACCGCGACCGACATCGCAGGCGATGTCGCGGGCGCCCAGGCCCTGGCGGCAGCACTCGTCCAGCCCTTCGTCACCGCGCAAGGCAGGATCCGCGAGATTACCGCCAGCTTCCGGGGGCTGGTGCAGGCTGGCTTCGCCTCGGTTGCCGCGGCCATCGCATCAGCGGGCGCCGCCATCCAGCGCCAGATCGCCGCCATCATCGCCGCCCTGCAGCGCGCGGTGGCCGAGGCGGCACGGCTCCGGGCCCAGGCCGGCAGCAGCGGGTCCAAGTATGCCTCCGGCGGCTATGTGCGAGGGCCGGGCAGCGGCACGTCGGACAGCATTCCGGCCTGGCTGTCGAACGGCGAGTTCATCATCCGCGCTGCGGCGGTGCGGAGGTATGGGGTGGATTTCCTGCGCGCCATCAACGGTCTGAGCGCCGGGCCTGTACTCCGCGACGGATTTCCCGGCTTCGCGCTGGGCGGTCCCGTCAGCGTGGCGCCACCCGCCCTCATGGCGCCGGGAGCGGCTTCCGGACGGCCCATCGTCCTGACGCTCGGCGAGCAGTCCTTCCGGATGGTGGCCGACAATGACGTGGCCGAGAAGCTGATCCGCTATTCGGCGCGGCGGCGGGTCAACAGCGCCGGCCGCAAGCCCTCCTGGTACGGAGCCTGAGCCCATGTCGGATGTCCTGACCCTCTCCGGCATGGGCGTGCCGCCGTACTCCGCCCGCGGCGCGAGCCAGACCCTCGAACCAATCCAGGCCGCCCGGCAGCTGCGCCGCACCATCAACGGGGATCTCATCGACCTCTCGCGCCCTGAGTTCCGCAAGTACCGTTCGACCATCTCCTGCGCCGACCAGCAGCCGCCCGCCATCGACGGGGTGTGGCCGG
>VFQT010003936.1_pt1 | contig 12979 bp, 11 predicted proteins | sample 3512381 | NCBI WGS metagenome assembly VFQT01 (sample SAMN10412376, study PRJNA504923) | tailings metagenome | isolation source: Relicate 2 Philex TSF3 active mining site | place: Philippines: Tuba, Benguet | collected 2017-08-29 | reverse complement strand
GGTCGGCCAATCAACTCGTGGTCAATTACAACAACGTTCGCCATGGGTGGCGAAATACTTTCTATTACTACGAAGCTCAACAGGTGCGGAACGAAACCCGCTTGTTCTACGATACCAAAAAGTTCAATCTCCTTTCGGGTCTGGACCTTCGGGGAACCCAAACCCAGGGCGACTATATGGTCTATCAGGATTATGACACTGATCATTCTGATCCCTCTTCTTTTAAGCAAAAGATCTTTCGGAATTCACTGGCCCGTGAGTCTGGTGTTCCGCAGTCTGCCATTCCCGGCGGGAACATGTTCTCGATCCTTGATCTTGGTTTGTATGGATTGGCCAGTTATCATTTCTCCGACCACTTCATTGCAAGTTTGGGTACCAGGGCTGATGCAAATTTGATCCGATCCTCTACCCTCAATGTGATCGCCACACCCAGGGTGGCATTGGTATATCATCGGGACCGGTTTTCTGTAAAAATGACCAGCTCATCCGGATATCAGGGTATTTCTCAGTATCAGCGGTATGCGTCCGGGTTTGGCAGGGTTGTCAACGAAGAGATCAAACCTGAGATCGTGAATTATATCGATCTGTCTTTCAGCGGTCAGGCAAAGAAAGGTAATCGCAAGCCGGGCAGTCACACGCCTTTGGAGTGGGATCTTTCTGGTTATTTCTGCCAGGTAGACTCTGCTGTGGGATTGGTCAAACAAGGCGACAGCCTGGTCTATGATAACATTGGCCGTTTCCATATCCTCGGTCTGATGGGCGGTTTCAGCTGGATGCCAAAAGAAGGCGTCCGGATCACCGGTAATATCACGCTGACCAATGCTGATCAGCGGGATACGATGGCCCTCAGACTCTCGGGAGGCAACCCGGTTCCGGTCGGAGATATTGCGCGCCAGATGGCTAATCTTTCAGCCACATGGATGGTGCGCAAGGCCGGCCCCTTCAACCTGAGCATGAACCTGCGCGGTAATTATATGAGTGACCGTCCGGTCGGAAAGGGGACAACACAGTTCCTGAATTACGGGATCGATACGCTGGGCAAGGGAAAGATCCCGGGGTACCTGGTATTTCACGGCAATCTCGGATTGGCGCTCGCCGCATTCCCGAGGTTCAGGGTGGACCTGACCGTGCAGAACATCCTGGACAGGAATCTGCTGGATCCGATCCGACGCACCTATTATCATCCCGGCGCCCGGGAGGCATCCGGAAGTTTCGGCATGCCCTGGGATATTCCAGGGAAACCCTTTGCGGACGCGCATGTGCCGTACATCCCGCAGCGCGGACGTTTCCTGTTGCTAAAACTGACGCTCGATCTGTAAATAAAACACGTACGCCATAAAATACTAATCACTCATGTGGCCACGTTTGAAGAAAGAACTCAGATGGCTCATGCTGGCATCTTTGTTGGCTTTGCCCCTGTCCCTGTTGTTCTGGCTGCTCTACAGACTGAACGATACGGAGAACGGGGCCCTGACCATGAAGGTGTTCTGGACGGGGTTCGGAGTGATGTTTGGATGCATTTATGTAGCCCGGGTCCTGGTCAGGTTTGTTAAAAACGCCGCACAGGCATGAAAATCTGAAACATGATCCACAATGTCATGACCGTCATCGCGCAGCAACTCAACGAGTTCATGCGCAACGAACTGAACCTGTCAGAGGACATGGTGGTGGTCAACAGCCTGGTGGACCTGAAGGGCGACCCCAACATGCAGATCGAGAACCGGGTATGTCTCTTTCTGCAACGGATCGAGGAGGAAAAAGTAGCGAAGAGCGGAGGATTTCAGGCCAATCCGGGGATGGCACCCCCCGTCAGGGTCAGTCTTCACATCGTGTTCGCCGCGAACTTCCCTGATCCGAACTATCGGGAGGCGCTGCGTTTCATCTCCCTGGTGCTCGAGTTCTTTCAGGGCAGGGGAACCTTCGATCGCAGCAATGCGCCCGGGTTGCCTCCCGGACTGGATAAGCTGACCTTCGATCTGGCCGATCTCGATTATCAGGAAATGAACAATCTCTGGAGTCTGATCGGCGCAAAATATATCCCCTCGCTGGTGTACAAAGTGAGGATGCTGACGTTCAGTCAGGATATGATCCGGGAAGATGTGCCCAGTGTGGTGAAAAGATCCTCACCCGGCAGACTTGGTCAGGGGTTGATCAGGGAAGGCCTGGAGGGGGCCTTGGGCGGGCTCCTGGGAAACGCCGAAAAACGCAGCGCGACAGAGGGAAATAATGGGCCGGAAGTTGGCAGGGCCACCCCGGACGAAACAAATGTTGAATAGGGAAAATGGATAAAATATGACAAGGATGGAAACGCCATCGCATCAATTGCGTCAGCGGCTGGATTATCAGGTAGTCCTTGAACTCAGGGTACTGCACACGTATTATCATAACCTCCGGTGCAGGGACCTGCAGATCTCACCCACCCCCGAAACGGCCGCAAAGCTGCAGGGCTTCGGACTGCTCTTCAGAGGAGAGAGCGACGGATTCCTGCTCGCTGCCGACAATAACCGCGATTATACCAACCCGATCTTTCAGCAACCCGAGATCTTTGAGTTTCAGTTCAAGGTCACCAATCCGCAGTTCCTGAACTTCACGGATATCCCCTACAGGTCCGGACAATATCATATTTTCGAAAGCATTGATGGGAATGATGGCGCCCTCCATCCGGGACGCTATGTGGATTTCGATACGATGAGGAACCGGGATATCGACGGCATTCAGGGGATGATCCGACTGCGGCATGACCCACGACACCCGATCGTTCCCATGTACTGGGACTCGAATACGGCCGGGACGAAAAGCCACTTCATCCGGTTTGGTTCCCGGGAAACCTATTTCAGCTATTTCCTGCATGGAAAAGAGATGGATGAGGAAACCGCTAAATTATTTTTTGTTGAAAATTTTGAAATAAACAAGAACAATTATACATTTACTATCCCTCAGTCTGCCACCCTGCGAAACGGTACCAAAGGATTTCGAATCAATTCGTTAGAACCTTTGGCCATGAAAGAGTCCTACACGGGACAGGGAACCCTGGTGATGCGCAAGCGATCCGTGAGTCCCTTCGAGTACCGCAGGTCACTTCCTATGCCAAAGCCGGATATGGTTGTTTTCGACCCCGTCAGCAAAACGTTTTTTTCGGAATTACTTGTCAAACTCTAAATCACAATAATGGCAACAGTTCTCGCAACCCCGGGCGTCTACATCGAAGAAAAGAGCGCCTTCTCATCCTCAGTGGTGCCTGTGGCCACTGCGATCCCCGCCTTTATCGGGTATACGCAGAAAGCCGCCAGAGGAACCAAATCTCTGAGGAACGTCCCAACCCGCATCAAATCCTTTGCGGAATTCGAACAACTGTTCGGAGGGGCCCCCAAGACAACATTCAACCTGGGCGCAGACGGTAGTCTGGAAGTCGTTGCTGAGACGAGGTTCCTGCTCCACAGCTCCATGAGGTTCTATTTTGCCAATGGTGGTGCCGACTGCTACATCGTGTCCATCGGAGATTACTCCTCAGGCGTCAGTGCCAAGGATTTCAACGATCTGGCCACGGAGTCCGGACTCCCGACCCTGTTGAAGTACCTCGAGCCGACCTTGTTGGTGGCGCCTGAAGCAGTCCTGCTGTCTGAGTCAGAGTGTTTCTCCCTCCAGCAGGCTATGATCATGCACTGCGGTTTCGAGATGCGCAATCGTTTCGCAGTACTGGACGTATATAATGGTGATAAGAAGCGTACTTACGATGACGAGGACGTGATCAATCGTTTCCGTGGCGGGGTAGGTGCCAACCACCTGCAGTGGGCGGCCGCTTACTACCCCTTCGTTAAGACAACGATCGTCAGTGGTGCAGAAGTAGATTTCACCAACGTCGCCAACCTGGACGGACTGGCAGCCTACCTCACAGAAGAAGTGGATGCTGACATGGCATCCGGCAGGATCAATGCTGCCCGGGCAGAAGCCATCAAAGCTGAGGTTGCCAAAGTAACCACCGCCACTGCCGCAGAGATCAGCTCGCTTCAGTCAACACTTAAGACCATCAGCCCGCGACTCAACGGCATCCTGGCCGATATCGCTGACTTCCTGAACGTACTCCCGCCCAGCGCAGGCATGGCAGGTATCTACGCGATGGTGGACAGCTCCATAAATGTAGCCAAGGCTCCGGCCAACGTTTCCCTGGGTTCTGTAGTTGCCCCTGCAGTTCAGATCACCAGTGATGACCAGGAAGAACTGAACCTTCCGCTGAATGGTAAGGCTGTGAACGCCATCCGCAGTTTCATGGGCAAAGGTGTCCTGGTATGGGGTGCCCGTACCCTGGACGGTAACAGTCAGGACTGGAGATATATCAGCGTACGCCGCACCATGACCTTCCTGGAGCAGAGCATCAAGTTCGCCGCGGAAGCCTATGTGTTCGAGCCCAACAACGCTACGACCTGGTCAACCCTCAAGGCCACCGTCAATAACTTCCTGGTCAATCAATGGCAATCAGGTCTCCTGGCAGGCCAGTCGCCGGATGATGCATTCAGCGTCACCATCGGTCTGGGTTCCACGATGACACCGAACGACATCCTCGACGGCGTGTTGCGGATGACCGTGAAAGTGGCCATCACCCGTCCTGCAGAGTTCATCGTCATCACGTTCGAACAACAGCAGCAGAAATCCTGATCACGACCCTGAATAAACCTACATTACCCGAATCACAATTAAACTCGTCAGCACATGGCAGCACCTACCGCTGGAACCGGAGAAGATCAAGACCAGTTTTGGCCATTACCCAAATTCTATTTTTCGGTGGATATCGGAGAATTCACGGACCTCGCGTTCCAGGAGGTTTCCGGTCTCGATATCGAAGCCGACGTGATCGAATATCGTCATGGCAACAGCCCGATCCATTCTGTCATCAAAATGCCGGGCCTGAAGAAATATGCCGATATCACCCTGAAGAAGGGCGTATTCACGAAGGACAACCGCTTCTACGACTGGCTTTCTCAGATCAGCCTGAACACCTACAAACGCCTCACGGTGATCATCAGGTTGTTGAACGAGGATACCCAGCCGATGATGACCTGGACCCTCACCAACGCATGGCCCAAACAAGTCACATCGACCGATATGAACTCCCAAAGCAGCGAAGCCGCGATCGAATCGATCGTGTTCGTACACGAAGGACTCACGATCGAAGCGGCTTGATATTCAAGCATCTCATTTCGGAGCGGAGGTTATCCTCCGCTCTTTTTTTTTGCGTAACTTTATACATCGTTCAGATATTCATTATTTTCCACTTGCATCTCTGACCAATCAATCCGAATTCCTTTGGACCGCATTGAACCACCCGTTTCATTTCTCTTCAAGGTGAGCATCGCCAATGCACTGGGCATAGGGTCTTCCGACGCTTATTTCCAGGAAGTCAGAGGCATCGGCGCCTCACTCGAGGTCGAGGAAGTCAGGGAAGGGGGAAATCCGGACTCCGTATTCTATCTGCCCAAATCCGTCTCATACGAGCCCCTGGTGTGCAGCCGGGGACTGGCACCTTTCGGCTCGGACCTCCTGACCTGGTGTTTTGATACCTTTTCTCAGGATTATGGTATCATCATCCAGAAAAATATCATCGTAAAATTGCTCAACCGCGACGCTTCCGGCTCCGCATTCATGACCTGGAATTTTTACGGAGCCATTCCCGTGAAATGGTCGGTCAGCAATTTCAATGCGATGGAATCGAAGATCGCCATAGAGACGATAGAATTCAAGTATAACCGGATGACCGTCGAAAGTTAAAATAAGCGTATATGCCTGTCGAGATCAATGAGATGGTAATTAAGGGTACGGTCGGCTCACCGCAATCGGAGCCGGAAAAGGCAAAGATGCAAAAAAGTGAAGGTGCCGGAGAAAAGACCCTCGGAAAGTTGAGCTACGCCCTGCGTCGTCAAATCGTGCAGGAGTGTGTGCAGGAAGTGATGGATAAGATAAACCTGAGCAGGGGACGCTGATGTTCAATCTGGTCAACAAACTGATGATCAAGGGATACCCCAGATTCACCAATGGTGATGTGAGCGGGTCGTGCGTAGCCACCTTCGTTTGTCAGCTGAATCCTGAACAGTTCACGGTATCCTATGACGTCAATTCCATGGAAGAAGAAAGCCAGGAACCCAAAAATGCGTCAGGTGTTCCGGTGGCAGATAAAGGCAAGGCCTATAACCGTCAGGAAGTCAACTTTGAATTCATTATTGACAATACCGGTGTGCTTCCCATTCCGCCTGCGGGCACTGTGACGGCACTTCCGCCGGGCATGTCCATCAGCAGTGCCATCCAGCAACTTCAGAAGGCGACCATCAAACCCATCAGCGATTCGCATAAACCTCCGTTTGTGCATGTGCTGTGGAGCGGATCTGTCAACCTGAAGGGAAGGGTGACCGCTTTCTCGGTGACATACCTTCATTTCGACCGGTTGGGATTCCCGCTACGGGCCAAGGTCAGTATGTCCGTTGCTGAAGTGGTTGACGACCAGGTCGTGTCCAGGGAATTCAGGAGTCCGGACATCACCCGGATGCCCACCATCCGCGAAGGAGATTCGCTCGCGGCCATGTGCCATGATTTTTATGATGACCCGAAATATTTCATCAGGGTGGCGGAGTTCAATAACCTGCCAACCTTTCGCAGACTGAAGGTTGGCAGTGTGTTGCAGTTCCCGCCGCTTGAAAAATAGCCGCCATGCCCGTCACACCCAACGACTCGCTCCAAAAAACATTCTCGTACACGGTCAGGGTCAATAATAAGGAACTGGATACCAAGTATCAGGTGATGAACCTGCACGTTTGGCAGGAAGTGTATAAGGTCGGACGCGCACGGATCAGCATCATCGCCGGGAATTCTTATCTCAATACCTTTGAGGAATCTGAAGTGGCGGATTTCGCGCCAGGAAAGGATGTGGAGATCTCCCTGGGATATGACCAGACCAATGCCGTGGTGTTCAAAGGGCTGATCCTCAAGCATCGCATCGATATCCGGGAAGGCTACCTCAATTTCGCCTCCAGAAGCCTGCTGATCCTTGAATGTGCTGATAAGGCTGTCAAAATGACCCTGGGGCGGAAAACCACATTGTATGAAGACAAAAAGGACAGCGATGTGATCACGACCTTGGTGTCCACCGCAGGGGTTGAAAAAACGATCGAGGCCACCACCCTTCAACATCCCTTTCTTACTCAATATGACATGACCGATTGGGATTTCATGATCAAACGAGCCCAGGCCAACGGATTGGTGGTACTGAATGTCAATAATAAGTTGACCGTAAAGGCGCCCGCAGTCACTGGCAGCGCTGTAGTGACGGTGACGCAGGGCGACGATGTAACGAGTTTCCGCGGAGAAATTGATGCATCCACCCAGTGGCAGGCAGTAAAGTCGGTCTCCTGGGACCCTCATACCGAGGCCGATAAGACCCAAACGGGTGCTGAGCCTTCCAATCTGTCGAAGCCCGGCGACAAAGTGGGCAAGACACTCGGGCAGGTCGCCAGTCCCGCCACCCTGGAGTTCGGGGTCAAAACGCCCATGGACACCACTGAACTGAAAGATATTGCCGATGCATTGCTGGTGGAATCCCGGCTGCGCCGCGTGGTGGGGGAGGTCTCCTTCCGAGGGGTCAATACGGTTGTCCCCGGATGCATCATCGCCCTCGATGGATTCGGATCTCTTTTTGACGGAGATGCTTATGTGACCTCCGTGCATCATGCCGTGGAAGACGGCTACTATTCCACCACCGCAGGTTTCGGACTCCCTGAGCAGTTATCGGTCGAGCGGCTGGCTGAAAAGCCCAACAGCTGGCTGGGGCCGGTATCGGGATTGCATATCGGTATTGTTAAAAAACTCGACGGCGATCCGCTGAGCCACTATCGGATCAAGGTCATGATCCCATCGATCAAATCGACCGGAGAAGGGGTCTGGGCCATGCTCTCGCAATTCTATGCGACCAACAATGCCGGCAGTTTCTTCGTCCCGGAAGTCAACTCCGAGGTCATCGTCGGATTTCTGAATGATGACCCCCGATATCCCGTCATCCTCGGGTGTCTCTACGATTCAAAGAACAAGCCCAAAGAGACCCTGACCAAAGAGAATTCCATTAAGTCGATCCTGTCCAAGGAGAAGATCACCATATCTTTCGATGATAAAGACAAGGTGCTGACGCTCAATACCCCGGGAAAGAATAAGATCGTCTTTTCCGATAAGGATAAGGGCATCACCCTCGAGGATCAGAACGGAAACAAGATCGTGACTTCGGCAGACGGGATCACCGTCACAAGTAAAAAAAAGATTACTTTCGACAGCAAGGACGAAATCGAGATCAAGGCCGCCAAGGCGATCACGATAAAGTCTACCGGCGACAGCGTGAAACTGGATGGTAAGAGCGTGGAGGCCAACGCCAAAGGCAATTTCAAGGTGACCGCCTCGAGCGGAGCAGAAATCAAGGCTTCAGGGACAGTCACCATCAAGGGATCCGTGGTCAATGTGAATTGATGAATCTGATACCTATGGGCGATCCGGCAGGCAAAAGGCCAATGACCTTCGATTCCTGCCGGTTATCCATGAGCATACACCTGTTCATCATGGGCAGATAAAGGAAGGATATGCAGGAAAAATCATTTCTGGGCAGGGGATGGGCCTTCCCGCCCACCTTCAATAAGCGGTCTGGTGGCGTTGTCATGGTGAGTGACGAGGAAGATATCCGCCAAAGCCTGCTCATTTACCTGAACACCCATCGCGGAGAGCGACTCATGCGGCTGGAATATGGCAGCGTGGTGTCTGAGCATTTCTTTGACTCCAGCCGAACTGAAAATATGACCTATCTGTGCGAACGGCTGAGGAACGATATCCGGATATTTGAACCCAGGATCATCGTACATCAGGTATCCTGTAATCTGGACAGTGTATCCGATGGCATCGTGCATTTCGGTATCGACTACGAAATACAGTCCAACAACGTCCGCGACAACATTGTCTTTCCATTCTATCTGACGGAAGGAACGCATATCCAATGAGCTGATCCCCTTGCCGAAACCAGACACATATCATCCCGTCCATGAATCCGGTAGTGCCATGAGGGCACTGGAAACGGATTATTTCCTGCCGGATGAGCGCAGTTTCAGTGATTTCCTGAAGTTCATCAACCGCTATGCCCGCGAATTGAAATATTTCAACGCCGAGGATAAGCCCGAGGGTGACTGGCAGGATTTTTTTATGTCGGACGAGGTCTTTCTGCTGGCAGACATCGACAGCTATCCATTGGATGACATTGAAAAGCAACGGATCGATATCCTGATCTCGTTTGAGAATCAATCAGTGAATGGCCGAAAACTTGACCTGCTGCACCGGCTCTTTGGCATCACCTTCAGCCTGATGCAAACCATGAACGACTGGTACTTGCTGGCATCCCGCTTCAATCCGAACCGGGAGAGTTCTCCGCTGGAACTGGAGCTCACCTCCGCCATCGAATACACGGCACAAGGCAGTTTCCTGCGACTGAAAGCGATCCGGTACGGGGCACTCAATAACGACGGCGATTATATCTTCGAATGGAATGATCAGGACTTCTGCTCCCTCTGGAAGAAGGAGCAGCCCGTTCAGATCGTCTATCTGCTGGGATTGCTGGAGCGCGGCGAACAGTTGAACCATCTCTTCAAACAGCTGATGCTGATCCTGAAACCTGTGTACGACACGGTTTCTTACCTCGTCGTGCGCGCCCGACACCTGCTGCAGCGTTCGCTGGAAGACCGGGATGATCACCAGCCGCATGTCGGCCTGCTGCTGGCATTCCTGCAACTGTACAAGCACGTTCAGGCGGATATCAACAGGATCCCCGAGCGGCAACTTGACTTTTACTTCCGGGAAGTCCTCGGCATGCAAAAAAGGCAGCGGAACCCCGACAGGATGATGCTTGCCTTCATCAAGGATCCGGCGGTTCCACGCCTGCGCATTCCGAAGGGGACCCTCATACTGGCCGGTCAGAATCAGGCCGGAGAGCCCCGGCATTATGCATTGGAACGTGATCTGCAGGTTTCAGGTGCCTCCATTCATTCGATCAGGACCCTTTTTGTTTCCCGGAATCAACAAGTGGACCTGCACAGCCGGTTCCAGACGGTGACTGGCATCTACGCTGCGGAACCCTCTGCCCTTACCGGACACAGGGAAGGATGGAGTGCCCTGGGAGAGGAACAGCGATTCCGGAGTCCGATGGAACGAACCATGCAGGACGCCCGGGTAGGATTCGCCATCGCCTCGCCCACCCTGAGACTGGGCGGGGGAGAGCGGACCATCGACCTTGTATTCCGATTCTCAGAAACCAGTTTTCACTACTTGACCAACCTGCTGCTCGATATCTCCCATCACCAGCGTCTCAAGCCGGAGGAGATCTTTCATTCGGTATTCTCTGCCTCTGCCGGGGTGTCATACACCGGACTGGATGGATGGGTGGATGCGCGGGATGTGAGCTTCCTGCCTCCGGAGACCTGGGACCAGCGGCGATTAACGCTACGTATCCTGCTGGGGAAAGGAGATCCGGCCGTGACGGCCTACCAGGAGGACCTTCATCTGGCCGGACTGAACACAGATCAGCCGGTCCTTCGTGTCGAGCTGAACGGGATGCAGGCTTACCATCCATACACCCATCTCCAGTTCCTGGACATGGAGGAGGTGGACATCCGGGTCAGCGTGAATGACCTCAGGACCCATCGCCTCCACAGCAGCTCAGGTCCATTGGATGATGCGGGACCCTTCGAACTGCTGGGCATCAGTCCCAAAAAAGGATCGTTCCTGCTGGTCGGGAACGATGAAATTTTCGCCAAGCGCCTGGACAGTCTCCAGTTGGGATGGGATTTCTACGGCTTACCATTTGATGAGAACGGGGCCGCATCCTATTTCGCCGCTTATCCCTACGATATTGATAACCATAGTTTTCAACTGCGCATCAGCGCCCTCTCCGATCACCGGTTCCATCCGCGGCCGCACGAACCGGCCCAACTGATCCCGCTGTTTTCTGCAACGCAGAAGGATGGTAGCGTGGAAACGATACGATTGATCGATGATATCGACCTGTCCAGGCTGCGCATCCGTCATGATGTGCGGATACAACCGGAAGACGTGGAGGAATATTCCAACCGTAAGGCATTGGGATATCTGAAACTGGAGTTCGCAGGCCCTGCCATCGGCTTTGGATATGATGTGTATTCGGCGGTGTACAATGCGGCCGTGTCCGGTTCGATCGACCTGAAGGCCATGAAGAACGGGAAACGTCCGAGTTTCGAAACGCCGAAGGAACCTTTTACACCGCTGGCAGAAAATCTATTCATCAACTACACCGCCGCTTCGAAGCTGTTCTTCGCTCCTTCCCTGACCGCGCAGAACGAAAGGGATGGACATCACGGCTTCTTTCATTTATATCCATTCGGGTCCAGGCGGATCTTCTCAGAAGGCCGGGTGACGGGCAGCGGCATCATCCCCCGCTTCGACCTGGAGGGCAGCCTGTTCATCGGCTTGAAGGATATCCAGCCGGGCATGTCCGTCAGCTTGCTCTTCGAACTGGAACGAAACGATAAATGGTCCGTCGGCCGCCGGCCCGAACTCGTCTGGTCCTATCTCAGCCATGACGTATGGAAGCCGCTCAAGGCAGAACGCATCCTTTTTGATGAAACCAATGGACTGATCCACTCGGGCATCCTAAGCATCGAACTGCCGGAAGATATCTCGGACGACAACGAAACGATGGATGCCGGGGTCTTTTGGATCTCAGCAGGGGCGATCCAGAAGGCCGCCCTGGTCAGTCGCATCAGACATATCCATCCGGACGCGGCTTCTGCCATATTCCAGGACGATGGCTCCGATCCTGATCATCCGGTCTCCCTGCCATCGGGCAGTGTGCAGGAGCTTGCGCAGCCTGTCCCGGGTTTGCTGAACGTCCTGCAACCCCTGCCTACGATCGCCGGTCGTCCGCGTGAAAATGTAAGCGCATTCAACCAGCGCGTTAGTGAAGTGCTTCGCCACAAGAACCGGGCAATCACCGGGTGGGACATGGAACGACTCTTGATGCGACGCTTCGACTGGCTTTCGCATGTCCGGGCCTTTGGATATGCCGGCCATGAACGGTTCATCGGAGCCGGTGAAGTGGTGGTGGCAGCCCTGCCTTCCCTTGGTGTTGATGCCATATTCCATCAACCCCTGCTGGATCCGGGGCAGATCATGCAAATGGAGGCATTCCTGAAGGAAGTGTCCTCTCCATTTGCTCGAATTACAGTCAGGAATCCATCCTACGAATATCTTTGGGTGAAATGCAAACTGCAGATAGATAGTGTTGAAGTTGGCGCCACCCTTAAGCGCATGCACGAGGACCTGCTGAGGTACATTTGTCCCTGGTTCTACGGTCAGGTCGAATGGGCAATGAACATGCCACCCATCAAGCGTTCAGAGATCCTGAATTTCATTCAAACCCGTCCTTATATCCGATTCGTGACCGGATTTTCGGTGATCCGTATGATCATAGATGATGAAGGCAATTATCATCTTCGCGACAGCGCCCGTGAGGATGAACCTGATGACATACGACCGGCCTACCCCTGGTCGATCCCCGTGCCGCTGTCCAATCATCAGATCGAGATCCTGTCGGAACCTCAGTTCTTTCCACCTGAACTCTCTTCGCTGGAAGATCTGGTGATCGGTTCAAACCTGGTGCTGGGCGATGATTCCGCTCCGGGCGGACGGGATGAGGATGACGCTGATCAGCCGGAAATTGACAGCGCTGCGGAGGATGAGGGTTTCTGGTTTACATTCAAAATCTGACGTATGGCACTTCTGAACAGGCAGACCCTGCGCAACTACTTCAAAAAGGGCAGCGCCCCTTCAGCGGAACATTTTGCCGACCTGATCGATTCCACCCTTAACATTGTGGATGACGGGATCGACCGGAGTGGTGAGAACGGCTTCAGGATCTCCCCAGTGGGGTACTCCAACA
>VFQT010003934.1_pt1 | contig 12984 bp, 12 predicted proteins | sample 3512381 | NCBI WGS metagenome assembly VFQT01 (sample SAMN10412376, study PRJNA504923) | tailings metagenome | isolation source: Relicate 2 Philex TSF3 active mining site | place: Philippines: Tuba, Benguet | collected 2017-08-29 | reverse complement strand
TTAGGCTTCGCGAGCATCCCCAACACGCGCTCGGCTCCCTCCCGTTTCGATGCTACCGCGTTTCGAACAGGCCCGTTCTTACCCCGTGCGCGACTTGATGGGCCGAAGGAGGGTAGACGTACTCGTTGACCCTGACAGTTTCGTCGCATGCAACTCTCGCGTCGGTCTGTTACACTTCCGGCATGTCCGACGATGACACTCGCCGCAGCTGGAACCTCGCGACCCGTAACCATAATTCGCACAAGGGCGACCAGGCCGCCTTCTTCCGCGAGGGGGGCGATGTCCTCTTCCCGGAAGAGCTCGAGCTCCTCGGAGAGCTCGAGGGGCGCGACATCGTCCACCTTCAGTGCAACGCGGGTCAGGATACGCTCGGGCTCGCGAGGCGAGGTGCGAAGGTCCTCGGCGTCGATCTTGCCGACGAGGCGATCGCCTTTGCCCGCGGTCTGTCCGAGGGCTCGGGAATTTCGGCGAGATTTATCAGCGCCGAGGTCGTTGAATGGCTCGAGACCACCGACGAGCGTTTCGATATTGCGTTCACGAGCTACGGGACGACGGGCTGGCTCCCGGATTTGGAGGCCTGGGCCCGCGGTGTCGAGCGGGTGCTGACACCAGGTGGCATATTCGTGTATATGGAATTTCATCCCCTTATCTGGAGCCTCGGCGAGGACGGTCGACTCTCGGGCGATGATTATTTCCAGACGACGCCCTTCCGGGATCCGGTCGGAGATTATGTGGCACTCTCGGGCGCAGGGCTCGGCGCACAGCAGGCTGGCGAGACCATCGAGAACACCATCCCCGCGACGAGTTATCAGCACGGCTTCGGGTCGATATTGAACGCCCTGTGCGGGGCCGGCTTGCGACTCGAAGTCGTCCGCGAATATCCCTATTCGAACGGCTTTCGACGCTCACCATCGTGGGTCGCCGAGCCCGGTCGACGCTACGTGTTGCCCGAGGGGCAGGCGAGAGTTCCGCTGATGTTCGGCATTCGCGCCCGGAAACACACCTGAGGTCGACGATTATCCGAGCTCGGAGACCTTGTCGTAGGAGCCCGTCCTTAAAAGGTCATTGACGTCGCGTCCGAATTTCAGCTCCCATGCCCCATCGAATTTGCGCACGATGAGCGGCTTCAGCCCCTTGTTCGTGAGCCACTTGAAGCTCTGTCCGCGCAGAGATTCGGTGATTTCCTTGATGTCGGTGAAGCGCTTGCGGTCCATGTGGCCGCAATTCGGGCAAAAGGCGATTTGATCCGAACCGCGCGAATAATAGCTCTGCGTGCACACATAGCAGGTGTTGTCGGTCACATCCGCGACCGGCTCGCCCCGCGGGTCGACATATTTGCCCTTGCCGCCATATTCGAGTTCGAATTGTTTGGATTTGCCAAAACACATCATCTCGAGACCGTCGAGGATTCTCATGGGGGACTCCCGGGCTGGTTGAAAGAGGCGTGGATTTTACGAAAGAAGGTGAACGGCGTCATTCGACGACGGGGACGACGACGACCTCGCCCTCCCAGAGCTGAAGCTGCAGGTGGTCTCCGGGCTGGGTCGTGCCTTTCAAGACCGAGCGGGCGATGGCGGTCTCGCAGATGCGTTGGACGGCGCGGCGCAAAGGGCGTGCGCCGAGCGTCGGGTCCGTCCCGCTCTTGTCGATAAGGAGCTCGACGACCTCAGCCGTGAGCTCGTAAGAGATCTGACGCTCTTTATGGAGTTGCTCCGAGCTCTCGTAGGCGAGCAGGACGGCGATGCGGAAGAGCTCGTCGCGACCGAGCGGGGCAAAGACGCATTTCTCGTCGACGCGCCCCCAGAGTTCGGGCGGGAGCGACTTCTGCGCGGTCTTCAGCACCGCCTCGATGTCAGCCGGGTCGAGGCGCGCCTCGATGGTGTTGCCATCGCCCGATTTGCCAAATCCGATTTTCCGCGAGCGCTGACGGATCACATCGGCGCCGAGGTTCGAGGTCATGATGATGACGGTATTCTGGAAGCTCATCGGCTTGCCCTTGGCGTCCGTGAGCTTGCCCTCATCGAGGATTTGCAGCAGCAGGTTCAGGACGTCGGGGTGGGCCTTCTCGATTTCGTCAAGTAGGATGATTTGATATGGGCGGCGTTTCAGCGCGGCGGTCAATTGTCCCGCCTCCTCGTGGCCGACATAGCCAGGAGCTGCGCCAAGCAGGCGGGCGACCGAGTGTCGCTCCATGAGCTCGCTCATGTCGATGCGCGTCATCGCATCTTTCGAGCAGAACAGGAAATCCGCAAGCGCCTTGGCGGTCTCGGTCTTGCCGACGCCCGAGGGGCCTAGGAAGAGGAAGGACCCGATGGGGCGCCGCGAGGAAAATCCGGCCGAATTTCTCTGAATGACGTCCGATACGAGGTCGAGGACCTCGTCGTGGCCGATGATGCGATCGCCGAGGAAGTCGCGGAGCTGGAGGATTCGCTCGGCGTCGGTCATCAGGAGGCGTTCGGCGGGAATTTTCGTCAATTCGGAGACGACCGAGGCGATATCGGCGACCTCGACGACCTCCTTGCCCTGGCGAACGACGCGCGCCGCGGCCGTGTCGACGAGGTTGAAGGCCTTATCGGGGAGGCGGCGCTCGACGATATAGCGGCGACTCATGCGCACGGCAGCGACTAGCGTATCGGGCTGGAAATACACGCCGTGGTGATTTTCGTATTTTTCGATGATTCCCTGCAATATCAGCAGCGCGTCATCTTCGGACGGCTCCTCGACCTCGATGGGCTGGAAGCGGCGCTCGAGGGCCGGGTCCTTCTCGATGTAGCGGTGATATTCCTGCGGGGTCGTTGCGCCGATGCAGGGAAATTCGCCGCGCGCGAGGGCCGCCTTGAGGTCGTTCGCGGCGTCGAGGGGACCCTCGCCCGAGCCCGCGCCGACAAGGGTGTGGAGCTCGTCGATAAAGACGATGACGCGGCCACCCGTCGCGCGGACCTCGTCCTTCAGCTTCGCCATGCGGCGGGAAAACGCGCCGCGGAGCTCGGTGCCTGCGACGAGCGAGCCGACGTCGAGGGAGATGATGATCTTGTCGCGGAGGCTGTTGGGCGCGGGCTCGCCCTCGCGTTCGGTCGCCGGGGCACCGAGCATCGCGAGCGCGAGGCCTTCGGCGATGGCGGTCTTTCCGACGCCGGGCTCGCCGACGAGGCAGGGGTTGTTCGCGCGGCGTTTGTGGAGGACGTCGAGGGTCGTCTCGATGACGCGGGCGCGGCCGATGACGGGGTCGATGAGGCCTCGGGCGGCGTCCGCCGTGAGGTTGCGACCGAGTCCCGTCAGCACCGGGAACTGGTCCGGGTCGAGCAGCCAGGGGGCGCCCGGATCGTCAGGGTCGATGGCGCGCGCGGCCGGTGCGGGCGCGGGCTGTGGGGGCACGAGCGGGCTCTGGACGGTGCTCTGGCCGGGATTTTGGCCGGGGCCGAATGGGGATTGGGCGACCATCGGCAGGGCGATGGGGCCGGTGACGCGAGGGTTGTCCGAACGGTCAGGGCGGTCAGGGCGGTCCTGGGGGCGCTCGGGCTCGGGTCGGGGGCGCGGGTCGGCAAGCGCGACCGAGGATGCGGGTTCGTCTCTGAAGACCCGCGTAGTGTCGGGACCGAGGGCGCGTTCGATTTGTCTTGGCACAGGGCCGTTGATGCCGCCAAGCGCGAGGGTCCGGACCTGGACGGGGGGGATCCCCATGAGAGAGAAGGCCTTGTAGGCGACCGACTGCTTTTCGCGCGCGACGGCGAGCAGCAGGTGGAGGCTCGAGACGAGCGCTGCGCTCGAGCGGTTGGCAGCCTCGACCATGTGGGCCTCGACGGCCGTCAGTAGCTGGTCGGAGTCTTCGAGTCGGCGGTCCGAGCGCTTGATCTGGCTCAGCGTGTACATGACCTTCTCGACGTCGATACGCAGCTCGGTCAAAACGCGCGCGGCCCGGCTCGGCTGGGTGAGCATGCCGAGCAGGATGTGGCCGGTGGTCATCGGCTGCTCGGCCCCATCGGCGTATTCCTGCGCGGCTCGGAGGATCGTCTGAACTTCGGTCGAAAATCGCATCGTGCTAGCCCTACCACGGAGCGAAGAGCTTGGGTAGGATGGCCGCGCCGAGTGCCCCAATCGTCCCACGGGACAGCCACAGGAGGCCGTGTTGTCGACCCTTTCCCCCGCGAGCATCATCCGAGCCGAGGTCCCCGAAGAGGACGCGCGCCAGTACCACATCGTCATCGACAACCCCGGAGCGCGCAACGGCCTCACCTACGCGGCGGCCGCCGAGATTGCGGCCCACGTCGACAAGGCGAGCGCTGACCCGTCGGTCAGGGTCGTCGTCCTGCGCGGTGCGGGCGGGGACTTCTGCTCAGGCGCCGACCTCAGGCATGGCGCGGAGATTATGAAGACCGGGGCCGACGGGGTGAGGAAGAACCTCGCCGAGGGGTTCCACCTCGCGATTCGCGCCATCGAGCGCTGCACAAAGCCGACACTCGCCGTCATCCGCGGCGCCTGTGTCGGCTTCGGGTTCGACCTCGCGCTCGCGGTCGACCTGCGGCTCACCGCGAACGAAGCGGTCTTTGGTCAGGTCTTCTCGAGGATTGGGCTCGTCCCCGATGGTGGCTCGAGCTTCACGTTGCCACGCCTCGTCGGCCTCGGGAAGGCGATGGAGCTGATGTTGCTCGCCGAGCGCTTCTCGGGCGAAGATGCCTTTGCCCTCGGTCTCGTGAATCGGTCGGTGCCGTCCTCGGGGCTCGAGGTCCTCGCCGCCGACTGGGCGACGAGGCTCGCGAGCGGGCCGCCGATTGCGTTCCGTCTCGGGCGTGAGAACCTTCGGGCAGGGGCCGCGGGCGGGACGCTCGAAGACGCGCTCCTTCGCGAGCAAGAGGCGCAGGTGAAGTGCCTGACCTCGAAAGACGCGTTGATCGGGGTGTCAGCGTTCTTTCAGAAGACGCAGCCGAAGTTCGAGGGGCGCTGACCCTCCAGGCAGACGGTCCGGGCGCCTCTTCGGAGGTCTGTCCGAACGGCCGTCGCTAACCGTTGCCGAGTGCGCGCGAGGCTGATATGTCGCCGCGACCGCGCGATTTGCGAACGTCTCTCGCGCGGCCTGCCCGAATACATTCGTGGGGAGCCCGACGATGGAAGTGTGGGATGTCTGGGAGAGCCAGGTCGACCCGAACGACAGCGCCTTTCGCGAGAACGAAGCGCATATGCGCGGGCTCGTCGATGAGCTCGCACAGAAGAGGGCGCGGGTCACCGCCGGGGGCGAGGGCGTCGCTCGACAGCGCGAGCTGAAAAAAATGCTCGCGCGTGAGCGCATCGAACTCCTCGTCGACCCCGGGACCCCCGTCCTCGAGCTCGGCGGGCTCGCAGCCGACGGCATGTACGACGACCAGGCGCCTGGCGCGGGTATCGTCACGGTCGTCGGCCTCGTTTGCGGGGTCGAGTGCGTCATCGTCGCGAACGACGCCTCGGTCAAGGGTGGCACCTACTTCCCGATGACCGTGAAGAAGCACCTCCGCGCCCAGGAGGTCGCCCTGGAGAATCGCCTCCCCTGCATCTACCTCGTCGACTCGGGCGGCGCGTTCCTGCCGATGCAGGCCGACGTCTTCCCCGACCGCGACCATTTCGGGCGCATCTTTTATAATCAAGCGCGTCTGTCCGCGGCCGATATCCCGCAAATTGCGTGCGTCCTCGGCTCGTGCACGGCGGGTGGCGCCTATGTGCCCGCGATGTCGGACGAGACCGTCATCGTGAAGGGGCAGGGGACGATTTTTCTTGGCGGCCCGCCGCTCGTCCGCGCCGCGACAGGCGAGGTCGTCACCGCCGAAGAGCTCGGCGGGGCCGATGTCCATGCGCGCCACTCGGGAGTCGCCGACCATTACGCCCTCGACGACCGCGACGCCATCGAGAAGGTGCGCCGCATCGTCTCGACCTTGAACCGCAGGAAGTCCATCGACGCCCAGCTCGGCTCGGGCGAGGACCCGCTTTACGACGCGTCCGAGCTCTACGGCGTCGTCCCGAAGAGCCTGCGGACGCCCTATGATGTCAGGGAAGTCATCGCGCGACTCGTCGATGGCTCGAAGATGAGCGAGTTCAAGCCGCTCTACGCGACCAGCATCGTCACGAGCTTTGCCCGCATCCACGGGATGCCGGTTGGAATTCTGGCCAATCAGGGCGTGCTATTTTCGGAGTCGGCGCTCAAAGCTGCGCATTTCATCGAGCTCTGCTGCATGCGGAAAGTGCCACTCCTGTTCTTGCAGAATATTTCCGGATTCATCGTCGGTCGCGACTATGAGCGCCGCGGTATCGCCAAGGACGGGGCGAAGATGGTGCACGCGGTCGCGACCGCGAATGTGCCAAAAATGACCGTGCTCATCGGCGGCTCTTTCGGTGCTGGCAATTACGGCATGTGCGGGCGCGCCTATCAGCCGCGCTTCCTCTGGACCTGGCCGAACTCGCGCATCAGCGTCATGGGCGGCGAGCAGGCGGCTGACGTGCTCGCGACCGTGAAGGACGACCAGCTCGCGCGCGCTGGCAAAGGCTGGACCCCCGAAGAGCGCGAGGCCTTCCGAAAGCCGACCCTCGACAAATACGAGGCCGAGGGGAACCCCTATTTCGCGACCGCCCGCCTCTGGGACGACGGCGTCATCGACCCGCGCGACACCCGCACGGTCCTCGGCTTGTCGCTGTCTGCCGCCTACAACGCGCCCATCCCCGACTGGCGGCCGGGCGTCTTCCGCATGTGACGAGGAGTCTCTCGAATGTCTGACCTCTTGAAAATCGAGCGTTCCGACAAGGTCCTGACCGTCACGCTCAACCGCCCCGATATCGGCAATGCCTTCAACGGCGATTTGATCGCCGAGCTGACTGCGCTCTTCACCGGCCTCAACGACGAGGCGGGCGTCCATGTTGTCGTCCTCGCGGGCGCGGGCAAGCACTTCTGTGCCGGCGCCGACCTCGCGTGGATGAAGTCCACCGCGACCTTTGGCAAGGTCGAGAACGCCGCCGATGCGCGCCGTCTCGCGGGGCTCTTCGAGGCGGTCGACGCGTGCAAGAAGCCGGTCGTCGGACGGATCCACGGCGCGGCTCGCGGAGGCGGCGTCGGTCTCGTCGCGGTGATGGACATCCCGGTCGCGTCTGAGAACGCGAGCTTCGCGCTGACGGAGGTCCGCCTCGGGCTCGCGCCCGCCGTGATTTCCCCCTTCGTCGTGCGGAAAATCGGCGTGCCCCGGGCGCGCGAACTGTTCCTCACCGGTGAGACCTTTGGAGCCCAGGACGCGAAGTCCTGGGGCCTCGTGAATCACGTCGTGCCAGAGGCCGAGCTCGATGCGAAGGTCGCCGAGCGCGTGAAGCTCGTCCTCCTCGGAGGGCCGAACGCGCTCGCCGCCTGCAAGGACCTCGCGCGGACGATTACGCGCATGCCAGATGACGAGGCGGTCGTAAAAACCGCGAACCTCATCGCCGAGCTGAGGGCGAGCCCCGAGGCGCAGGAGGGCATGAGGGCCTTCCTGATGAAGGACGAGCCGCGCTGGGTGAAGGCCGTCTCGGCGGATAAGAAGGGTTGAACCATGACGGCTCGAAAGATATCGAAGGTGCTCATCGCGAATCGCGGTGAAATCGCCGTGCGCGTCGCGACCACATTGCGCGCGATGGGGATTGCGACGGTCGCGGTCTACTCCGACCCAGACGCGTCCGCGCTCCATGTGAGGGCTTGCGATGAGGCCGTTCATATCGGCCCGGCCGCTCCGCGCGAGAGTTACCTGAATATCCCGAAATTGCTCGAGGCCGCGAGGTTAACCGGCGCGGACGCGGTCCACCCGGGCTACGGATTTTTGTCCGAAAATGCCGGATTTGCCGAAGCGGTCCTCGCCGCGGGGCTCACCTGGATCGGCCCGCCGCCCACCGCGATTGTCGCGATGGGTAGCAAAATCGCCGCGCGCCAGACGATGGAGGCGGCCGGCGTCCCGGTCGTCCCGGGCATCGACAACGCGGGTCAGGATATCTCCGCGCTCGTCGACGCAGCCGACCGCATCGGGTTCCCCGTCCTCGTCAAAGCGGCAGCGGGCGGTGGCGGCAAGGGCATGCGCATCGTCGAAACGCGAGAGCAGCTCGTCGACAGCCTCGAGGCCGCTCAGCGCGAGGCCCTCTCGGCGTTCGGAGACGGCGCGGTCTATCTCGAGAAATTGCTCATCCGACCGCGCCATGTCGAAATTCAGATTTTCGGCGACTCTCACGGCAATGTCGTCCACCTCGGCGAGCGCGAGTGCTCGATTCAGAGGCGGCATCAAAAGGTCGTCGAGGAGAGCCCCTCGCCCGTGTTGACGCCTGAGCTCAGAGCGCAGATGGGGGCCGCAGCGGTCAAGGCCGGGCAGGCCGTCGGCTATGGCGGCGCGGGCACGGTCGAGCTGATGCTCGATAGCCGCGGTGGATTTTATTTCCTCGAGATGAACACGCGCCTCCAGGTCGAACATCCGGTGACCGAATGTGTCACGGGGCTCGACCTCGTGAGGTTGCAGGTGAAGGTCGCCGAGGGCGCGAAATTATCGGATTTGCTCCCGGAGATGGCGGGATTTTCGGCGGACGCTGGCGGTCAGGGGGCGCGCCTTCGCGGGGCCGCCATCGAGGTGCGGCTCTACGCGGAGGACCCGACCCAGGGATTTCTGCCGGCAACAGGCACGCTCGCGCGCTATCGCCTGCCGATGATGCCGGGCGTGCGGCTCGACACCGGCTATGTCGAGGGTGACGAGGTGTCGGTCCACTACGACCCGATGCTCGCGAAGCTGATTGCCTGGGGCGATGACCGGGAGCACGCGCGGCGGCGTCTTTTGCTCGCGCTCGAGAAGTGGGAGGTTCACGGCGTGACGACGAACCTCGAATTTCTCAAGGCGGTTTTGGCACATTCGGCCTATATTTCGGGTGAGACCCACACGGGCTTCATCGCGGAGCACTGGCCCGAGGGATTTTCCGCGGCGAAGGCCCCCGAGGCGGCCTGGCTCGCGGTCGCTGCGGATGCGATTTTGGGTGCGGCTGGCGGGGTTGCCGAGGGGGCGCCGAAGGCCGACCCGGTGTCGGTGTGGCGCAAGGTCGGGGCCTGGCGAGGGCAGGGGGGCGCCGTATGAGCGGCTGGCAATTTGGCGGCGAAGGGCAGGTCATGTCGGTCCAGAGGCTCGGGCCGACGACGTCGCGCGCGGCCTCGGGGCGGGGCGCGAAGATCCGCGTGACGCTTGGCGAACAGCATCGGGTCATCGAGCTCGAGTGCTGGCGTGAACACGACGGGACGCTCGTGATGTTGCATCCCGACGGGCGCCTCGAGAGGGCGGTCGTGAGCCGTGATGGCGAGCACCGCTGGGTGTCTCTCGACGGCCAGACCCATCGCGGGAAGGCTTTGAAGAAGGGCAAGGCGGGAGGCGCGGACCACCAGCAGAGCCTCGAAGCGCCGATGCCGGGCAAGGTGACGAAGGTGCTCGTCCAGGTCGGAGACGTCGTGAAGAAGGGGCAGGTCCTCGTCACGGTCGAGGCGATGAAGATGGAGCACGCGCTAAAGGCGCCGCGCGATGGCGTCATCGAGAGCCTCAAGGCCGAGGCGGGCGCGCTCGTCAGCCCGGGCACGGCGCTCGTCGTGATTGGAGACCTGGAGAGCGCGCCATGACGCGGGTCTCGGTCATCGAGGTCGGTCCGCGCGACGGCCTGCAGAACGAGAAGGCCGTCATCCCGACCGAGGCGAAGGTGCGCTTCATCGAGCTCCTCGTCGCTGCGGGCGCGAGGGAGATCGAGGTCGGGAGCTTCGTGTCACCCAGGTGGGTGCCCGCGATGGCCGACACGTCCGAGATTTTTGCCGCGCTGAAACCCGTCGAGGGTGTCCGTTATCTCGCCTTGATACCCAATCTGCAGGGCTATCGGCGCGCCCTCGAGGCCGGATGCCGGAATGTGGCGGCATTTACCGCCGCGACCGAGGGATTTGCCAAGGCGAATATCAACTCGACGATATCCGCGAGTCTCGCTCAATTTCGCGACATCGCCGCCCGCGCCGAGAAAGACGGCGTCGCGGTCCGCGGCTATGTGTCGACGGTCTTCGCCTGCCCCTATGACGGCCCGACGAAGCCCTCGCAGGTCCTGCCCGTCGTCGAGGAGCTCATCGAGATGGGAGCCTATGAGGTGAGCCTCGGCGACACCATCGGGGTCGGCACCCCCGCCGACGTCGAGCGCCTCCTCGAGCTGATATTGCCAAAAATCCCCGCAGAGAAAATCGTGATGCATTTTCACGACACCTGGGGCATGGGAGCAGCCAACGCGCTGCGCGCCCTGCAGATGGGCATCACCCGCTTCGACGCGAGCGCGGGCGGCCTCGGCGGCTGCCCCTTCGGCAAGGTCGCGACGGGGAATGTGGCGACCGAGGATTTGCTCTACCTGCTGCACGGCATGGGCTGTGAGACGGGCTACGACCTCGAGGGCGTCACCCTCGCCGCGCGTGAATTGTCGCAATATCTCGACCATCCCCTCGCGAGTCGGGTGAACCGCGCGATGAGGCTGTGGTAGGTCTCCGTGGAGTTTCAGGCGTAGTCAATCCAAAGGCGCGCGAGCTCGTTCTTGGGAACGAAGGCTTTACTAGAGCTCGGGGCTAGTCAAGTCTGTGTGACTAGCGGTGTCCGAGAGCGAAGCGCCCATGCTCCACTCGAGGTCGTCGGGCGCTTGCCCGGAGACGTGCAGGGTCGAGCCGCGCGCGGTCTTGCCGTGGACGAGTTCGAGATGGCAAATCGCGCACAGACTCAACAGGTTGGAGCGCTCCTCGCCGCCGCCTGCGCTGCGGAAGATGATGTGGTGGGGCGTCACGTGGCGGCTCGAGCAACGTGGGTTCTGGCAGCGCCAGCGGTCTCGTTCGTAGACGTCGGAATACTCGATCTTCGAGAGATGGGAGAAGGCATCCCGCCAGGTGCCGAGCACCGTCTGGATGAGGAAGGGGACGAAGTCTCCGCCGAGGTGCTCGCGGTGTTCGGATTCGAGCTCGCGCCAGAAGGTGGCGAGGTCGACGGGGAGGTTTAGGCGGAGCGGGGTTTTTTCGACCTGCGAGCCCCCGGATTTCTGACCTTCATCTGGTGTCAGGGTAGAGACGGTGCGGCCAATCAGGGTCGCGTAGACGGTGCGTTCGAAGTCCTGGGCTTCGCGGAGCTGCGTTCGGGAAGGCGGGCGAGCGGGTTCATTGGAGACGCGGCCGAAGAGTCTTGCGGTCTCGACCTCTTCGCGGAGGCGTTTCAGGGTGAGCCTCGAGGCGCGCTCGACCCACTCCTCGGCGTCTGCCGCCTGGCTGACGCGGGCGAGCAGGGACGCTGCTTCGAAGCCGATGCGTCCTTCGAGGAGTGCCGTCTCGATGGGTGGAAGTCGCCTGAGGCGCTCGGCGAGTGCCACTCTGGCGGCCATTGATGTCGGTGGGTATTGCAGGACCTCGCGGCAATAATCGTCGAAATTCGGAAAACCCGCCTCGAGGTGGAGGCCGGATAGAGCGCATTCTCGTCCGAGGACGCCGATGTCGAGGTCGCGTCGCGCCAGCGTCTGGGAGAGGCTCGCGAGTTGGGCGTCGATGAGTTCGAGCGGCTCGGGCCAGGCTATTTCGGTCTCGAGGGCGGGGTCGAGGTCGGGATTCGTTGAAGGTCGAAAGTCATGGGTGAGCGGTGCCTCCGAGACTGACTGTATGGCTTCGGCTTGCTCAGGTTCGGGAGCAAGCGAGGGCAAATCGAGTTTCGAATATCGCATCAGCGTGGTCATCGCCTCGGCGAGGACATATTCGACAGCTTCGGCACGCGAGTGGTCGGTGTCTGGCAAATTCGACACGCTACTGATGAGTTTCAGGATATACTCGAAGGCCATGAGGTCGACTGGGTCGAGCTGCCTCGTGATGGTCACCCAAGACCTCGGAGAGGCCGCGTCGGCTGAGTCGGTGGGTCTCCCCTCGAGAACACGGACAAGTTGGCGAAGCTGCTTCACGGTGAGGAAGCGCGCCATCTCGACCACCTGGACGACGGGTTGTTCGGTCAAGCCCGAGAGCAACTTCAGGACGACCTCGACCTTCGAGGTCGAGAGTCTGCCGCGGGAGAGGGCATCTCTCAGAGGTCGAAAATCCGGAGATTCAGAGAGTCGCCGAGCGAGGGCGCGCGCGTCGGAGAACCAGCGGCCTGACCGCCCGAGGCGTTCCCTCGCATAGGCGTCGAGAGTCGGATATCCGAGGGCCTTCCATCCGCCGCAGGTCTCGAGGGCGAGAAGACCCTCTCCGAGGGCAAGTCGCAGAGCGCCCTCGCCGCGTATGAGGCGCAGGAGGTCCACGACGATGTTGGAATGGGGGTTGTTTGATTTGGCGCGAGACATCTCCGGGACCTCCTTCGTCATGCGTGAGGCGATTGGGAAAAAAGTGCATGCACCCATAAATGAGCGCAGAGAATAATCCCCGGCAGGTCAGGCGTCAAATGTGAATTCGATATTGTTCGAATTATTTTATGGCGATTTCAGGGCTCGAGGATGGTCGACAATTCGAAGGTGCCCCAGGGGGCGCGGGGGACCAACCGTCCTACTCGCACCTTTTCGGTCCACGCTGTTGACATCCGACCCCCTCGAACCCCACAACAAGACCATGAGCCCGCTCGATACGACTCCAGAAGCCTACGCAGTGCAGCTGGCGATTTGGCGCAGGATGGGGCCGTCTGGCCGGCACGCCCTCGTCGCACGAATGAGCGAGGACCTGCGAGAGCTCAGCCGGTCAGGCATCCGGCAGCGCCACCCGCACTGGAGCGCGTCTGAGGTCGAGCTCGAGCTCAGACGCCTGATGTGGGGCGACGCGCTCTTTCGGCAGGTCTATCCGGACTATGCGGCCCCGGCGCCATGAATAGCCTGCCGGACTTCGTGCGCCGCGTTGTTGCGGTCCTGGACGAGCGCTCTGTCCCGTGGATGTTCGTCGGCTCCATAGCGAGCACGCTACACGGTGGGACACCCTCGACTTTCCCTACCTAGCGTCCTGGGCCCCTCATCTCG
>VFQT010003932.1_pt1 | contig 12984 bp, 11 predicted proteins | sample 3512381 | NCBI WGS metagenome assembly VFQT01 (sample SAMN10412376, study PRJNA504923) | tailings metagenome | isolation source: Relicate 2 Philex TSF3 active mining site | place: Philippines: Tuba, Benguet | collected 2017-08-29 | reverse complement strand
GCGGCCGCTGCGGGCGAGCATGGTCGATTGCGAGGCAAGCACCTCGTCCAGTGCGCGCTCCATGAACACGATGCGGTACGGACGGTCATCGGGCAGTTCCGGCACCAGCATGTGGATGACCTTGACGACCTTGCCCGCCGCACCGTCGAGCCACGCCTTGTCGGTGCGCAGCGCCTTGACCCGTTCGAACTCGTAGTAGCCACGCGGATTGTCGGGATCGGCCACGCGCTCGCCATCGGTCACGGGCTCGATCCCGCCTGCATGGATGGCCTGCATCGCCAGGCTCGTGCCCGAGCGGGGGAGGCCACTGACGACGATCACGGGCTGCGACATGGGGGGCGTTGGCGGCACCCGCCGGTTCGGCGGGGCAGGAATCGGGGTGACAGGATTTGAACCTGCGGCCTCTTGCTCCCGAAGCAAGCGCTCTAGCCAAGCTGAGCTACACCCCGTGGTCGGGGCGGCGAGTATAGGGGCATTGCGGTCAGTTCGCGCAGCGCGGCGTGCGAGCGGGCTATCGGCACCGCTTCAGAACCGGGAAAAGATGCCCATCGGCGGGAATCATGTGCAATCGATTTGGAAACCGGAGGACATGATCTAGTTTTCCAGGCCGTGGGCTTCGTGGGAGAGGCGTGCTTTCCCGCAACCCCGGTCTTGGCATGGGCACGCCCCATGTGAGATACGTTTACGGGCTGGCCGATGGCCAGCCGGATCCGGCGACGGCTGGGTCACAACACTTGGAGACTGGAGAGAAGATGAAGAAGCTGAAGCTTGAACTGCACTTTGCTGCGACTGCCGCACTGTGCTTGGCCGGCGCCGCGAGCGCCGATGTCGTGGCGTGGGAGAACTGCAATCTGGCGATCCCGGCGACCATCGACGGTCTGTACATCAACGTCGAGACACAGTTGACCGGCAGTGCGGGCTCCGTGACCGCGGGCTGGGACATCAACCCCTACTCGGCCACCAGCCTGACCTGGTTCAACGCCACCGGCACCGGCATGATGCGGTTCCCCGGCGTGACCACTGGCTCGGCCGGCAACCTGGCCGATGGCACCGAAGTCGGCCCGGCGGGCAGCTTCGGCTCCGGTGCGGTGACCGTGGGCGCGAACCCCGGCAACTGGGTGCTGAACTCGGTCAACAAGTTCGGTTTCCGCTTCGTGGCGGCCGATGGCCAGACCCACTATGGCTGGGGTACGTTCCAAATCGGCTCGGCGATCAACGGTGCCGACCGCATGATCACGAACCTGTACTACGAGACGCTGCCGGCGACGGCCATCACCGTCGGCAACGGTGGCGGCCCGCCGCCGGCGTATGACCCGTGCGCGGCAACCAACCCAACCGTGGGCAACGGCGCCAACACCAAGGCGTATCGCGCGGATGCGGCTGACGTGGCTGCCTCCTGCGGGACCATCTACGGCGCGAACTACTACATGTTCACGCCCGGTGACGCAGGGTCCTATACGTTTGAGAGTTGCGTGGACGGTGCTGGTGTGCAGATGGCCGTGATGTCCGGCTGCGACGCCTTCGCGACCGAACTCGCGTGCGGCGCTCCGGCGTGCGGCGGGCTTGGCTCGTCGGCAACGTTGACCTTGGATGCCGGCGTGCCGGTGTACGTGGTCGTGGGTGGTTCGTCGTCCTTCAGCGGGCTGACCACGACCGTGAGCGTCAACGTGGTTGCGCCCCCGATCGGTGCGTGCGTGAATGCGGTGGTCGCTGGCTACGGCGACAACGCGTTCGACACTGGCGTGGGCAACAACGGCGCGCAGGTCGTGCAGAGCGACCTGGCTGACACGGCTACGGCGACGATCCAGAAGTCGCTGTGGTTCGCCTTCACGCCCACGGCGACCGGCCAGTTCGCGATCAAGACCTGTGGTGCGAACGGCGACACGATGAATGCGGTGGTCGCCGGCTACGGTGACAATGCGTTCGACACGGGCGTGGGCAACAACGGCGCGCAGGTTGTGCAGAGCAACGCTGCCGACACAACGACCGTCACGTTCCAGAAGTCGCTCTGGTTCGCGTTCACCCCGACGGCGACCGGTCAGTTCGCGTTCAAGACGTGCGGTGCGAATGGTGACACGTTGCTGGCCATCGGCACGGCCTGCCCGGGTGGTGGCTCGCGGTTCAACTGCATCGCCTACAACGATGATGCGCCTCTGTGCTCCAGCGGTGGCACGGCCAACCTGGCCAGCTTCATCGACCTGACCAACAACGGGGCGACCGGCACCTACGCCGGCTTCCCGCTGACGCAGGACCTGGTCGCCGGCACCACGTACTACATCTGCCTTGGCCAGTTCAGCGCGACGGCGACCACCACGGTCATCGGCTCGCTGAACATCAGCGGTCCCGAAGGCAGCGCGTGCGATGGCGACTTCAACAACGACGGCACGCGTGACGGTGCCGACCTCGGCGTGCTCTTGGCGTCGTTCGGCATCGATGCCGGCGGCGACATGAACGGCGACGGTGTCACCGATGGTGCCGACCTTGGCGCCCTGCTGGCGGTCTTCGGCACCACGTGCCCGTAAGTCCAGCCCAGTCCTGAGGAACACGAACGGTGGGCACCCGAAAGGGTGCCCATCTTCGCTTTTGGGGCTGCTGTACGCTGCTCTTTGAACAGGACCGCGCTGGCACGTGTCGGTAGGGCAGGACCTCCATCCCGGTGGCCCGCCGCGATCCTGGCAGTCTTGCTTCAACGAAAGGCACTTGGCATGTACGGCATGGTCAATCAGGCACTGGAAGCGCTCGTGACCGAACGGTTCGGCGCGCCAACGTGGGACGCCGTGCGTGGGAAGGCTGGCATCTCGGATCCAGCCTTCATCACCATGAAGCAGTATCCGGACGAGGTGACCTATGCGCTCGCCGGAGCACTCAGCGAGCATGTGCAAGCGCCGCTGCCGGACCTGCTGCGGGCCTTCGGCGTGTACTGGGTGGACTATGCCAAGCGTGGTCCTTGGGGCAAGATCATGCTGGCCAGCGGGGGCAGCACCTATGAGCTCCTGTCCGCCTTGGACGCCATGCACGCCCGGATCGCCATCAGCTTTCCCGATCTGAAGCCGCCCTCGTTCAAGGTGCGGCCCGAGGGTGATGCGGTCGTCGTCGACTACCAGAGCCACAGGCCGGGGCTTGCACCGTTCGTGGTCGGCCTGATCGAGGGCATCGGCACGCTCTTCCATGAATCCGTGACGGTCGAGCAAGTGGCTTCGAAGGATGCCGGAGCCGCAGTCGATTCCTTCCGGGTCCGGGCGATCAAGGCGCGCTGAGCACGGCCCATGAGCGACCTCATCGACGAGCTCTTCCCGTTCCACATCACGATCGGCCGCGCTGGCGAGATCGTGAGCGTCGGGCGCAGTCTGCGAAGGGTGCTGCCGCAGGCGCAGGGACAGTCGTTCGTCGATCTGTTCGAGGGCGTGCGGCCAGCGCTGCAGTCCATCGCTGATGTGGAGCATGCGATCGGTGATGTCGTGTTGCTGCAGGTTCGAGGCTCGCCGATGCAGATGCGGGGGCAGTTCGTGCGTGCCCCGGAGGGGCGCATCGCCTTCGTCGGGAGCCCACGCGTGGTCGGGCTCTCGTCGATCGAAGCGTGGCCGGTGGGCATCCAGGACTACGCGCCGCACGATGCAAGCGCCGACTACGCGATGGTGCTCGAGGCGATGTCGCTGCAGCTGAAGGACCTGGAATCGATGGTCGGTCGGTTGCAGGACGCCGAGCGGATCGAGCGCGCGCTTCGCGAGCGTGCCGAGGCCGCGAACCTCGCCAAGTCGAACTTCCTGGCCAACATCTCGCACGAAATCCGCACGCCGATGACGGCCGTGTTGGGCTATGCGGAACTCCTGCGCGATCCGGATCTGGGGCGCGAGGAACGGGCCGATGCCGTCGAGACGATCGTGCGCAACGGCAACCACCTGATGCGCATCCTCAATGACCTGCTCGATCTGTCGAAGATCGAAGCGGGCCGCATGGACGTCGATCGGCGCGAATTCTCGCTGGTGCGGTTGCTGCGGGATGTGCGCGACCTGATGGAAGTGAACGCGAGCGCGCGGGGCAATTCGCTGGCGCTGCGGCTGGACGTCCAGGCTGCGCATGACCAGGTGATCGGCGACTCCACCAGGATCCGCCAGGTGCTCCTGAACCTCGTGGGCAATGCGGTCAAGTTCACCAAGGGCGGCTCGATCACGATCGATGCGGCCACCGAGCCGCGCGGCGACAGGATCGCCCTGCGCGTGGCGGTCACCGACACCGGCAAGGGCATCCAACCGGACCAGATGGGTCGCCTGTTCGAGCCCTTCAGCCAGCTCGATCGCGACTTCGTGCGCGAGCATGGAGGCACGGGCCTGGGCCTTGCGATCAGTTCGCGCATCGCCAACCTGCTCGGCGGGCGGATCGATGTCACCAGTACACCCGGCATCGGCAGCACGTTCACGTTCCACACCGTGCTCGACGTCATGCACCGCGGCGGCGCGGCAGGAGCGGGCGTGATGGAGTCGAGCGACCAGCCGCTTGCCGGAGTGCATGTGCTGCTCGTCGAGGACAGCATCGATTCGGCACGGTTGCTCTCGACGATGATGGGCAAGGCAGGCGCGACGGTCGAAGTGCGCGGCGATGGGCTCTCGGCCGTGGAGGCCGTTGACGCGGAGCACAGCCCCGACGTCATCCTGATGGACCTGCAGCTTCCGGGGATCGATGGGATCGAAGCCACCCGGCGCATCCGTGCCAAGGGCTGCAGGTCACGGATCGTCGCCCTGACCGCGGCTGCACTCGGAGCCGACCGGGAGCAGGCCCGGGCGGCCGGCTGCGACGGCTTTGCGCTGAAGCCGATCTCGCGATCGGACTTGGTGCAGGCGTGCCGTGGCCAGGCCTTGCGCGGCGGGCTGGGCCAGTACCGCGATCAGTGATGCACAGCCTGGACGCCTGAAGGGGTCTTGGCCGCGAACCCGACGCCGTCCAGGAACTCGACCTGGCCCGTGGCCACGTCGTACATCGACCCCACGATGGCGATCTCGCCGCTTCGCGACATGGCCGCCAGCGTTGGGCTGTTGTCCTTGATCCACTCGATCGTGTTGCGCACATTGATCGTGGCCACGCGGTCGACGAAGGCGCTGTTCTTCGCGGAGCGGTCATCCTGCGTGCGGGTTTCCATGCGCACCGCTTCGGCGATCGGCTCGACGATCGAGCCCAGGTTGGTGAGGCCGGTCGCCGCCACCGGATCGACGCCCTGGTGCACGAAGTCGCAGGTGGCCTTGACGGCACCGCAGCGCGTGTGGCCCATGACCAGGATGAGCTTGGCGCCGGCGACCTTGCAGGCGAACTCAAGGCTGCCGAGGGCCTTCGGGCTGGCCACGTTGCCCGCCAAGCGGACGTTGAACATGTCGCCGATGCCCTGGTCGAAGATCAGTTCGGCCGGGGCGCGCGAATCAATGCAGGAAAGCACGGCGACCATCGGGTGCTGCCCCGCGGCCGTGGCATCGACTTGGCGCACGAGGTCACGCTGCAGGCGACGGCCGGAGATGAACCGTTCGTTGCCCTCGCGGAGCAGGGCGAGGACCTTGCCCGGCGTCAGAGAGGCTTGGACTTCCTTCGTGCTGTGATCGACGTACTGCACGCGGTCATCGATGTTGTAGTGGTCCTTGAAGCCGACGAGGCTGGTGGCGATGCCGCGAGCCGGCGCGGTTTCCCGGACGAACTCGTTGATCTGCGCGAGGGCGTCGGGATCGATGTAGTCCGTCATGCGGGCATCGAGCACGACCTGGTCGCCCTTGCCGAAGCCCGCCAGCGTCGTGGCCAGCTGCGCCCGGTTGAGGAAGGTGGCCTGGCTGCCGAGTTCGACGCGATGCACGAGGCCGCCGACGTGATCTTCCTTGATGACCTGCGGGCCAGCGCGGAGGTTGCTCCAGAGGACGAACGCGAGGCTGGTGGCCAGGCCGAGGCCCACACCAAGCAGGAGATCGGTGAAGACGATCGCGGAGACGGTGACGACGAAGGGCACGAACTGCGCCGGGCCCGTGGCCCACATCGATCGGAAGATCGAGGGGTTGGCGAGCTTCCAGCCCGTGAAGATGAGCACGGCCGCGAGGGCGGCCAACGGGATGCTGTTGAGCAGCGCTGGAACGATCAGCACGCTGCCCAGGAGCAGGAGGCCATGGAAGATCGCGGCGTTGCGGGTACGGCCGCCCGCGCTGGCGTTGACCGAGCTGCGGACGATGACGCTGGTCATCGGCAGGCCGCCAGCCAGGCCGGCGAGCATGTTGCCCACGCCCTGCGCAACGAGTTCACGGTTGGGGGGCGAGACGCGGCGCTGCGGATCGAGCTTGTCGGTGGCTTCGAGGTTGAGGAGCGTTTCGATTGAAGCGACGACGGCAAGGGTTACGGCCGCGATCCAGACGCTGCCGTTCATGATCTGGCTGAAGTCAGGCATCGTGAGGAGCGACGACCACGTGAAGCCGTCCTTGCCGATCACGGGCACGTTCACGAGATGGGTGGTGTCGATGGCCAGGGACGAGCCCGTGCGGATGAAGAGCTCACTGGCCAGCGTGCCCAGAACGACTGCTGCCAAGGCGCCGGGGAAAAGCGTTTTCTTGAGGGGGGTCTTGTCCCAGACGATGAGCGTGGTCAGGGCCACCGCGCCCACGATCGCTGCACCCGGCAGGAAAGCCTGCAGGGCGTGCAGCAGGGCGGAAAAGGTGTTGTCGCCATCGGCCTGCGCGAACGACATGTCGCCTTCCCAGTCCTTGTCGTAGCCGATGAGGTGGGGAATCTGCTTCAGGATGAGCAGCACGCCGATGGCGGCGAGCAGGCCCTTGATGACGTTGGTGGGGAAGTACTTGGCGAGGATGCCGGCCTTGGCCAGGCCGAAGGCCAGTTGCATGGCGCCCGCGAGCAGCACCGCGAGCAGGAAGGTCTGGAAGGAGCCGAGACCGTTGATCTGCGCGAGCACGATGGCGGCGAGTCCGGCCGCCGGACCGCTGACGCTGACGTGGCTGCCGCTCAGGGCGCCCACGACGATGCCGCCGATCACGCCCGAGACGAGGCCAGAGAAGAGCGGAGCGCCGGAGGCGAGGGCAATGCCCAAGCACAGCGGCACGGCCACCAGGAAGACGACGAGACCGGACACAAGATCAGGAACGAGAGATGGGCGATCCGCCCGGGCAGCGAGAATGGTCATGGGTATTTCGGAGAATCGGTCCGGGAATTCCGGGGGTCGGGAGTCTAGGGACGTGACTCCGGTCTGGTTCGGCAAACATGGGGAATCCCTCCAACCTTGGCGCCCGACAGCCGCAGGCTACTGCCAGAGCGAGGGTTTACGATCAGCCCATGCCCTCGATCCTGCCCGTGCGCGCCCTCTTCACGGCCCTGTTGGCCACCCTCACGCTGGTGGCTGCCCCGATCCAAGCCGCCGAGGAGGCGCTGGCCGAGCCCCCGGCGCCACCGATCACGACCATGCCGTCCATCTCAAACCCCACCCAAGCGCGGCTTGTGGACGATGGGTCCACGCTGGAGTACGAAGGGCTGAGCTGGGCCCCGGGAACGCTTCGCACGATCACACGACGCGTGGACCTGATGGCAGGCGTGGTCCTCGATGCACCGGGGCAACCACAGCCGAACGACCCCGAACATGCTGTGACGCTGGTGCCGTCGCCTGATGGACGATGCGCCGCAGGCGGTGCGGTGGTGCACGGGCGCTGGAAGGCGATCGTCCGGGAGTTCGCGGCGCCGCTTCCCGAAGCGCATCGTTGATCCGGCCCGCAACCGGAAGTTCAGTGAGGCCGATGTGGCCGAACGCGCGCATGGGATGAGTCCATGCGTGCGTACGAGGATGCGATCACGGTGCCAGCAGCATCTTCATGCTTGACATCTCGAGCTTGATCATGGCCGACCGAGCATCGGCCGCCTCTGGAAGATCGACCCGTTGGTGCGCTCAGGGCATCGAGTGCGCGGCGTTCCATGCCACGAACGCGCCGGCGCCAAGCAGGATGAGCGCGGCGATCCAGCGGCCATTGGTCTTCATGAAGGCCTCGCACGATGCGCGGATCGAAGCGCTGCCGCCGGGGCGCACGAGCTCGACGATGAGCGGCGTGCAGCTCGGCGTGAGTGCCACCGCGGCGAAGAGGGCCAGGCCGAGCGCGCGATCGGCTTCGCCCGCGATCTGCATGGCTTGGTGGCCCGCCGCGATCGAGACCGAGAGGCACTTGGGGTGCACGCCCACGGTCGCGAAGCCGATGACGCCTGAGCGGAGTCCACGACGCCAGGTGGGGATCTCCCGTCCACCAAGCCCCTTGAAGCGCTCGGCGAACCAGCGCTTCACGCGCGAGGCGAGGCTGGGCTTCTTGCCCGAGGCGTCCTCGCTGGATTCCTCCGCGATGGGTGCGTGGCGCACGGCGCGTGCGGCTCGCTGCAGGCCCACGCCGACGAGCAGCCCCGCGATGAGCGCGCGCACGATGAACTGCGTCCACGTGTGGTGCACCGGTGCGCCTTCGGCGGGGGGTGTGGGCGCCACGAGGAAGCCGATGGTGAGTCCGAGCGCCAGCCCGCCGATCGCGCCCACGGCGTACATGAGGGCAGCCAGGCGGGGCGACTTCTTGTCGCTGGCCATGACGAGCCCGATGAGCAGGTTCTCGGGGCTCAGCAGGATGGCCACGCCGAGCGAGAGGAGGACGGTGAGATGGGCGGACATGGCCGCGAGGCTACCAACCGCTGCAAAGCGGCGCGAGGCGTCGGGGTGCTGTGCAGCCCATGCTTGACTCGACACTATGCCACACATAGTATGGGTGGCGGAGGTCCATCATGGCAGACATCGATACTGAGTTCCTGCGCGGCGCCGGCCCCGTGGCGGTGCTCAAACTCCTTGAGCGTGGCGAGATGTACGGTTACGAACTCGTTGAGGCGCTCGAGCGACGCACCGATGGCGTTCTGGCGATGGGCCAGAGCACGCTCTACCCGATGCTCTACAACCTCGAGGCCAAGGGCTTCGTGGCTTCGCGATGGGATGAGTCGGGTTCGCGGCCGCGCAAGTACTACCGATTGACGGCTGGCGGGCGGAAGAAGCTGGCCGCCGATGCCAAGAGTTGGCACCGACTCACCCTGGCGATGGAATCGCTGGGTCTGACGAGCGTGCAGGGGGTGCTGGCATGAGCCGCGAGATGGATGCAACGGGGCATGGGCTGCCGTCTGAGGTCGCAGCACTGATTGAGCGTGTGGTCAGGGCGACACGGCTTCGACGCACCGAGCGTGATGACGTGCGCCGCGAGCTGGCATCGCATTTCGCCGAGGCACTTGCAGCGGGATCGTCGCCCGCTGCCGCCTTGGCAGCCTTCGGCGATCCGAAGGCGTCGGCGCGCGCGCTGCGCCTGGCGGCGATCGCCAAGAGGTCGTCGTTCGATCGTGCGATGGGCCACGCTTTCCGTTGCGTTGCGTGGGGCGCTGGCGCGATGGCTGCTGTGTACGTCATCTTTGGCCTGTATCTGGCGGCGAACGCCCCGCGCGTGTCGTTCGATCCGGTTGCACGCCTGGCCGAAGGGCTGCCGAAGGCTGCACGGCCGGACGACGTGGCGTGGCCGCGCTATCGCGAGATCCTGCCACGCCTGGGGCTCACGGAGCATGGTGATCCGGCCAACACCGAGGCCGACCGCATCGATGGCGGCGTGGGCTGGCCCGGGCGGGCACCGTCGGACGAGCAGGGGGCCACGTGGGACGAGCAGCGTGCCTGGTGCGACGCGCACGCCGCTGACCTTGCCAGCTTGCGCGCCGCGACGACGCTGCCTGTGCTTGGCATGCCGCTCACCGAGCCGCTCGCCGAGGCCGATCGAGCGATGTTCAGTGACGCGACGGTGGCGAACAGTCGAAGGCTCTTCGAGGACACGCAGCAGCCGTTCCGAGCCTTGGGTGTGCTCTTGCCGCACTTGGCTTCGGTTCGTCAGGCATGCAGGATGCTCGCGCTGGATGCGACCGTTGCGGCCAGCCGTGGACAGGGCGGCGCGGCCGTCGACGACCTTGCAGCGATCATCGCGATGTCGGTGCAGGTCCAGCAGCCGCGGTTCCTGATCTGCGATCTGGTGGCCATGGCGATGCGCTCGGTGGCGAGCAGCCGCGCGACCATGCTGCTTGAGTCGATGCCTGAGGCCTTCACCGACGCCGATCTGGCGCGCTTGCAGCAGGCGCTCCGATCGGTTCCCAAGGCGTTGACCGAGATGGATCTCTGGGGTGAACGGATCGCCTTCGAGGATGCCGTGCAGTGGATGTACACCGACGATGGCCAAGGGGGAGGATGGTTCAGTCCATCGGCAGCACACCTGATGATGCTCGAGGGTCTGGGGGTTGGGGGCAGCAGCGAGCCCACGCCGAGCGAGGCATCACGGTGGATCGTTGCGCTGACTGGCCCCGCCGCAGCACTGTGGGCCGCGGATCGTCGAGCACTCATGGCGTTCTATGACGCATGGTGCGAGGAGCTGCTCACGCGCAAGGCCTGGACGCTGCGTCAACTGCACGATGCGCCACCCACAACAACCGACGAGCCGCTGCGCTCGGGCGATTGGGTCATGAAGTCCCGCTACCTGCTCGCGGCCATCCTGATGCCGGCCGTCGAGCGAGTGAATTGGGCCTTTGCCTCGGATCGTGCACAGCGCGAGGCGGTCGACACGGCTGCAGCGTGCGTTCGGTTCAGGCTTGCGCGCGGGGCGTGGCCGGCGCGGGCGAGCGATCTGGTTCCGGAGTTCCTGCCTTCGGTGCCGAGCGATCCCTGGTCGGGCGAGCCGGTGAAGATGTCCGGCGAGGGCCGTGCATTCCGGGTGTGGAGCGTGGGAGCGGACCTTGCGGACCAGCAGGGGGCGATCGGCGCAACTGGGCCCGCGCAAACGGCGACCACGCTGCCACGGTCAGCCAATCGCCGTGGTGCCCAGGAGCCACCGATCCCATGCGACTGGGTCTGGTTCGCGCCCTCTGGCTCCGTGGAGCGGTGGTTCGGCGAGTAAGCGGGGCTGGTCTTGCGTTGGGCGTGGTGTAGTGTCTTGCCATGAACTTCACCGACCGAACCATTCTTGCGCTTGCCTTGGCAACGGCGTGCCACGCCAGCGCGGCCGACATCTACACCACGGGCTTCAACGACTACTCGACCGGCACCCTGTCGGGCCAGTTGGTGTGGATTCCCGGCGGCACGTGGGCGGTCAGCGGCGCGGTCAACACTCCGCAGATTGCGGCGAACGTGATCGGAGCGGGCGTGGATCCGGGCATCGATCCGGTCGGCGGTTCCGGGCGCATGGTCAGGCTGTGCACGGAGCGATTCAATGCCGGCCGCACGAAGGCCTGGCTCGACCTGCTCAACACGGGCAAGTGGGCCGCGGCGAGCGCCGGGGGGAACGGGGTGCTCGAGACCTCGGTGGCGATGTACGTGCCTGCCGGCCAGTCGGTGACCTGCGGCTTCGGCATCATGGTGAGCAAGAGTTCCTTCGAGACCTCGGGGGGATTCGTGGTGAGCGCGCAGACCGGAGCGATCTCGTTCCTGAATGGCGGCTACGCGGCGGCGAACCGCAGCCCGGTGGGCGCGTCGGTCTCGCTGAACCAGTGGCACACCTACACCTATCGCTGGGAGGTCGCGACCGGAGCCGGCGAGTTGCTGGTCGATGGCCAATCGGTGGGCACGCACGTGACCACGCTGAAGGGCAGCCTGTACGCGAGCAATCTGCTGGCCGTGACGGATGCGGCGCCGGGCACGCTCAATGCCTATGGCTACTTCGATGACCTGGCGCTCCGGGCCGTTCCGCCGGTGCCGCCTCCGCCGCAGTGCCCCGCCGACCTTGATGACTCAGGTGCCGTCGATGGGGCGGACCTTGGTGTGCTGCTGAGTTCATGGGGCAGCTCCGGCGCTGACCTTGATGGCAGTGGGACGGTCGACGGCGCCGATCTGGGCATCCTGCTCAGTGCGTGGGGCGCGTGCGGATGAGATGATGGTGCGTGGGTTGCTGAGCGCCGCGGGTGAGCCATGCAGATCGACGTCAAGTCCATCCTTGCCTTCTTGGTCACGCTCGGCCTTGCGTCGATCGTGACGTGGAATTGGATGGAGACTCGCTCGCTGAACAGCCGAGCCGTGCCGGTGACGGCTGTCGTGACGAGCGAGCCCCAGCAGGGGGTCGAGCGTGAGCAGCGCAAGATCCGCTGGATCCCGAGGGTCGAGCGCGCTGGCTTCCACTTCAACTATCGCTATCAGGTGGCCGGCACGACCTATTCAGGCAGTGGATTCCAGGTCGAAAAGCCCGGGGCCAGCACGGAGGTGTACTACGACTCGGCCGACCCATCGAGAAGCGTGGCCGAGTTGAAGGACGGTTCGCTGCAGCTGGTGTTCATGATCGTGCTGGGGCTGGCGGTCGTCTACACGGCGACCAATGTGCCGTGGCGTGCGCTCGTCGGTCGATCGTGAGGGGATTGATGCGGGCAGAGCGCCCGGCGGGCGCCGGGTCGGACGATCATGGCCACGCGCCACCAAGCCGCGCGCGGCACCTTAGATGTCCGTCCAGATGAAGTCGATTGGGTCAGGCTCGTGCTTGGCGGACAACGTATCGAGGGTGCGGACCTCCGCCTTGATGGTGCGCGGGTCCTGTTCCAGACGCTGTCGCAGCAGTTCGCCGTTGATGGCGTCGCGGGAGACGGGCGGAAGCGGGCGCGGCATGGTGCGGAGCGTGCGGGAGGGTCGGTGGTGTTCGAGGAGTACAAGGCGGCTGGCGTCAAGGACGCGCGCGCTCACGTCGGCCATGAGCGACCGATCTGGCGCAAGGCGGACGGCGGTGAGGGTCTGCAAGGACCAACTTTCGGCGTCGGTACTGCCTACGTGCGTATGGAGCTAGTTGAATCGGTCGATCGGGCCAGATAGTTTGCTCCAACACTTCGTTCCGGGAGAAACCACATGCAGACGACGATTCAGGCGGCAGCAGCGGCGATCACCCTCATCGCATCCTCGGCGGCGCATGCGCAAGAGGCAGTGCAGTGGAAGGTGAGCGATGGGGG
>VFQT010003930.1_pt1 | contig 12989 bp, 11 predicted proteins | sample 3512381 | NCBI WGS metagenome assembly VFQT01 (sample SAMN10412376, study PRJNA504923) | tailings metagenome | isolation source: Relicate 2 Philex TSF3 active mining site | place: Philippines: Tuba, Benguet | collected 2017-08-29 | reverse complement strand
CGCATAGCCAGTGAATCAATTTTTGATGGGGAAAATGCATATCGCTATTTTATCCAGAATACCTTTGGATAAAGAAAGGGGGCTTGCGCCCCCTTTTTATTTTGAATCAAGCTCAAAAGTTATGCTTTTTTCTGCCTTAACTTTGAAATTAGGGGCCAGAAGAGCAAGATCAATGCAAGGGCGGTAATCGTACCAACCAGATAGTTGGAGAAGAAGATTCCCAAGCTACCTTGTGATACCAGCATCGCCTGACGGAACGAATCTTCAGCACGGTCGCCCAAGACCAAGGCGAGAACCATCGGCGCCATTGGGTAATCCAACTTCTTGAAGAGGTAGCCGAGTACACCAAATCCAAGCATTAACCAAACATCGAACATCGCGTTGTTCACAGTAAATGCGCCAACAGCACAAATAACGATGATGACCGGTGCGATGATTGAGAATGGGATTCTTAAGATTGAGGCGAAAATTGGTACGCAGGTCAAGACCACAAATAGACCAGCAATGTTACCCAAGTACATACTCGCGATTAAGCCCCAAACAAAGTCTGGCTTCTCAACAAACAAAAGTGGTCCCGGCTGTAAACCCCAAATCAGGAGGCCGCCCAATAACACCGCAGCGGTTGGTGAACCAGGAATACCTAAAGAGAGCATCGGTAGCAAAGCTGCGGTACCCGCAGCGTGAGCGGCGGTCTCGGGAGCAACAATACCCTCCATCTCACCCTTACCAAAATTATTCCTATTTTTGGCCATTTGCTTTGCAACGCCGTAGCTCATAAATGAGGCAGGAGTTGCGCCACCAGGAGTGATCCCCATCCAGCAACCAATTAAGCAGCTGCGCAGAGATGTTGCCCAGTATTTGGGTAACTGCGCCCAAGTTTCAAAAACAACTTTTGCTTTGATCTTGGCACTCTTACCCGAGAACTTAAGACCCTCTTCCATCGATTGCAAAATTTCACCAATACCAAAGAGACCGATCACCGCGATTAAGAAATCAAAGCCGCGCATCAACTCCGATGAGCCAAAAGTTAAGCGTAATTGACCAGTCACGGTATCCATTCCCACAGCAGCCAACGCAAAACCAAGCATCATTGCGGACAGAACTTTGAAAGGTGAGCCTTTGTTCATGCCCACAAAGCTGCAGAAGGTTAATAAGTAAACCGCAAAAAATTCAGGGGGTCCGAACTGCAAGGCAAATTTTGCAACCAGCGGAGCCAAGAACGTGATCACAACGACCGCAAACACGGCACCGATACACGATGAGGTAAAGGCGGCTGTTAGGGCCTCACCTGCTTTGCCATTTTGCGCCATTGGATAACCGTCAAATGTTGTCGCAACCGACCACGGCTCGCCTGGAATGTTAAATAAGATGGAGGTAATCGCTCCACCGAATAAAGCGCCCCAGTAAATACTAGAGAGCATGATGATCGCCGAAGTTGGCGACATGGTGAACGTTAAGGGTAACAAAATGGCAATACCATTTGCCCCGCCGAGTCCAGGCAATACCCCAATAATCACTCCGAGGATCACTCCGATCAACATCAATAAGACGTTGTAGGGTGACAAAGCTACGGCAAAGCCTCCAAATAGCGCGTTAATTTCTTCCACGTTTGCTCCTTTTATTCAATCTTGTAGTGGATGCTTTGCTTACTGCAAACCAAATATAGCCAGGGGGTTAAACAGCGAACCATGTGGCAACGGAATTTGAAACCAATACTCAAACATCATGAAGAGCGCGACGCTGACACCCAGTCCCACGGCCAGCGCTTTCCACACTGCATACTTTCCAAGCCAGACCATGAAAAAGGTGATGTAGAGAACGCCAGCAACATAGATACCGATTAGCTGAACACCCAAAACAAAGAGGGCTGCCGGAATGAGAACGGCCATCACCTGGCGAAATGGTTCTCTCTCAACAAATGTCTCGTCAGCAAGCTCTTTAGCGCGAATCGACTGAATCAGGGTCACTGAGCTACAAATCAAAATAATCAGACTAATGTAGAAAGGGAAGTAACCTGACTCAGGACCATCGCTGCCCCATTTAGCACCAAGTTTTAAGCTTCCCACCATCACCACAACACCGACAACGATAAACATGAGGGCAGTGATGATTTCCATCGTACGCATACTTACGACTGAATCATGATTTGAATTCTCTGACATTCTTTACTCTTCTCTTTATTCGATTACAAAAAAATAAGACCTCGCCATGAGGTCTTATTTCACAACTACCAATTACTTCGCCATAAAACCGGCTTCCTTCATCAACTGGGCGTGGGTAGCATCTGCTTTTTCAAGCCAGTTTGTAAACTCTTTACCAGTCATGAAAGTTTGATTAAATGCGCCATCGGCCATGAATTTCTTCCATTCCGGTGTCTCACGAACTTTTTTGAACAGATCGATGTAAAAGTCGACTTGTGCTTGGGTTACACCAGGTGGCATAAAAATACCGCGCAACATGACATAGTCGGTATTCACACCCACTTCACGGCAGGTTGGAACATCATTCCAAGATTGCGTAGGTGTCATTTTCTCTTTGTATGGCATGCGCTGGGTATCAAATACGCACTGCGCAGTTAACTTACCAGCGCGCCACTGAGCAACGGCTTCAATTGGGTTATTAACCGATGAGTTAATGTGATTACCAACTAATTGGACCGCTACTGCACCACCACCAGCAAATGGAACATACGTGAACTTAGTACCGGTTGCTTTCTCAAGCGCAACGGTGATGATTTGGTCCTCTTGCTTAGAACCAGTTCCACCCATCTTGAACTTACCGGGACCTGCAGCTTTAGCAGCATCCACATAATCCTTCGCAGACTTATAGCCTTTCTCAGTATTGGTCCACAATACAAATTGATCGAGCGCTAGCATAGCAACTGGAGTCATGTCTTGCCACTTAAATGGCACACCAGTTGCACGTGGGGTTGTGAACAGATTCGAGAGGGTGATAATAATCTTATGGGGATCACCTTTGGCTTCCTTGATTGCCAAATACCCCTCAGCACCAGCACCGGCACCCTTGTTTACGGGAATCATGGACTGCTTCATCAAATTATTCTTAGAAACAATTCCCTGAATTACCCGCGCCATTTGATCAGCACCGCCACCGGGACCGGCAGAGATAATGAATTCAACAGGTTTTGTTGGCTCCCACTTAGCCTGAGCCTGAGCGGTGGTCGTAGCAGCAAAACCAGCTACCAAGGCTACGCTCAACAATGTGGATTTGAATTTCAAATGCATGGATGCTCCTCCAAAAAGTTTTTCAAAGTATTAATTTTGTTATGCATCAACTTTGATGACTAATTCTTCAATAAAAGTTTTAGACAAAAATTGACAGACATCAACAAACGAAAATTTTCACATAAGTAAAACCCGTACTGACTAGTGAAAACCCGTACTTTAGGCATTTATTTGAGGGGCAAATTGGTGCCGGAAATAGGAATCGAACCTACGACCTTCGCATTACGAATGCGCTGCTCTACCAACTGAGCTATTCCGGCATAAACCTTGAGAAAAAGGTTACATGAAGCCTGTAATTTTATCCTAGCAAAATCAATGCCTTGATCGGGAGCTAGGATGAAGGCTTACCAATGCTTTGGTGACAACCTCGCGAACATCAGGAGAAAGGCGGTTGGCTGCTGCTACGCTTTCCAGTGCCGCTTTCATCGGTCTTTGATAACGCGGTGCAAACTGCCGCCAGCGGTCCAAACCGCGGGCGAGTCGTGCCGCTACCTGAGGATTGATCTCATCAAGTGCAATGACCTGCTGTGCCCAAAAGGCATAGGTCACGCCCTCGACTCCATGAAATCCACCTGGGTTACTCAAACAAAAGGCGTGAATAAGGCTACGCACCCGATTAGGGTTATTCATCTGGAATGCAGGGTGACGCATAAGCGCCTGAATGTGATCAAGCACCGACTGACCCTTGGTTTGTGGAGGTCGAGTGGCTTGCAAAGCAAACCACTTATCAACTACGAGCGGATCTTCGGCAAAGCGCTGATAAAAATCCGCTAAGGCATTCTCAGCCTGCGGTGCGTGAGCGAATACAAGGGCCTGTAATGCTGCAAAGCGATCAGTCATGTTGTTCGCTAGCTCGTACTGCTCTTCAGCCACCTCATACCACTGAGCGTCCTTGATTTCCAAAAGCATCGTGAGCGCATCATTTTTGAGAGCGCGCCGACCCATACTTCTCGCATCTGGACTGTATTTGGCCGAGGTTTGAAGTGATCGATAGATTCTCTTCCAATCGGATTTCAGCGCATTTGCTAGGGTTGACTTAAAACCTCTACGCGCCCAATGTAATTTCTGAGGATCAACCGATTGAACCTGCTCATACAAATAAGTTTCAGCTGGCAGGGTAAAGAGAAGTTGCTGATAGGCTGGATCCAATTGTGGATCAACCAATAATCTGCGGTAGGCCTCTAATAATTGTTGGTTGGGCTCTCGGTCGGCCAAAATAAATTTCTGGGCTAACTTTTGCACAGCCTCCCAGCGGTTAAAGGAATCCGTTTCATTGGCCATGAGAGCAAGCAACTCCGCTTCACTTTGCTCATGCTCCAGCACAATCGGTGCTGAAAAATCCCGATTGATCGACAGCACGGGTTTAGCAGGAATATGCTTTACCACCCAGGTTTGCTCTGGCTGGGTCAGCTCCAGCAATACCTCTTGACCAAAATACTGAGCTTCTTTTGAACTGATGGATGTACCTGGTTCAAATAACAAACTGGCTTTCAATGGAATATGAAATGGCTTTTTTGTCTTTTGCCCGGGAGTCGGCGGGCAAGATTGCTTGAGGGTCAAGCGGTACTCGTGCTTGCGCGAATCAAATTGCTCCTTCACTTGAACCCGTGGGGTGCCCGATTGGCTGTACCAATTTTTAAACTGACTGAGATCGCGCCCATTGGCGTCTGCCATCGCGGCGATGAACTCATCGCAAGTGACCGCCATACCATCATGACGCCTGAAATACAAATCCATACCGCGACGAAAGCCATCAACGCCGAGCATCGTTTGATACATGCGCACCACTTCGGCGCCCTTCTCATAGACAGTAACCGTATAGAAATTATTGATTTCTTGATACTCATCAGGACGAATCGGATGGGCCATGGGTCCCGCATCCTCGGGAAACTGCAACTGGCGCAATAAACGCACGTCGTCAATGCGTTTAACCGCCCTGCCAGACTCTGTACCCATTTGATCGGCTGAAAACTCTTGATCCCGAAAGACCGTTAAACCTTCTTTCAGCGACAACTGAAACCAATCCCGACAAGTAACCCGGTTGCCCGTCCAATTATGAAAATACTCGTGCGCTACCACGCTCTCTACATTGGCAAAATCCGAATCTGTCGCCGTTTGCGCTTCCGCAAGTACAAATTTGGTATTGAAGATATTGAGACCCTTGTTCTCCATCGCCCCCATATTGAAATCACTCACGGCCACAATCATGAATCGCTCTAAATCAAGCTCTAGCCCATAGCGCTTCTCATCCCAATCAATCGATCGCTTTAGCGAGTCCATCGCGTGATGGGTTTTATGGAGGTCGCGGGGCTCAACCCAAATTTGCAACAGTTTTTTATTGCCACTACAAGACGTAATGACATCCTCTAAGCAAACCAATTTGCCAGCCACTAAGGCAAATAAATAGGAAGGCTTTGGAAATGGATCTTCCCAGATAGCGCTGTGCCAACCATCGGCCAAATCCTCTTTGGCAATCAAATTACCATTCGAGAGCAAGACTGGGTAATCTGCTTTGAGTGCTCGCAGGGTTACTCGGTAGCGTGCCATTACATCGGGGCGATCCTGGTAATAGGTGATTTTGCGAAAACCTTCTGCTTCGCACTGCGTAAAGAAATTGCCGCGCGAAACATATAGCCCCATCAATGAGGTGTTTTTCTCAGGAATGCATGCGGTTTTGATTTCAATTACAAAATTTTGCTTACCTCGATTAGGTAGACCATGAATCACCATGCGACCGGGCGTTAACTCCAAATGACGATGCGTCTCGCCATTGATACGCAGGCTAATGAACTCAAGATCTTCGCCATCCAAGATGAGGGGAAGCTCGTCTTTAGTAGTTTGCGTTACCTCACTCGGGATCACCTCAATGCGACTATGCACGAGGGTACGTTGGGGCATTAACTCAATATCGAGTTCTACTTGGCCAAATTGATAATCCGGGGCTTTGTATTGAAGGCGCAAAAAGCGCTTGGCAGAATCAGTTCGCATGAAACGATTTTAGTTGGATCTTGACTTGACGCTTACGCGAGATCCCCGCCCCAAACCAGGGTCGCCATTCCAAGCAAAATGAAAATCATAGCCGCAATGCGATGCACCCACGTAATTGGTAAGCGCTTAGTAAATTGTTTGCCAAGCCAAACTGCCGGGGCATTTGCCAGCATCATGCCAAGTGTGGTTCCAATGGTTACGGACACAACACTGTCGTACTTCGCACCCAGAGCAATTGTGGCGATTTGGGTTTTATCACCCATCTCGGCAATGAAAAACAAAGTAGTGGTCAAAACAAAAATTGCCCAAGCTCCTTTTGCTGGTTTTGCAGCTTGGTCTTCATCGAGCTTATCGGGGACCAGTAGCCAAGCACCAAGGGCTAAAAATCCAATTCCCAGAATCCAACGGAGTAAATCAGGGCTAAGTAGCCCGGCAACCCAATGCCCCACATAGGCGGCCAGGGCATGATTAACTAAGGTTGCGAGCAAGATCCCCCAAATAATCGGCCAAGCATGTTTAGGGTAGCGCGCAGCGAGCATCAACGATAAAAGCTGGGTCTTGTCCCCGATTTCCGCCAGGGCAACGACGCCAGTGGATATGAATAATCCATAAAAATCCATATAAATCAATAATTTAAATAAAAACTATCAATATTTTTAATTAATACAATTTGGCTATCATAGGAAAAAACCCTAAACTGCGTTCATCTTAATTTTTCCTCGAAAGCAATCCCATGACTTTACGCGAAGGTAATCTCGAAGCCCCAACCAGACACCCCTTGGACTGGACCAATCCAGACTTCTACAACACCGAAAAGCTTGAAGCCGAGATGGAGCGGGTGTTCGATCTTTGCCATGGTTGCCGTCGCTGCGTCAACCTCTGTGGTTCATTCCCCACCCTCTTTGACCTCGTCGATGCAACTGCAGAAGGTGAGGTGGAGGGAGTAGCGAAAGCAGATTATCAAAAGGTAGTTGATCAGTGCTATCTGTGCGACGTTTGTTATATGACCAAATGTCCCTATACCCCACCTCACCCATGGAATATTGATTTCCCACACTTAATGTTGCGCGCCAAAGCGGTCGCCTTTAAACAGGGTAAAACGACTTTCCGTGACAAGCTGCTCTCATCCACAGACAAGCTTGGTCAATTTGCAGGCATTCCAATCGTGACCCAAGCAGTCAATGCCGTCAATAATTTAGGTGTTACTCGATTAATGATGGAAGGCGCCCTGGGCGTTGATAAGAAAGCATGGGTTCCTGAGTATGCTGCTAAGACCTTCCCACAATTGGCGAAGGCATCGGCAGCGTTTCCGGTTAAAGATGGTCAACGGACCCCTGGCAAGGTAGCCATCTATGCAACCTGCTACATCAACTACAACGAGCCTGGTATTGGTCAAGACCTCATCAAGATTCTGAATCACAATCAGATTCCATATGCGCTGGTTGATAAAGAGGCCTGCTGTGGCATGCCTAAACTCGAATTGGGTGACCTTGAGTCTGTGAAAGAAAATAAGGACAAGAACATTCCTAAACTTGCTAAATTGGCGCGTGAGGGCTATGCCATCGTGACTCCAATTCCATCCTGCACCTTGATGTTCAAACAAGAACTGCCATTAATGTTCCCGGATGATGCCGATGTGCAAGCAGTCAAAGATGCCATGTGGGATCCTTTTGAATACTTTATTGCTCGCAGCAAAGACGGTCTCTTGAACCAAGACTTCAAAGAAGAATTAGGCCATGTCAGCTATCACGTTGCCTGCCATTCGCGCGTACAAAATGTCGGCCAGAAGACCGCTGAAGCATTGAAACTTATTCCAGGGACTGAAGTGAATGTGGTTGAGCGCTGCTCAGGCCACTCAGGAACATGGGGTGTCAAGAAAGAGTTTCATGCGATGGCAATGAAGATTGGACGTCCAGTGTTCCGCAGCATGGCTGAAGAATCACCGAACTATATTAGCTCCGACTGCCAGCTCGCTGGGCACCATATTGCCCAAGGGATGGATGAACTGGGTTTGCCGAAGACCGCCATGGCGCATCCACTCACTCTAATGGCCAAAGCCTACGGACTCTAAATCATGACAACAGGATCAATTGAAATGGGAAAAATTACTCGCGATAGTTTATTAAGCCTGGAGGCTTATCACAAAGCACGCCCTGAAATGAGAGCGCGCGCCATTGCGGAACGCAAACTGCGCACCGTTCACTTGGGCGAGCATCTCACACTGATTTTTGAAAACGAATTCCTAATGCGTTACCAGATCCAAGAGATGTTGCGCGTTGAGAAAACCTTTGAAGACGAAGGCATTCAAGATGAATTAGATGCCTACAACCCAATGGTACCCAGTGGTTCAGACTTCAAGGTCACCATGATGATTGAGTACCCTAATGAAGCCGATCGACGCGTTGCACTTGCTAAGCTGGTTGGCGTTGAAGATCAGATCTTTATTGAAGTTGAAGGTCAGCCACGGGTCTACGCGATTGCCGACGAGGATTTAGAGCGAGCAACGACCGAGAAAACCTCGGCCGTGCACTTCCTGCGCATTCCATTAACACCTGCCATGAAAGAGGCACTAAAGGCCGGCGCTCAAATGATGGTGGGTTGCGACCACAAGGGATACCCCATGCATGTCGAAACCCTCCCCCATGAAACGCTCGTCTCCTTAGTCACAGACCTCGACTAAATCAGGGCGAAGTAAAGCCTCATCCGCTGAAATATACGACCGCTTCTGCGCCCGAGCGACTGGTGCAGAAGTGAGTTGTCCTTGATAGACGCTTAACCCATTCCTCAAGTGTGAGTTCAGGCGCAGTGCCTCCATTACCCCAAGGTTGGCAATCTGTTCAATGAAAGGATAGGTCGCATTGGTTAAACCAATTGTCGATGTTCGAGCAACAGCACCCGGCATATTGGCCACACAATAATGAATCACTCCATGCTCAACATAAGTAGGCTCTGCATGGGTGGTGGGTCGTGAGGTCTCAAAACAACCGCCTTGGTCAATCGCTACATCGACCAGAACAGATCCGGCTCGCATCTGCCCGATCATGTCCTTGGTCACTAATTTTGGAGCTGAGCCACCTGGCAGCAACACTGCACCAATCACCAAATCACTATCCCTAACTGCATTCTCAATGCTCTGTTGATCAGAGAATAAGGTTTGTACCCGATTACCGTAGAGCGCATCAATCTGCCGCAATCGATCCAAGTCGCGATCCATGATGCTCACGTGCGCGCCCATACCAACTGCAATTTGTAAGGCATGACGTCCTACAACACCTGCACCCAAGATCAATACCTTTGCAGCAGCAACCCCAGGAATGCCCCCCAACAATAATCCAGAGCCTCCTTTGGATTTTTCTAAATGCGCCGCACCCGCCTGAATGGACATCCGCCCAGCCACCTCACTCATGGGCGCCAACAGTGGCAATGCACCGCTCGATGAGGTCACCGTCTCATACGCAATGCAAATGGCTTTGGACTCGATTAATGCTTGTGTCTGGACTGGATCGGGAGCCAAATGTAAATAGGTAAAGAGGGTTTGATCCTCGTGAAGCATTGCACACTCCTGTGGCTGCGGCTCTTTCACTTTCACAATCAACTCAGCATCTGCAAAGACTGTTTGCGCATTTTCGATGAGCGTTGCTCCCGCTGCTTGGTACTGCTCATTCATAAACCCAATGTGAGCACCGGCATTTTTTTCGACCAATACCGCGTGGCCCTGGCGGGTAAGGCCATGGACTAGACTGGGTGTTAAGCCAACTCGAAACTCATTGTTTTTAATTTCTTTTGGAATACCAATAATCATTTTTGCTCTCCTAATTGAAGTACGTGTTTTTTATCAATCCCCAATACGAAATACAGGATCAAATAAATGGTTAATAAGATCGGGCCCACAATTAATGCCATACGCGCATCCTCATGAAAACTCATCAAAATAATGACAAGCGCGATGAAGGCCAAGGCAAACCAGCTGGAATACGGCCACCACGGAGCGCGATACGATAGTTGGGCAAGTTGGTCCTTGCTAAGGCTAGCCCGAAAGCGATAGTGGGTATACAGAATGGAAATCCAAACCATAAGGCCCACGAAAGTAACGGCTGCCATCATGTAATGGAATGCCTTCTCAGGGACAAAATAGTTCAGCACAACACCCACCATGGGTACGCAAACCGTTCCGATCACCGCGCGATGCGGAACACCGCTGCTTGATAGCTTTACAAAAGGCTTTGGTGCATACCCATTAGCCGACAGGGCATATAGCAAGCGTCCGCCACTGAATACACCAGCGTTGCAGGCAGATAAGGCTGCGGTAATGACTACGAAATTAATAATACCTGCAGCCTCTCGCAAGCCAATACGCTCAAACATGGCCACAAATGGACTACCTTGTTGACCGACTTCATTCCAAGGAAAAATAGCCAAGATCACCATCAGTGCGCCCAGATAAAAAATCAGAATGCGCCAAATGAGCGAATCAATTGCCATCGGAATCGTCTGTTTTGGATTTTGTGCCTCACCCGCAGATAAGCCAATCATTTCAATACCGACATAGGCAAACAGCACCATATGCAAGGAGAGCAAAAATCCGCTAAAGCCGTTAGGAAAGAATCCGCCATGCTGCCAAAGATTACTTAGCCCCATCGGCACCCAATCATTGGTAAACCCAAAGAAGATGACCGAGCAGCCCAGAGCAATCATCAGCACAATCGCCATAATTTTGATGAGCGCAAACCAAAACTCAAACTCACCAAATACTTTGACAGCAATCAGATTAATCAGCCCCATGAGGATGATGGACGATAGCGCCCAAATCCATTGCGGTATGTCTGGGAACCAAACACCCATATAGATACCAACTGCCGTAACTTCTGCAATGGCCACTACCACCCAGTAGGTCCAGTATCCCCAACCCACCATATATCCAGCTAAGGGATTGACATAGGTATTGGCATAAGTGGCAAATGATCCCGTCACCGGTTCATGGACCGCCATTTCACCTAAGGTTCGCAAAACCACAAATGCAACCATGCCAGCCAAGAAATAGGCAAGCAAAATAGATGGTCCTGCAATTTGAATTGCGGTGGCAGATCCTAAAAATAATCCGACACCAATTGTCGAACCCAAAGCCATTAAGCGAATGTGTCTGACTTTGAGATGGCGCTTTAGGCCTTCTTCATTCTTCTCCAAGAGAACTCCTTTCATGATGACGGTGGCACAACGCCACCGCATGAAAGTCTATGGAGCGAATACGATTGAAACTAGTGCTTGAAAACTATAGAAGTATCAAGAATGAAATTAATAATGAGGCAATTTTGAGAAACCGCTGAATAATCAACGCATATTGCAATAATAAAAGTAGTTGCTTACAGAAAAATCAACAAATTCTTACAGGGATAGCCCTAGTCAATCTGGGCAAATTTTGGATAAAAAAAACCCCAGCAAGCTGGGGTTCTTTGAGACAAAAAGGATTACTTCTTGTCAGCTGGCTTAGCAGCAGGAGCAGCAGCAGCTGGCTTAGCGTCTTTCTTGTCATCTTTCTTAGCAGCTGGAGCAGCTTGAGCGAAAACACCAGCAGAGAACAAACCAGCAACTAACATAGCAACGATCTTTTTCATGTAAAACTCCAAAGTAAAAAATTAATAAACGTAGTCTCCTACGGAAATACAACAGCCTAAGAAAACCAATGTAGCTACGAATGGCTTTCATTAGGTTAGTTCATTAACGCTTCTAAAAAACAAAGGGTTGACAAACCAATTACCTGAACATCATTTCAAGTAAATCAGGAGTTTAGCAAAAATATTAAGCTTGCAAGTTGGCTATTTGGGCAAGGCAAGCTGCGGCGGCTGCAAATCCAAACCCTGCAGTGACGGTAACCCCGGAGCCATATCCGGAGCATTCCAAACCCCCAGCGGCTGCGCCCCTCCTGGCTTCGGATGAGTAAACGGCCTGAATTCCCATGGATTTCTTCAAATCCCTACTAAATGAGTGGTTTTTACGCAATTGGGCTCTGATTTTGGCTAACAAAGGGTCTTGGGTAGTTTTAGATAAGTCGGCAATCTGAATTCGGGTGGGGTCAACCTTGCCGCCTGCCGCTCCACACATCACCAATGGAATCTGCTGACTTTTACAAAAACTAGCAAGCGCTACCTTCGCCGATACATCATCGCAGGCATCTAATACCAATGAGCCTATTGGAACGATCTGCTCCAAATTGGCTGGCTCTGCAAACACATCGTGCATGGTGATCGAAATATTTGGATTAATTGCTTGAAGACGCTCAGCCATGGCCAACACCTTGGCCTTCCCAAAACTTCCTTCAATGGCATGCAACTGACGATTAACATTACTTGGGGCAATGTGATCAAAATCAACTAAGACCAAATGCCCAACAGCGGAACGCGCCAAGGCCTCAGCAGCCCACGAGCCAACCCCGCCCAAACCAATCACTACAACGGTGGTGCGACCAAAAGCGGTAAACGCATCCTCGCCGTACAGGCGAGCAACCCCTGCAAATCGTCGATCTGCGGTTGAATTAGCTTCACAGGCGGTATCGTCAACTACTCTTTCGTTTGCCATAGGCTCTCTTTATACTCAATCCATGAGCTCAATCAGTAAAAACCTAGCCGATTTACGGAAAAACTATACCGCAGGGCAACTCTCGGAACATGAGGTGCCCGGAGATCCGATCATCCTATTTGAGTCCTGGTTTGAGCAAGCAAGTCAGGCAGAGTGCCCAGAACCCAATGCGATGGTACTTGC
>VFQT010003929.1_pt1 | contig 12991 bp, 31 predicted proteins | sample 3512381 | NCBI WGS metagenome assembly VFQT01 (sample SAMN10412376, study PRJNA504923) | tailings metagenome | isolation source: Relicate 2 Philex TSF3 active mining site | place: Philippines: Tuba, Benguet | collected 2017-08-29 | reverse complement strand
CTTCTTAGTAGTTAGTTCTTTGGTAGTTTTTAGCAAGCCTAAATGATCTACAACAACAATAGTCACTTCATTCTCGTCATTGGGAATATATATCTTGTTATACTCATCTAGCTGTTCAATCACACCATGCTTCATTGCATGACCTCTTAGATCTTTAGCAATACCAACAGGATTCTCTGGACCATCAATGATTGTAATGACATCATCCATTCCTTCCATATAGTCTTTATATGTCAAGAATATGTCATGCTCATCTTTTGTCATCTTATCAGTCCAACCTAACAACTTACTTACAGGAATGATGTAGCCATGATCTAAGAAGATTTTTCTACATATCCATTTAGCAAGCTTGTATGTTCTGCTACGTTCCATTGAACGATATATGATACGTAACTTGAACTTTGGATCTTTCTGACTGATATACCAGTCATAGGGATTCAAAACAAATGCATCATCAACAAAGCTGGTCTTACCACTACCAGTGAGACCGCCTGTGACAAAATACATTCTCTTACGAATACCTATGTATCTATTGAGACGATTAAATCCCATTGGTATTCCAGAGTTTCTACCCTGTAAACCATCTTCCACTTCTTTCTTTAGTGTGCTAAAACTCATATGTCCACTGATCGTTTTGTTTGTGCATTTGGTACCTCCACTCCTGTTTTGATCATTTCGATAAATGGCTCAAAACTTCTTTGCGTAAGATATGTTAGACTATTTTGCAAGAAGCTAAGCTTATTATCACCTGTTCTTAAAGAAGCTTCCTTCTTTAAATACACATCAAGATTAGTGGCATCAATAATGTCTTTTGCCACATATTCTCCTTCAGCAAGAATCTTATTAAACTTGATCCTGCAATCGTCTCTGCTTCTCTTTAAAGCTCTTGAGCCAGCAAACTTTTTTCCTCTGTGTTCGAAATTGTCTGTAGATGGAAATACATTCCACCAAGCATCAAAGTCTTCAGGCTTTTGTTTTAGTTTTTTTATAGGCTGTTTTACTTCAGAGTCAGCAAATGTTAGCAACTCTCTTCCTAGATGTGTAATCTTTTCAGTTACATCAGAGACAAGACCTTTCCTGACCAAAGACTGGTAGAGGCCAGCTATCTTCATACTTCCATCTGTTAGTGGTTGTATGTCAATATTGGCCTCTATGAGCTTTAGTAAGAAAATATGATCTAGACTATAGGATTGTTTGAGAAGTTGTTCAAAATGGGAGGGTGTTACGTTGAACTTCATCGTTCTTCTCTGTAGTTACAATAATTTTTGCAGGTTGTCTAGTTAATTCGTATTCGTGGTTTGCTTGTTCCACTTCATCTCTCTTTTGCAATTTGATAATTGCAGCCTCCCTAATAGGAGCGTGTTCATGGTCTTCGTGTATGTTCATCGTTTTCTTTTAAGTTTAATTGCAAATTCTAATAATAGAACAAGTAATGCAGTGCTAAAGAAATAGTACAACAGAAAGAAACTAGACATGACTCAAAGCGTTAAAAGTCCAAATTTTTCGTCAAAAAACTCATAATTCTCACGAGCTTTTCCACCGTTGAATTTAAAAACTTTTTTCAAAACTCCAAGAGCATAAGACTTAAATGCTTCTTTTTGTTTTTTGCTTAGTTTCCAGTCTGTCTTCCAAGACGTTTCCGTAATAGTATTACCCATTGTTTTTCCTAATATGTTGAACTGATATTCCAGAAGATGTTCTGTAACATTAATTCTGTTTATAGGAGGATGAGGAATGTACGTAAACCTCAAAAGTTTCACCTGATTCTTGAAATCTTCTACTTCCCACACATCAATCATAGCATTCTCTTTGATTGGCATTAGTTTGATTAAATCTGGTTTAGAGTATATTATCACATACACCACACCATTCAAATCAAAATATCTGCTGCCTCTAGTGATTCGAATTTTTGTTGATCTTAAGAACACAGGAGTGAAAGTATTAGGAGGTAGCGTTTCTATTTGCGAGTAGGTCTTTTCTTCTTCCATAATTAAAATAAAGAAATTTGGTTAGGAATTCTATCTACTTTTCTTTTCTTACCCTTAGTGACAATCTTCAATACAAGACTCTCTGCCTTATCAATGTAATAGTCATAGTTGACATTCATTGATGCAACAGTTGTGCTTGCAGGAAGATGATTCACCACCTTGCACAGCCAATCTCCAGCCTCCACTTGTGAACTGTTAGGTGCTGTGGATGTAGAGTCTTGATTTTTAATCTTCAAGAGTTTTTCTCCATCTTCACCTTTAGTAATGTAGTAGCGAATGAGTTTGTTGTATACGGATGGTTCCATTCCTTTTCTATAGCCTTCATAATGAAAATCACTTGTTGACTTTTGTCTTATACAAAAATCGAAAGGATTTTTATGAAGATGAATAGTCTCACTAATAGGATTCCCACTAACGTAATAATGCTCAAGAGCAATAGGAACAATTCTGGCGGATTTGTTTTTATGAAGTTCAAAATCCGTGAGAAAATCCCCTTTCTTTTTAATTTCTCCATCTGTCTTAATAGCTAAGTAGTCGTTAACTGTAGAGAATATAATCTTCTTGTAATCTGCTCTTTCAAGCTCATATCCAGTGATTTTACACCACCAGTCATTAATCTTTTCCATCTCAGCAAGTTTGCTTTTGTGGATGTAGATTGTTACACCGTCAGTGTTAGCTGATATGACACGTATGTCTTTGGTTTCATACGCCTCGATGAGCATCATCAAGGACAATTCTCCTGTGATAGTTGTAAACATAGTGAGTTGTCTATCATATATCCAACTATTCATGTCACTACTTTTACCATACACAGAGTTTACAGCAAGCTTCAACGCACCAACAATACCCTTAATCTTCTTATCTGTCTTTGCAAAAGGCTTTAGTTCTAGACGCTTCTCATACATCTTTTTATAGCCTGTAAGAAACTCTTTTCCTAAATGATATGGATATTGCTTGTTGTTGATGATGATGGCAGGATAGTAGCTAGAAACGTCCCAGTCAATGATTAGATGATCTTCATCTTCTTCAAACACTTCTGGCTTGTTTTCTGTATGTAAACCACCCTTCATGAAAGAATATACATTGTCATAGAAATGTATGTGCTCCTTGAAGTCATCATTCATTTCTAGACGCATTTTCTTAATCTTTTTGAGAAACTGATCTAGTTGTACAGTTTTAAATTGTACATAAGGAGCAATGCATTGACTAATGAAAATGTACTTTCTGAATTTACCCTTTTTAGGAAGGAGCTTCACGTCCATTCTTTTTTCTTCACAATAGTATTTCTTGATGATTTCGTCACCAATTTTACTATCTGAGTAGTTTATACATGGAATGCCAAACTCTTTTTCTATGTCAAGTCGTAATTGAATCTGATCATTACCCTTGTATAATGGATGATCTGTTTCGCCAATAGTCACCTTGTAAAACTCATAGGTAGCCATAACATCATTCTGACAATACTGACGTGTGAGTTTTCTATCTTCTAGAGTCATACCAACCTTTGTATGATGAATAGGCATCTCTTCAATGTTCTCGAGATCCATTTCAAACTCTAGTCTCTTGAGACTAACACGTCTATTCTTGTTGTCAAAGTGATGTATTTTGAATAGATCAATTTGCTTGAGTGTGAGATCTTCTTCACGATACTCAGCAAATACATCATAGTTTGCATCATCTATTACATCCTGAGCTTTCTGAGCAATCATGGCTGCCACTTCAAGATTAGACTTTTCACCCCAATCTTGACATTTTCTAAGCACCCATTCAACCACTTGGCTGTCAAATCTTAGATTGTTGTAGCCCACCCAGTAGAAGTCTTTATACTTCTCTGTAAATTCTACAAACTTATCAAGATCATACTTGCTCTTGCTCACCTCAAACTCACGGTAAATGTCCTCGTGAGGAATATAAATCCCCACGAGAAACATTTCTTTGAGTGTTTCAATGTCGTAAATTAAAACATCCATATGTTTGATTATACACCATTACGATGACTGTATGTTACAGTGGTAAACTCAATGTTTAGATTGTCATCATTGTAACGAGTGGGATTGAAGAAATTATCCACTTTGACATTTATACCAGTGAGTGCTGCTGTTAACTTATCAGATAACCTTTTCTTCAAACGAAGAATAGCTTTTTCTTCAAGCACCTCAAAAGGAAGAATCTCATCACCAAATCGAGCAATCATGTGCTTAACATACTCATAAGTTCCCACCTTGATATAACCAACCACAAGAGGATCTGGAGAAGCATCATCATACCAAATACAAATCTGATCAAAGAACTTTTCCTTTTCAGCAAGAGCAATCTCCTTTAATACTTCTCTTGGGATGGTAGACTTGTCATACTTCTTGTAATCAACAACTTCTGGACAAAGAATAGCAAAGACATTCTCTGCTTTCTTATTCATGTGGACGTATGGAGAAGGGTTCTTATCACTCTTCTCACTTGATTTTGGTGTAATCAGCTTCAACTGACCTTCCATACCAAGTTCTTCAGCAAGCTGCTTCCACTCTGCTGTCACTTCTTCTGAACCAACCATCTCTGATAGCTCTGGTTCTAAATAAATTTCTACTGCCATAATTTTACGATTTAGTTAGTTGTTTCTTTTTTACTTCTAATTCTTTCTTTTTTGCTTCTATTGCTTCTAATTCTTTCTTTATTTTTTCTTCCATTCTCTTTTTCCATTGATTCAGGAATACCCTTACACTTTCATCTGGTTTAAGATCTTCTAGTGATTTTTCATTATTGATTGCGTAGTCTTTCAGATAATAAGTGTATTCAATCAGTACAGACTCTAGATTTTTTAATTCCATAATTTCAAACAGGGGCTTTATTTATAAAATCCTAGATCTTTTTCACAAAACCACTTTGGTAATTTTAAATCAATCTTTGGAATTGAGTACCATTTTTCACCTGAACCATCAGGAAAATTTTTAGTCTGCTCTCTTTTTTCATAATCTAATACAATTGATCTAGGTATGAAGTAAACTTTTGTTTTCTTTTTCCCTTCAATCTTTCTTGTTTTAGATACCATGAAGCTTAGCTGTCTTTCATCTAGAAGAACAAACGTTATCCAGTAAACTTCTTTTGGGACACGTTTGACAGTCATGGTTTGTGCACTTCCTCTTTTTATTGACATAACCTTTTTCGTTAGTAAAATACACAATTTTAATTAGTCTGTCAAATATTCGTCCTCATCTTCAGCATTAAAATCTTCAAGAAATAAATATTTCATTATCACTTCTTGATTTTCCGTAAGAGTGTAGATGGTTTCATCCTGTTCATAGGCTTCTCCATCAACCAATATGTACACCTTTCCATCATTATTCTGAATTATCCAGTTTGCATCTTCAATGTCAAATGTTCTAAGTTCATCATCTTCATACACCCATCCTATTTCAGCTGGATAGGCTACAACTAGATCAGATTCATCAGGATTATTCATTTCTAGAGTGAGCATTGGCTCAACAGGAAAACCATGTTTATTCACAAAATTGTCATACTCTTCCTCAATAATATCCTCTTCTAAAAGCCACAGTTCAACAAACTCTCTATCAGTTCCTGGATAAAGACTATTCATGAACCACATGCCTGCTAAAAGATCCTCAGGCTGGTAGAAGTTAACCTTTAAGTTAACCTCTAACCACATTGCATCCCTATCATCAACCTTCCCAGCCATTTTCTTTTTCGAGTCTATTTTGAATATTCATCCAATAGTTGTGTCCTTCTTTTGAATGTTCCCATACAAATGCAGAATATATAAATGCTTCTTCTTCCACTTCAAGTGTAGGATTGATGGGATTCACTTCATTTTGAATGTTTTCAAAATACCTTTGTGCGTCTTCTTCAGACAAATGGGTTTTGGCCCAGTGTTCGAATGTGTTTAATTGTGCTTCCATGATTCATCTGGTTTGCGTGATTGATTAAATATATTCTCAAATACTTCATTGAAACTATAGTTTCCTTTAATTGTGCTTTTTACACCTTGTGGTGCCAGATCTCCTGGTCTTTGAATTTGCTTTTTCATTTTTTGTAAGGTTTAAAGTTTTTCTTTGCAATTTGTAATGCTTCTGCTTCGCTATCAGCGAATCCTGTGTCATAGGTAAAACCATCGTTATACCAATACAACCACTCACCTACATGAGACTGAAATACACCTATTGAATCAATGGGTATCTCTCTCATATAGAATAGGCTCTTTGCTTGTTGTCCTAAGTAGATGTTCATTTGTATGTTTCTTTATAATATTTTTCCACATCATAATTAAAAGTACGCCACCAAGACCCTTCAATATAGGCAGATTTAATCTGCTCCTTCTCTATTTCCTTGGCTTCTTTAAACCATTTTAAGAACTCATTCATATCTTTTGGACTAAGATCCAATTGACTTACTCTATTTGCAAATTGCTCTACTGCTGTCTGTTTCATATCTTCTCTAGTTCTTCTTTAACTTCACGCCAATACTTTCTAAACTCATCTCTTGCACTTAACCCTGTTTCAGTATTTCTACCTCCCCAAATCATACCTGCGTTTGCCTGCATCTCATCTACTGCAATCAATGCACATTTTTTTGCCCATTGGTCTTTAGTTACTCCATCCCAATCATAATTTAATCGGAAATATTTTTCCCATAATTCTATTGCTTTTTCTTTAGGCGTCATTTCTAAAATTAGTTATCTGAATAATATTCCCATGTTTATCTCTTGCTGTTACTCTTCCATCATTATGGAATCTCATTCGCTCTACAGGTTTTGTGGTCGCAACTTGCGACTGCTCTGCTATTATTATAGGACTCGCCACTGCTGTAGTGGTTAGTAGCCCTAACCGTTTAAGAAAATCTTTCCTGTTCATTTAAGTCTTGCTTTAATCTTCTAAGAAACTGCTCCTCTCCATCGTCACCACTCAGCAGCCAATCTATCCTGTGGGCATATACCTCTGCCCTCCTGAGTAATCGAACCGCTTCGATGAACTTCATCAGCACCTCATCAGGGTACCTGTAATGATTAGGGTCAGGCTCATCCTCTCCGTAGTAGAACTCTTGCTCTAGCTCTTTCTTGGTCTTCGCTCTGCCACTCTTCTCAATCTCCTGTTGTATGTCATCAGCGATTTGGCCGATGCTGTATTGCTTATAATCAAATGCTCCTCCACTCATGGTTTTGTTATTTCTTTTAGTTGATTCCAAATATTAATTTGATTCTCCCCCCAATACATATCGCACTTTCCATCCTTGATTGGTGGATTCATAAAGTAGGATTGCCTGTATTCGTTGGGAATTGCAGTGAACCTATAACAGGTTTCTTTGTGGGGACAATTTGTCCCTGGGCACATTGTTATGTCTGGCATGGTTTTGTTTGTTTTGTGCGTTTAAATTAAATAAAAAAAGCTCTTCATTGCGAAGAGCTCTTTTAAATGTTGTCACTGGAAAGCACTGACGACTTAAATTAACATCTAACCCTATTATTTATTATCCTACTAAGTAACGCTTTTTCAATTGATAATAAACCTGTGTAGGTTTCTTATTCATTGTCCAAGCTATTTCCTTAATTGTAAGTCTATCACGCCAAAGTTCAATTAGCGTCTCAACTTCTTGTTCTGTAAATGCACTCATAGTTTACTCATCATATCCCCATTGATAAATCTTGTCTTCAGGGGCTGTAACACGATAATAGTTTCCCACTTGTTTCACTTCAAATGGTACATTGTATTTCTCTGCTATAGCCCTGAAGTTCTCAAGTTCATCTTCTGTTAGTTTTATCGTCTTTGTCTTTACGTGGCTCATACGTGTAAATCGTTAATAGTATCACTGCTGAAGCTATTACATGAGCCAGAAATACCATCGATGGATGCAATTCCAATGTTCTGCACGTCATAATTATCACCAGCGTAACCATGTAATACACAAATATGTAAAACGCTAGCATTAATGCAATAAAACTTGTCATATTTTTCATGTGTTGTCTCAATTTAGGTCTCATAACGACTAAGAGTTAAATAATAGTTCAAAATGATTAACCACTTCATTCATTGTGTCCCACTTGTAAACAAAATGAGATCCCACTTCCTGATGTACGCTAATTGAGAAAGGAATAAATGTTCTTGTAAGGAAACTATTACCCTTCAGAGGGGTAAACTCATCCTCATAAGGATAAGAAAAGTAAAACGTATTCTCGTGATCAGTTATCACTATAAACTTCTTTGCTGCTTCAGGCGTATTGATGTCCATCAACACGTCTGCAATTGTTTGATGTGCTTTCATGTGTGTTTTGCTTTGATTTTGATGTTAATGCTATAATAGGTGAGCCTTTTATCCTGACTGCTCATCAGTCGCACAAATCAACCCTTAAAAGATGATTTGTGGATTATACTTGACAAATTCCATCCACCATACAATGAGCATGATCATTAGAATTGCTAATAAGCTAAAGAATACCACTCTTTCGCTAAACTCTTTTTTGGTTAATCTTTTCATGTGCGTTTTGATTAAATTATTCTTCTTCGTTACCAAATAACTCATTCCATTCTATTGGATGAATACCAGAGATGATGAACTCACGTTCTTCAGCAGATAAATCAGGAAATGCTTCTTGAGCAAGTCCTGATCTACCATTCATAAAATCAAACAGTTGTTGTGTTGTGATGTTAATTTCCATCTCATACACTTTACCTGTAACAATACTCTTTCTTTCAACTATCATCTTCGTCATCCTCCCATTCTGTCCAATCTGTCCAATAAATGACATCATCAGCATACGCATCGTCAATATCTCTATATCCACGATCTATGCACCATTGGAGAGCGTCATGTCCATATTTGAAATAGACACATCCATCATCACCAACCCACCCCTCATTCATTCCTTCACCTGTTACGGAACACTGTCTAGCATATTTCATAAAACAAAGAAAAGAATTACTCCAACTAGTAATAAAACCATCATCCATATACACTGATTGAGTGTTGTTTGATGAACTTTCTTTACAGCTTCTATATCTGTAGCCTCTTCTCTAATCTTTGCATCAACAGCAAGAGCGTAAAGGGCTGACATAAAGAAGATGAACAAACATCCAAGAAGATTGTAATCATTAAGACCCATCTCCATTGCGTAACCAGCAAATATTAGCATACCTACTGTCAATAATCCTGCAAGGATAGCAGTGCTAAACGCTATTCCTCTAGCTAATTTTAAAATGTTCATGTGTGTGTTTGATTATAAATAATGATGAATAAATGGAAAACAATACATACTGTCAATTAGGACACATACAATCAATGCTTGCAATGTCTCTTTTCTCGTGCCCTTGAAATTGGGCATTACACATAATGTAATCATGTTCTTGTGCGTTTAAAGTGAATGAATAAATAAAATGCAGGCTTTGCACCTGCTTGGGAGCATCTGACCCTCCAAATCCCTGCACTCAGTTTGTAATAGAAAGCCTTATGGTTAAGCCAGCTTTTTTATGTCCAAAAACTATTACAAACTGCTATCTCTTGGGAAGATAGAATGGTGCATTAAATAGTAGAGTTTCATCGATCACCTTATATCTCTACTGAACCCCGTTTCTAGGGTTAATACTTTAGCATCATCAGAAGGCTGATTTTATATTACGCTGGATGACCTACAAGCCCAGCAACCCATTCCAGGGAACTCATTTGGATTACATATGTCAGATTGTATTAAAAACAGAACATACTGACTAAGACTGAATGGTTTCAAAGGTGTACCAATAACCTATTTAGATAAGTTAGAATAAATGTTTCTTTCTGTACTCAGTTGTAATAGAAACTCATTAGGTTTACACTGCATGCCAGCTTCGTATCCCAATTTTGCTTAACCTCTTACTCTTGCAAGGTGCTTTATATCTCCTATTACAACTGCTCATTCTTAAGAAATGAGTTATAGTACATTAAGTAAATGTGAGCCAGACATACGTTACAAAGAACTCAATCTATACTACTCTCACATTTGAACCAGTAGTGTGGTGGTTTAGTCACACCAACTTCTACCACATCCAGGACAAGATGTGATGTGTGAAGAAGACGCTATGACAAATGCTTGATCATCCCCATATTTCTCAATTAACATTTCTGTTAATGTCTGGGTTTTACCATATCTATCATCTCTAACCCAATTATACATATGATTACATGATGAAGAAGCAAAGAAAGGAACGTTATTGTTCTCACAATATATCCTTTGATTATCGTAATGAATATTGTCCATGTTTGTGTGCGTTTTATTGATTAATGCTATACGACATGTCTAAAGAATGAAATGAAGGACATTGATCAACACCCTTATATCCCCTATTAGTGACACTCCTACTCTAATACTCACAACTATTTCTTTATAAAGTACAACACAAAGTTTCCATTTCCTCGAGGAAAAGTTTATTAAATTGTACATTTACATAAAACCGTTGTACTTTAATAAGAATAGGCTAACTACACAGATCACACCATATATAATACAACGCAACATGCTTATATATGTCTGATTTGCTCAGATGCATTTCTGTGTAATTAGCCCACCCAAACGATTCTATCTACCCACCCTGTACATAAAAGAAAAAGTGGATCAAAGATCCACTAATTCTTCTAGAGGTAATGTTTGAGACCAAGCCTCAATCTCAGTTGGAACTGCAAGTTCCACAAGTTGAGAACCAGGCAAAGTAACAGTGTAACCTTGAGTGCCATCAACTCTGGTAATTAGAGCAACAGGCATTCCAAAGAGTTGAGAAGCCTTCATGGTCTTCTCACGAAGGTGCTTGCTCACAGCAGGTGAGCAGAAGATTCTGCCTTCCTGACCCTCAGCAGTTTTGAGGTCAAGGAAGATGCGCTTATCCCCAGCAAAGTTTGTTGGAGAAATGAAGACTTTACCATTAGGTCCTACGATTTCAGCAAGAGTGCCAATGGTATCGATTGCTGTGGTTGGTGCTAAGTGTTGTAGCATAATCTTGATTTGTTAAGTGTGTTTGGCGGGGAGCCACCCGACTCCCTCAATTTTGCGTGGGGTTGCTATTGGAAGTAACCCACTCCCCTATACACACAATAGTTTTCCAAATTTTGAAAATTTTGGTGGGGGCTTTTTACAATCATCTACATGGATGGGGGTGCTTATTAAAAACAGAAATAATAAAATTTGTTATTTTGGCGGAGGATGTTTTATATTTGTTATAAACCAATGGTGAAATGATTGTACAACGATTAAAGAAGGAGCTGAGTAATGACACAGAAGTATCGCATAGATACTATTCTGTTCTTTCTGCATTGAATGATTTGGAGCTTACAGAGAGAGAAGTTCAGTTGATGTCGTTCATTGCTGTTTCTGGAAGTATTTCTGTTCCTAGTAATAGGGAGAAGTTTTGTAGCACCTATCAGACAACAGGAGCTACAGTGAACAATATGGTGAGTAAGCTCAAGAAGCGTAACTTGCTTCTCAAGAAGGATGGAAAGATTGTTGTCAATCCGCTTATATCGTTGGATTTCTCAAATGACATTTCGTTAGAGATAAAGATTTTACATGGAGGAAAAGCTTAGTTCGATGTCTCACAGAGATTGGTTTGTCAAGCGGTTGGCAGCCCAGCTCAACATAGACATCTCCATAGTTGATGAGGTGATTAAGCATCAGTTTGATAGTGTCATTAATGCTACACAGAGGCATAAGATAGTGGAGATTTCTGGATGGGGCACATTGAGATGGAGTGATGAAGCTGCTCAGAAAAAGCTTGACACAATGGATGCTCAAATACGTGCTATTAGAAATAAGATTGCATCCTCTGACAGTGAGACAAAGGTTCAGAAGTGGAACGATGTGATAGATGAGATGCTCTTGAAACGTAAAATATTAATCAATAGAATAAATGAGCTTAACGCAGATTTACGAAGGTTGGAAAAACAATCTGTTTCCAGAAGAAAAACTAAAGGAACAGATAGATCAGGTGGCAGCGGAGAGAATAGCAATTTGTGACGATTGTCAATTCCATTCTAAGAATTACAAAACAATACGTCCAGACGCACATTGCACAAATTGTGGATGTACGCTTTCTGCTAAAACAAAATGTCTTTCATGTGCCTGCCCACTTAACAAGTGGACCCCTGTAATGACAAGAGAACAAGAAGACGAATACGATAATGAAGCGACAGAACAATAAAGAAATCAGGTTTCGTAAGATTAACTTACAGTTTCTCATTGAAACCTTGACACATATATATGATGCAGGAGCTGATTATGTAGATATAGTGGGCACACAGGATGATGTCCAGGACACAATTAATATTATTGTGCAAGACGATTACATGACAGATGAGCCTCTTGATGAGGAGCCTCTACAAGAAGAGGAAGGTGATGACGAGCCTCAAACACTTTCTGATGAAGATATAAACAATTTGATAGATGAATAGAGCTATGGTTGGACAGGAATCCATGTCCGTGATTGAGAGATTGGCTGCATTATGCGCCACGCCTGGTATTGATGACAAGACCAAGGAGATTGCTAACAAGCAAATACAGGAGCTGCTTAGTGGCCCTATTCAAGTGAGTGTGTTAGAGCTGAAGACAGCTGCACAAGGAATTGTAACCCTATCCTAATGGCTGCTCCAAAGAAGACAACATACGTTAATACGGAGCTCGATTGGGCAGAGCAACAGCTTGCTAGCTGGAAGCAATATGTCGATGCTAATCCTTTGCATGAGTTGAAGGATAGGATTGAATGGAAGCCTACAGCTAAGGGCGGAATGCTGCCTATGGTGATTGCTAGTATTGAGAGTCAGGGTAAGTTTATACAAGAAACAATGAAGAACTATCTGGCTCTTCTTGAGGTGGTGGATAAACTGAGAGAGAAGGAGGAATCGAAGATTGAAATACGTGGTAACGGAGATCTAGGCTCTATGGCTGAGGATTTCCTTAAGGGTAGAAAATGAATCTAGAGAATGTTGCATATAGTGAATGGCTGATTAATCAAACACGCCTTCCTGACAAGAGTTCACAGGAATAC
>VFQT010003928.1_pt1 | contig 12992 bp, 12 predicted proteins | sample 3512381 | NCBI WGS metagenome assembly VFQT01 (sample SAMN10412376, study PRJNA504923) | tailings metagenome | isolation source: Relicate 2 Philex TSF3 active mining site | place: Philippines: Tuba, Benguet | collected 2017-08-29 | reverse complement strand
GCCGGTACCACGGGGCGCGCTCCACTTGGTCGCGCTGAAGTCTCCGTAACAATTGATAACAGTGATGGCGCGCTACCAATTGAATTTTCCGAAGTGACAATCTCGCGAATTCTCTTCCGTAACGGCACGAGTGAGTACCAGATAAATGGCGAAACAACTCGATTGCTAGATATCCAAGAGTTACTCAGCGACAGTGGAATTGGCCGAGAAATGCATGTGGTCGTTGGACAAGGACAACTCGATTCGATTCTCTCTGCCAACCCTGAAGAGCGTCGAGCTTTCATCGAGGAGGCTTCAGGAATCCTCAAACACCGCAAGCGTAAAGAAAAAGCACTTCGAAAATTAGAGGCGATGCAGGCGAATTTCACTCGCATTCAAGATTTGCTCACCGAACTTCGTCGTCAACTTAAACCGTTAGGTAAGCAGGCCGAAGTTGCTAAGAAAGCGGCGACGATCCAAGCTGATGTCCGTGATGCGCGATTGCGACTACATGCTGACGATTTGATTCAACTTAAAGAGAATTTCACCACTGAAGTTGGAGATGAGAATGCCCTACGTGCACGCCGCAGCGATGTTGAGCGCGAACTAGAAGCTATCCGCGCACGAGAGAGCGAACTTGAACAACTCACCTTCTCACAAGCCCCAATTCTCACTAAGGCACAAGATACTTTTTATCAATTGAATTCACTTCGTGAGCGTTTTCGGGGCAGCGCAAACTTAGCCAGTGAGAGGGCTCGCTATCTTTCAGATTCAGAAGAAGTGCTCTCATCAACTGTTGACCCCGAGGCCCTAGAGCGCGAAGCAGCTGGTATTCGAGGACAAGAGCAGACATTGCGACAATCTTTGGCCGCACAAGAAGAAGCCCTTCGAGTGGCGAGCGCTAATTTGATAGAAGCAGAGAGCGAATTGAAGGCTCGCGAAAATGAACTCTCACAAGCTTTGCGCGCCGCTGCTGATGTTCGCGAGGGTAATGCGCGACGAGAAGGTGAGATCAACTCGCTCAAATCACGAATTCAAGCGAGTGAATCTGAGATTGAACGCCTCACTCGAAATCGAGATGATGCACTTACGCGCGCCGCTCAAGCACAACAACAATTTGCTGCCAAAGAAGTGGAGATTGCTGGTCACGGCGCAGGCGAAGAGAAATTGGATTCTGATTATCAAACTCGAAAAGGCGCGGTCGATGCCGCCAACTCGGCTCTTGAGAATCTGCGCGATCGTGAGCGGGCTGTTGAGCGGGAGAGATCGTCAACTCAGGCTCGGGTAGAAGCGCTCAAACTCTCGGTTTCGGCTCGAGATGGCAGCGCGCTATTGCTCGGTGCGCGCAATGAGATTCCGGTACTAGGTTCTTTGGCATCTCTTATGGAAGTTGCATCAGGGTGGGAGAGTGCTATCGGAGCAGCTTTGGGCTCGCTCGGAGATGCAGTTGTCGTTGGGCGCTTGTCTGATGCGCTGGATGCGCTGACCCTCTTAAAAAGGGAGAATGCGGGACGAGCCGAAATTGTCGTCGTAGGTGGCAATGAGACTCCGGCACCGCTATTTAATCAGCCATTGCCGCAAGGGGCTTATCGTGCAGTTGATGTCATTAGGACCACGCAACTTCAAAGACCGCTAGCGCAAATTCTTGGGAACACAATCGTGGCTGAATCTTTGAATATTGCTCATGCAATCCTGCAGCAATATCCCTCAATTCGAGTTGTAACAAAAGAGGGCGATCTTTTGGGTCGTGATTTAGTCAGCGGTGGATCTAAGCGGGATTCAAGTATCGTCGAGTTGAATGCTGCAATCGAAAGTAGTGAGCGCAAACTTGCCGAACTTACTCATGATGGCGAACGACTTCGTTTTGAAATGTCACAGGCTCTAGAGAAAGTCAATTCAGAGCGAATCGAACTCGATAGATTGATGGCTGCGCTCAATGAATCAGACGCTCGCATGGCAGCACTTGCCGAACAGATTGCAGTATTTAGCCAGACAAGAAGTGCCGCCCAAGCTGAAGCGGATCGATTGACACTTTCCATCAATGAAGCAAATGGTTTACTTACAAACTATCGAAGTGAGTTACACCGCCTAGAGAGCGCTCCCGTTACTACTTCCCCAGCAGTTGATGTCGGCTCGTACGAGATAGATCCACTCCGTGAGCGAGTCTCATTAGCGCGAACGGTCGAGATGGAAGCTCGCCTAACGCTTCGAACGGGCGAAGAGCGTGCAAACGCTCTCGCAGATAGGGCTCTTCAGCTGGAGCGAGGCGCGCAGCATGAGCGGGATTCAAGAGTTCGCGCCGTAGCCAAACGCGAGGCTCGAGCAAATGCTGCAGTCATCGCGCAGAAATTGGCCGAGATTGCCTACGATGCGCTCATTCAAATTGAAGTTTCCATCAACAAAGCTATGGCTGAGCGTAATGCGCTGGAAGCAGCACGAACTGAGCGAGAAGGTGAAATTCTCGCAGTTCGCACCAAGAGTCGCGAATTGACCGCCGAAATGGAGCAACTAACTGATAGCGTGCACAAAGATGAGATTGCGCGAGCAGAACATCGAATGCGCATCGAGCAACTTGAAGAGAAGATAATTACTGAGTTTGGCCTTGATATTCAGACTTTGGTAGCGGAGTACGGTCCGTCCAATGATGTTCCAACATTTATCTTGGATGATGATGGACAGGTTATCTCCACGGAAGTTATTCCATATCGTCGCGATCAACAAGAGAAGAGATTAGCCGCTGCTGAGAGATCGCTGGCATTACTTGGCAAAATTAATCCGCTGGCGCTTGAGGAATTTGCAGCGCTCGAGGAACGTTCGAAATACCTGGCAGATCAACTTGAGGACCTTAAGAACACTCGACGTGATCTCCTAGAGATAGTTCGCGAAGTAGATGAGCGAGTTGAGACGATATTCAAAGAGGCGTACCGGGATACCGCAAAGGCCTTCGCTGAGATTTTTCCACGGCTATTCCCTGGTGGAGATGGGCGCTTGCTATTAACAAATCCCGAGGATTGGTTGACCACTGGAGTTGATGTTGAAGCACGACCTCCTGGAAAACGCGTCAAGCGACTCTCCTTACTCTCTGGTGGAGAGCGTTCACTAACAGCGGTTGCGCTTCTTGTGGCAATTTTCAAAGCACGACCTAGTCCGTTCTATGTGTTAGATGAGGTCGAGGCTGCCCTTGATGATGTCAACCTAGGACGTTTGCTTGAGGTGCTCTCTGAACTTCGTGCCGATTCACAGCTGATAATCGTCACCCACCAAAAGCGAACAATGGAGATTGCCGACTCGCTGTATGGCGTAACCATGCGCGGCGATGGGGTGACTGAAGTTATTTCGCAACGGATTCGTGAAGTCGAGAACGCATAGTGTCGCTCTTGTCGAGATTTACCGCGTTATTCGCGCGCGATGAGCGTGATGGCCGCGCAAATGTTGACTGGCAAGATTTAGAGCAGACCTTAATCGCCACTGATATTGGACCAACGTTGGCCAAACGAATTTCGGAGCGATTAAGTGGCGACAAGAAGCTATCCCTCTCAGATGCGCTAAGTGAATTGCTTGTAGCGACAGATCGCTCCCTGATTACAACACAATCCCAACCCACAGTGATTTTGGTGGTAGGTGTCAATGGCAGTGGGAAAACTACGAGCGTAGGCAAGTTGGCGGCCTATCTCTCTGCACAAGGTAAATCTGTAGTTCTGGTCGCGGCAGATACCTTCCGCGCAGCAGCGCGCGAGCAACTGCAAACCTGGGCACAGCGCACTGGCGTAACGTGCGTAAGTGGAAAAGATGGCGCAGATCCAGCAGCGGTTGCCTTCGATGGTGTATCCAGGGCAGTTGATGAGAACGCGGACTTCGTACTTGTTGATACCGCAGGCCGGTTGCAGAGCAAAGAGGGATTGATGGACCAATTGGCCAAGATCCGCAGAGTCATTGAAAAGAAGGTCTCGGTAAGTGAAGTTCTGCTCGTCCTTGATGGCAGCACTGGCCAGAATGCGCTCTCGCAAGGAGAGAGCTTTACTTCAGCGGTCAGCGTTACCGGTTTAGTGCTCACCAAGCTCGATGGTTCGAGTAAGGGGGGTAGCGCCCTTGCCATCGAGGCTACCTTGGGTATCCCCATCAAGTTCATCGGAACCGGGGAGGGTGTGGGCGATATCGCCCCCTTTGAGCCCAATTCTTATATCGCCCAATTAATCAGCTAGCCAGCGAATTCAACAAATGAGCTGTAGGTAGCTCTCGAAACAATTTTGTTACACAGCGACTGGATTGTTTATCAACTCGAAACCTCGCTCTAACCGGTTCGAACCACATTTTCCCGATAGTTATGCCACCCCTGAAGCTCGCTTTGCTCGAGTAACCCCGGGGAGAACGACATTACAGAAATGAGCGAAGATGAATGAAGTAGTTCTCAATACTGGTGACACCGCATGGATGTTGATGAGTTGCGCGTTGGTGCTCTTAATGACACCGGGCCTTGCTCTTTTCTATGGCGGTATGGTTCGAGCCAAAGGCGTCTTGAACATGATGATGATGTCTTTCGTCTCGATGGGCATCGTCTCTATCTTGTGGGTCCTTTATGGATACTCGATGGCATTTGGAAAAGATCTTGGGAGTGGCTTACTCGGAGATCCGTTCGAAATGTTTGGATTATCTGCACAGATTGCTCCGGACTCTTTCTTTGGCACCATTCCAACATCCGTGTTCGTTGCCTTTCAGGCAATGTTCGCAGTGATCACGGTCGCACTTATCTCGGGGGCCATCGCAGACCGCGCGAAGTTCGGGGGCTGGGTCCTCTTTGTGATCGTCTGGTCAACCTTGGTCTACTTCCCAGTCGCACACTGGGTCTTTGACTTCGATAGCGGTGAGAGCGATCCTGGAGGATGGATCGCAAACCAATTGAAAGCAATCGACTTTGCCGGTGGTACTGCTGTTCATATCAATGCGGGTATCGCAGCGCTCGCCGCGGCGCTTGTTCTTGGAAAGCGCGCTGGTTTCGGTCGCGAAGGATTCAAACCTCATAACTTGACCCTGGTCATGATTGGCGCAGGGCTTCTCTGGTTTGGTTGGTTCGGATTTAACGCAGGATCTGCGGTGGCATCAAATGCGACAGCAGGAATCACCTTCCTCAACACCTTTGTTGCAACAGGTGCTGCGATGTTAGGTTGGTTAATTGTTGAGAAGATTCGCGATGGTAGAGCGACCTCACTTGGCGCAGCCTCGGGAGTAGTTGCTGGTTTAGTTGCCATCACACCAGCCTGTTCTTCAGTCAATCCGTTAGGTGCCATTGCCTTGGGAGCTATTTCGGGAGCGCTCTGCGCGCTCGCTGTTGGCTTGAAGTACAAGTTTGGGTATGACGATTCACTCGATGTGGTTGGAGTGCACCTCGTGGGTGGTTTAGCGGGGTCGATTTTGGTAGGTGTATTTGCGACTTCCGATGCTCCAGCGGGGGTAAATGGCCTGCTCTTTGGTGGCGGTTTCGACCAACTTAATCGACAATTAATTGCGAGTATCGCAGTCCTTGCATACTCCTTCATCATCACCTATCTCATTGCAAAGGTAATCGATAAGACCATAGGCTTCCGAATCTCACCAGAGGCTGAGGCAAAAGGCATCGACCTATCTGAGCATGCTGAATCTGCATACGAACTTGGTGGAACTCGTGGAGGTGCGTTCTAATGGCAACAATGAATCTAATTACGGCAATCATCAAGCCGCAGAAGCTCGATGATGTGAAAGATGCCCTGAGCGCAAAAGGGATTCATGGCATGACAGTCTCTGAAGCAAGCGGCTTTGGTCGACAAGGTGGCCATACCGAGGTGTATCGAGGTGCTGAAGTAAAGGTGCGCTTTGTTCCTAAGGTGAGAGTGGAAATTCTTGTCGCTGCCACCGATGCTGCGGGGGCGATTGACGCCATCGTAAAGGCCGCCGGAACTGGTTCGATCGGAGATGGCAAAGTCTGGTCGGTTCCAGTGGATGAGGTGGTGCGGGTGCGCACCGGTGAACGAGGTTTGCCAGCCCTCTAGTTACTAGTAGGCAGTTAGGCTAGGGGAGTGTTTGATGCACTGACTTCGCGAATGTCGCGAACCTTAGCCGGACTGAGAAGTCGCGGGCGGATCAATCCAGTTGATTTAGAGTCAACCTGTGGAGAGATCCGCACCGCTCTCTTAGAAGCTGACGTAGCGCTGACCGTGGTTGACGCACTCATCGCTGAGGTAAAACGTCGTGGTCTTGAAGCAATATCACTCAAGCAGTCCGGTATCAATCCGGCACAACAAGTCATCACAATCATCCATGAAGAGATTCTTAAAGTTCTTGGCACCAATGCGCGCTCTCTCGTAGAGGCAAAGAAACCGCCGACTAAAATTATGCTCGCTGGTTTACAAGGTTCAGGAAAAACGACCCTTGCGGGCAAGTTGGCGCTCTGGCTTAAAGAGCAGGGAAATACCCCACTACTTGTAGCTTGCGATTTAGCTCGTCCCAATGCAGTCACGCAATTGCAGATTATCGGAGAACAGATTGGCGTTCCCGTCTTTGCCCCCGAACCAGGTAATGGAATTGGCAATCCAATTTCAGTGGCAAAAGCTGGGCTTGAGCATGCAGAACAAAAATTGTTCAACTACGTAATTTTTGATACCGCTGGACGTCTAGGTGTCGATATCGAGTTAATGAAAGAAGCACGAGCAATTAAAAGCGCGATAACCCCTGATGACACGATTTTTGTCGTGGATGCGATGACAGGTCAGGATGCTGTGAACACAGCAAATGCATTTAATTCGGGGGTCGGAATCGACGGCGTTGTACTCACTAAAGTAGATGGCGACGCTCGAGCTGGCGCTGCCCTCTCGGTAACCTCGGTAATTGGTAAACCAATTCTCTTTCTCTCCACAGGTGAGAAGAGTTCGGAGTTTGAGCCCTTTCATCCAGATCGGATGGCGCAACGAATTCTTGGCATGGGCGATGTTGCAACGCTCGCTGAACAAGCAAAACGGGCCCTTGATGAAAAGAGCGCAGCGCGTCTAGAAGAGAAATTTGTTTCTGGCGAAGAGTTCACTTTTGATGATTTCCTTGAGCAGTTACAAGCGATGAAGAAGATGGGCTCAATGTCGAAATTGCTCGGGATGTTGCCGGGCATGCCAGGTGCTCAAGGAGCTCAACTAAAAAAGCAAATTGAATCTATCGATGACACTGAAACTGATCGCGCAGCGGCAATCATTCAATCGATGACACCGCTTGAGCGGAGTAATCCAAAAATCATCAATGGCTCACGTCGTCTTCGGATAGCGCAGGGAAGTGGCAATGAGGTCTCAAGCGTTAATCGTTTACTGGAGCGCTTTGCTGGAGCGCAGAAGGCGATGAAGCAGATGAAAAATATCCGCCCCGGATCTGCTGGAGCAGCTGGAGCACTTCCGGGGATGCCAGGACTTGGCGCCACCCCAGTTGGCCGCCAACCCCAGCGTCCGCCCAAAAAGTCGCGATCAGGTAATCCGGCAAAGCGAGCTGAGCAAGAGCGCGGATAGCCAGTGAACCTGGCGCCAAAGCCTCGTTTTGGCGGTTAGCCCGGCTACTGGCAAGATATGGAGCCTTGAGAACGGGCCCTCTCTCCCGTACTCATTACACCCCGAGGCAGTTGCCCGCTTCCTCACAACATCAAAGAACTTGGAGAGTTTGTGGCTGCAAAAATTCGTTTGGCTCGCATGGGAAAGATTCGCACCCCGCATTTCCGCATCATCGTGGCAGATTCTCGCTCTGCACGTAACAGTAAGGCGATCGAGGAGATTGGTCGCTACTCACCAGCGCAAGAGCCATCATTAATCATCGTCAATTCAGAGCGAGCTCTCTACTGGATGGGCGTTGGCGCAACTCCAACTCCAGCAGTTGAGGCGCTTTTGAAGATCACCGGTGATTGGCAGAAGTTTTACGACCTTCCAGGCAAGGAGGGCACGCTCAAGGTTGCACCACCACGTCCTGATCGTCGCGCTGCATTTGAAGCTGCTGCGAAAGAGGCGATGAACGAACCTAAAGACGGCGCAACAACTATGAAGAAGCGCGCAGCCGAGAAACTTGCAGCCAAGAACGCACCAAAGAGTGATGATGTCGCTGAAACACCTGAAGCCCCTGCCGCGGTAGCTGAGCAAGCTCCTGCGGAAGCAGCAGCGGATACTCCAGCAGAGACGAGCGCACCTGAAAGCGCTCCAGCGAGCGAGTAACGATGATCGATGAGGCGTTAGAACATCTCATCAAAGGAATTGTTGATCACCCTTCTGATGTAGTTGTCAGTGAGAAAAATGGCCGTCGTGGTTTGACCTACGAAGTTCGCGTCCATCCTGAAGATATTGGCAAAGTCATCGGTCGCGCAGGTCGTACTGCAAAAGCGCTACGCACTGTGGCAAGCGCTCTTGCTCGACGACCGATTCGAGTAGATCTACTCGAGGCTGACGAGTAACAATGCTCCTGACCGTCGGCCGTATTGGTCGCGTTCACGGAATACGCGGTGAAGTCACCGTTGAGGTACTTACAGATTCGCCAGAGGAGCGCTTTTATCCGGGCGCAATCCTCAAGACTGAGCCTTCTCGAAAAGAGGGACTAACAGTCGCATCTGCGCGATGGCACAACTCGACCTTACTTCTTAGCTTTGAGGGTTTTCTGGATCGAAATGCAGGGGAGAGCTTACGTAATGTCCAGCTCCTTGCTGAGGTAGATCTAGATGATGTTGATGAAGATGAATATCACATCCAACATTTGATTGGGCTTAAAGTCTCACTTATTTCTAGCGGTGAACAGCGCGAGGAAATCGGTGAAGTTTCTGGAGTAATCACAGGTGTAGCTCAAGATCTCCTTGAAGTGACAAAAAAAGATGGTAAAGAGTTCTTGATTCCTTTTGTGAAAGTATTGGTGCCTATAGTTGATATCGCAGGTGGGAGAATTTTTATTGACCCACCTGGAGGGTTGATCGATGAAGATTGATATCGTCTCAATATTTCCCGAATACTTCGCGCCGCTTTCGCTCTCGCTTCTAGGCAAAGCTCAAGAAGAAGGCATACTCACAATTAGAACGCATAATTTACGTGATCACGCGCCTGGGGTGCATAAGAGCGTTGATGACACCCCTTATGGCGGAGGGGCTGGAATGGTCATGATGGCTGAGCCTATTGCTCAGGTAATCGATCCGCTCGTGCTTACCAACCCAGAACTAGTGTTGGTGATCCCGACTCCATCTGGCAGCAAATTCACTCAAGAGAAAGCCGTTGCGTTATCTCAAGAAAAGCATCTGCTCTTTCTCTGTGGTCGTTATGAGGGAATAGATGCTCGAGTACCGGAGTATTACCGGAACGTGGTCCAGGTTAGAGTTGAAGAATTATCACTTGGTGATTACGTCCTTGCTGGTGGTGAGGTTGCGTCGCTGGCGATGATTGAGGCAATCACTCGATTGATTCCCGGAGTGATTGGTAATCCTGATTCTTTAGTTGAGGAATCGCACGTACTCAGAGATGTCAGCGTTGACGGGAATACTGCTGAGGCGCTTGTGGAATATCCCAACTACACCAAACCACCTCAATGGCGCGGGTTAGCAGTTCCCGAGATTCTCACTTCGGGAAACCATGGGGCTATTGCCCGTTGGCGACTGGAGCAAGCTAAGGCTCGAGCCGGGAAGCTCAAATAGCCAGCCCATTTAGGCCATTTTGAGTAAATCAGCGCAGTACGGCAGACTAAGGCGCCTTGGCGAGAAATGCGCCCCGCCGCAGGGGAGCGAGTTTCTGATCGCTGAGTGGTCCTAATACGGTAACCGACCTGCGGCGATTACTAGGAGATACATATATGAACACTTTGGACGCTCTCGACGCGGCAACCCTTCGCCGCGACCTTCCCTCCTTCCGCCCCGGCGATGAATTAAAAATTCACGTCCGCGTCATTGAAGGAAACAAATCTCGTATCCAGGTCTTCCAAGGCTTGGTCATCCGACGTCGCGGTAGCGGTGTTCGTGAGAGTTTTACTATTCGCAAGATCTCCTATGGCGTGGGCGTAGAGCGCACTTTCCCAGTCCATACTCCAGTGATCGAAAAGATCGAAGTTGTTCGACGTGGAGATGTTCGTCGCGCCAAGTTGTACTACCTTCGTGAGCTTCGCGGAAAAGCTTCCAAGATTCGTGAGCGACGAGGTGGAAACTTTGGTCCAAGTGAGACATTGGTCTTTGAGACTGGCCAGGCGCAAGAAGTTACCGAAGAGGTACTTGCTGTTGATGAGCCGGTAGAGGTCGTGGAAAGCGCACCAGCAGCGCAAACTCCAGCTGAAGCTCCAGCCGAAGCTGCGAGCGAGAAAGAGAAAACCGAGTAGTGAAACTACCGCGGAAGGGTTCGCTCCTTCGCGAAATTCCCATTCTCGTTCTCGTTTCACTCTTCATCTCAATCATCATTAAGGCATTTTTGATTCAGGCCTTTTACATCCCGTCGGGATCGATGCAAACGACTTTGGAAATCAACGATCGAGTTATCGTCAACAAGCTAGGTAATTTCTTCACCGACGTGAAACGTGGCGATGTCGTTGTATTTCGCGATCCTGGGGGATGGCTTCCTCCTGCCTACCAAGAGAAACGCTCTGCGCCACTCCAAGCGCTCCGTAATGGACTGGTCTTTGTCGGCTTAGCGCCCGACCCTGCAAAGCAGCATTTGATTAAGCGGGTTATCGGCGTTGGTGGAGATCGCGTGATTTGTTGCGATACCAGCGGGGCTCTCATCATTAATGGCAAGGTGGTAAAAGAGAATTACATCTACCCAGGAAATAAACCTAGCGAGATGAATTTCGAGGTTACTGTGCCCAAGGGTTATATCTGGGCAATGGGCGATCACCGCGGCGCAAGTGAGGATTCTCGATACCATCAAGAAGATGCCACTAAAGGCATGGTGCCGCTGGATAAAGTGGTGGGTCGCGCATTTTTAATCATCTGGCCTGTGCGCCATTTCTCGCTCTTGCCGCGACCAGAAGCGTTAACTGCCATTCCTCTGCAATGAATCCAGAAGCGTCACTGCGCGCGGCAGGCTTCACGTTAATCGCTGGAGTTGATGAAGCTGGGCGTGGGGCATATGCCGGCCCAATAGTGATTGCTGCCGTGATTCTTGATCCAGATAATCCTCTCGAGGAGGTTGGCGACTCTAAGAGTTTTTCGGAGCGGAAACGAGCAGAGATAGCAGCGGCAATCAAAGAGCGCGCTTTAGCTTATTCCATTATCGCTATCGAAGCAGATGAGATTGATAAGAAAGGGTTGCAACCATCGAATATCGGAGGTATGCGTAGAGCTATCACAGCTCTTGAAGTGAAACCAGATTACATAATCACTGATGGATATCACGTACATGGCTTGGAGATTCCTTCGATTGCCATGTGGCGTGGCGATACCGTGAGTGATTCGGTAGGAGCCGCTTCGATTCTGGCGAAAAATTATCGAGATGAGGTAATGATCAAGTGGGATAAGAGTTATCCCGATTACGGATTCGCAGTTCATAAGGGGTATGGCACAGCTGCGCACCAAGAGGCTCTTGAACGTTTTGGCATTCTGCCCATTCATCGAAAATCTTTCGCACCAGTGGCTGCCATTCTTACCAAGAGTTAATCACAACTTTTTGCACAGTTCGATATCGCCATCGACATTCTGTCGGCAGGCCTGCATACATTCACCCCCATGGACTTCCGGAATAAGGTCATAGCTTCGTATCAACATCAGCCGCACCTCCTTGGTAAAAAAGGTGAAGCTGAGGCAGCTCGCTACTTGCTTACATGTGGCTATGAAATCCTCGAGCGAAATTGGCGCACTTCTTCCGGGGAGCTAGACATCATTGCATTGGCAAAAGGTGGTGAGGCCCATGAAGCTCGAGAACTTGTTTTTATCGAAGTGAAAACGAGAAGTTCACTTCGATTTGGTGATCCATTTGATGCAATTACTCCTGAAAAGTACCGTCGGGTTTACATTTTGGCTCGCGAGTGGATCGCGATTCATCAACTACGAGCTCCATGGCGAATAGATGTCATTTTGTTGGTCAAAAATGGAACCGGATTCGACATTGTGCACCACAAAGGGTTGATTGCCTGATGATTGCAATAACACAAGCAATCTCGCTCGTAGGATTAAATGGCCATCTCATCGATGTTGAAGCCGATGTCGGGAGCGGAGTTCCGGCCTTCAATCTTTTGGGCCTGCCCGATGCAGCGCTCTCTGAGGCTCGAGATCGAGTGAGATCTGCAATCATCAACTCCAATCTTTCATGGCCAAATCAGCGCATTACGTTGGCGCTCTCGCCAGCGGCGCTACCAAAACGAGGTTCCTCATTTGATTGCGCAATTGCGCTCTCGCTTTTGGCGGCTGCAGGGCAAGTGCCACTCGAACGGTTAACAGAATCGGTTGTGTTGGGCGAACTCACACTCGATGGTCGAATCAAAAGCGTTCCAGGAATCTTGCCCGCTCTTCGTGCAGCATCACTTCACGGAATAACGAGGGCAATAATTCCATCTGAGAATTTTCAGGAGGGATCTTTAGTAACCGGCCTACAGATCACACATTTTGGCCATCTTCGTGAATTGATTTCTTGGTGCAGAGGAAATGAGGTCATCGCTGATGCGCCAACTTCGGAGGAAATTCACTCCCAACTCTTACAGAGGTCAATACCGGATTTCTCTGATATCTCCGGACAAGAGAGCGCTAAAGAAGCTCTCGAAATTGGCGCGGTGGGTGGTCATCACATCGCAATGGTGGGTCCTCCTGGAGTGGGCAAAAGTATGTTAGCCGAGCGGATCCCCAGCATCCTTCCGCCATTAAACGAGCAGGATTGCCTTGACGTTACCTCCGTGCATTCGATTGCTGGGAAGATTTCGCCAAAAAATCACGCCCCGCTCATCACCATTCCACCTTTTATCGCTCCACATCACACCATTACTCGCGCAGCTCTCATCGGCGGTGGCGCTTCAGAGATTTCACCAGGTGCATGCTCATTAGCTCACCGTGGCGTGTTATTCCTTGATGAAGC
>VFQT010003927.1_pt1 | contig 12993 bp, 10 predicted proteins | sample 3512381 | NCBI WGS metagenome assembly VFQT01 (sample SAMN10412376, study PRJNA504923) | tailings metagenome | isolation source: Relicate 2 Philex TSF3 active mining site | place: Philippines: Tuba, Benguet | collected 2017-08-29 | reverse complement strand
ATTCGAACAGCGGCATGTATGGCATGAACAAGACGATGATCGAGGGGCTGGACGTCAAGCAGCGCGGCATCCGCATCCTCGACCAGAGCCGCATCGGGCCCGTGCTGCTGAACGATCCTTACGATCTGGCGGGCGGCCCGCCGGTGAAGGTGCTCCTCGTGCAGAACACCAATCCGGCTTCCGTCGCCCCTGACCAGACCAAGGTCAAGCAGGGCCTCGCGCGGGAGGACCTCTTCACCTGCGTGCATGAGCAGTTCATGACGGAGACGGCGAAACTCGCTGACATCGTGCTGCCCGCAACCATGTTCCTGGAGCATGACGACCTCTACCAGGGCGGCGGCCACTCGCATTTGCTCTATGGCCGCAAGCTCGTCGAGGCGCCGGGTGAGTGCCGGAACAACCATGAGGTGATCTGCGACCTCGCGCAGCGTGTTGGCGCAAAGCACCCCGGCTTCGAGATGAGCCCGCGCGAGCTCATCGACTGGACGCTGGTGAACTCGAAGAAGCCCGGGCTTGAAACCTTCGATGCCGAGAACTGGGTAGACGTGATGCCGGATTTCGAGCGCGCCCATTTCCTGAAAGGCTTCGGCCACCCGGACGGCAAGTTCCGCTTCCGCGCCGACTGGCGCAAGGTGCGCTTCCGCTCGACCGAGACGCCGGTGGGCCCGGTGGAGCAGCTGCCGTCCTTCCCGGACCATTGCGAGACGATCGAGGAGGCGACGGCGGACTATCCCTTTCGGCTGGCGACGAGCCCGGCGCGCACCTTCCTCAATTCCACCTTCAACGAGACGCCGTCCTCGCGGAAGCGGGAAGGGCGGCCCACCGTCTTCGTCCATCCGGAGGATTTGGCCGCGCTCGGGTTGGCGGACGGCCAAAAGGTAAAGGTGGGCAGCGCGCGGGGTGTCGTGACGCTCCATGCCAAGGCGCATGAGGGCCAGCGGCGCGGCGTGCTGATCGCCGAATCGATCTGGCCGAATGACGCCTTCGAGGACGGGCAGGGCATCAACACGCTCACCGGCGCCGACCAGCCCGCCCCGAACGGGGGCGGCGCCTTCCATGACAACCGGGTGTGGATCCGGGCGGCCTGAACCGCGTTCCGCCCCGTCCCTTACGGCAGCCTTGCGATCCGCTCCGCCAGCAGGGTGAAGAAGCCTTCGGCGTCGACCGCGCGGATGACGGTGGCGTTCGCGGGGCGCTTGGTCACGTGCCACCAGTCCACCACGGTGGCGCCCATGGTCAGTTCCGACTCGCATTCGACCGAGACGTTGACCAGCCTGCCCTTGAACAGCTCAGGCTTCAGCAGCCAGGCGATGACGCAGGGGTCGTGCAGCGGGCCGCCGTCGGTGCCGTACTTGTTCTCGTCGAAGCGCTCGAAGAAGTCGAGCATCTGGGCAGTGGCCGGGCCGGAGCGGTTGGGCATGCTGCGGAAGGCTTCGACGCGCTTGGCCGTCGTCAGCGCCTGGTGGGTGCAGTCGAGCGGGATCAGGGTGATGGGAATGCCGGAATCGAACACCAGCCGCGCCGCATGCGGGTCCACGTAGATGTTGAATTCGGCGGCGGGCGTCACGTTGCCCTGTTCGAAATAGCCCCCGCCCATGGCCACGATCTGCTTCACGCGGCCAGCGATGCGCGGCTCGCGCACCAGCGCGAGGCCGATGTTGGTGAGCGGGCCCAGCGTGCAGAGCGTCACCGTTCCCGCCGGGCGGGACATGAGGGTTTCGACGATGAAGTCGACGGCGTGCTGCGATTGCAGCGGCATCTGCGGGTCAGGCAGTACCGGGCCGTCGAGGCCGGTCTTGCCGTGCACCTCTTCCGCCGTCACCAGCGGCCGCACCATGGGGCGGATGGCGCCGGGATAGACCTTGATGTCAGGCCGCCCTGCCAGTTCGCAGATCTTGCGCGCGTTCTTTTCGGTCAGTGCCAGCGGCACGTTCCCGGCCACCGCCGTGAGGCCCAGCACCTCGAACTCGGGCGAGGCGAGGGCGAGAAGGATAGCCACGGCATCATCCTGGCCGGGATCGGTATCGATGATGATCGGAAGCGGCTTCGTCATTCTGTCTCCTCGCGCATCAGGCGTGTGGCGAGCATGGCCAGCGCCTTCGGGTAAAGCTTGTGTTCCTGTTCGAGCACGCGCTGGCTCAGCGTTTCCGCCGTGTCGCCCTGCAGCACCGGAACCTCCGCCTGCAGCAGCACCGGCCCGCCGTCCAGTTCCGGCGTCACCAGATGCACGCTGCAGCCGTGGACCGTGGCGCCGTCAGCCAATGCCCGCTCATGGGTGTGGAGGCCCTTGTAGGCGGGAAGCAGCGAGGGGTGGACGTTGATCATCCGCCCCTCCCAGCCGGCGATGAAGCCCGCCGTGAGCACACGCATGAAACCGGCGAGCGCGATGACCTCCACATTCATGGAGCGCAGATGGGCGTCGAGCGCCGCCTCGAAATCCTCGCGGCTGGGGTAGGCCTTGTGGTCGACCAGCTTGGCCGGAATGCCGTTGGCTGCGGCGAAGTCCAGCCCCTTCGCATCCGCCTTGTTCGAGACCACGCAGACGACTTCCGCCGGGAAGGCGGGATCGCGCGCCGCCGCGACGAGCGCCATCATGTTGGAGCCGCGCCCCGAGATGAGGACGGCGGTGCGGGCCTTCCTCATCTGACCGCCAGGCTGCCCGTGATCGCTACCTGCTCTTCCGTGCCCTTGCGCTTGCGGATGGTGCCGAGCGTCACCACCTCCTCGCCGGACTTCTTCAGCGAGGCGGCGACCTTCTTCGCGTCCTTGGGCGCGACGACGAGGATCATGCCGACACCGCAGTTGAAGGTGCGCAGCATCTCCCGCTCGGCGACGGAGCCCACCTCCTGCAGCCATTTGAAGACGGGGGTGAACGGCACCTGGGTGAGGTCGATCTCGGCAACCGTGGTCTTGGGCAGCACGCGCGGAATGTTCTCGAGGAAGCCGCCGCCGGTGATGTGGGCGAGCGCCTTGATGGCGTCCGTCTGCTTCATGGCCTTGAGAATCGGCTTCACATAGATGCGGGTGGGGGCGAGGAGGGCATCCGCCAGCTTCCGCCGCTTGTCGAAGGGCGCCTTGTCGGAATATTTCAGCCCGCTCAGCTCCACCAGCTTGCGGACCAGCGAATAGCCGTTGGAGTGCGGGCCGGAGGACGCGAGCCCCAGGATCACGTCGCCCGGCTTCACGTCCTTGCGGGGCAGCAGCTTCTTGCGCTCGGCGGCGCCCACGGCGAAGCCCGCGAGATCATAGTCGCCGCCATGGTACATGCCGGGCATTTCGGCGGTCTCGCCGCCGATCAGCGCGCAGCCGGCCTGTTTGCAGCCGTCGGCGATGCCGGCGATGACCTCGGCCGCCGCCTTCACGTCCAGCTTGCCGGTGGCGTAATAGTCGAGGAAGAACAGCGGCTCCGCACCCTGCACGACGAGGTCGTTCACCGACATGGCGACGAGGTCGATCCCCACCCCATGGTGCCGCTCCGTTTCGATGGCGATCCGGAGCTTGGTTCCCACGCCGTCATTCGCGGCCACCAGAACGGGGTCCTTGAAGCCGCAGGCCTTGAGGTCGAACAGGCCGCCGAAGCCGCCCAGCGCCGAATCGGCGCCCTTGCGGCGAGTGGACTTCGCCAACGGCTTGATCGCCTCGACCAGGGCGTTCCCGGCGGAGATGTCCACGCCCGCATCGGCGTAGCTCACGCCTTTTCCTGCTGCTTGTTTCGCTTTGCTCATGCCGCTAGTTTGCCCCAATTCTCTGGTGGAGGTGCCCTTGTGGGGCGTCCTTAGCCCGAAGCGCTTTGCGAATAAAGTGCCGCGGGTGACGCCGGAGACGCATGTGGACAGCTTGGGACCGGCATATTGATCGTTTCTCGCATTCCGAAGGCCCGGGCCGCCATGGCGGCGCTGGCCATCACCCTGGCTGCCGTGTTCTGGCATCAGCCCGCGCTGGCGGGCGGCCCGATCGAGACGAACGTCTTCGCCGTGCAGGGCGTCGACGTGGACGTGACCAGCACGGACGCCGCCACCGCCAAGAACGAGGCCCTGATGGACGTGCAGGTCAAGGCCTTCAACCAGCTGGTCGAGCGCCTCGGCACGCCCCAGATCGCCACGGAAGTGCGCGAGACCTTCAAGCCGGAGGACATCGCCCCCTATCTCCGCTCCCTCTCGGTCGAGCAGGAGACCTCGGCGCCGGGCCGTTACATTGGCCGCTTCACCGTGCGCTTCCTGCCGCAGAAGATGCAGAAGTTCTTCGCCGACCGGGGCATCCGCATTCCCGCCGAGCAGGCCGACCCCGTTCTGGTGCTGCCGGTGTTTCGTGGCCCGGACGGCAACAAGCTCTGGGAGGACAATCCCTGGCGCAAGGCCTGGATCGACCTCAAAGGCGAGCAGGGCCTCGTTCCCATCATCGTGCCCCTGGGCGACCTCGAGGACACCCAGACGCTCGCCGTCGACGATGCCCTGAAGGGTGACGCGATCCGGCTGGAGGCGCTGCGCAAGCGCTATGGCGCGCCGAGCATTCTCGTGGCCCAGGCCCAGCCCACCGATGGAAACGCGCTCCATGTCTACATCGAGGGAGAGACGAAGCTCGGCAAGGTGGCGGTCAACAAGGTCTACGGGATGGAGGTGGACGATCCCGCCCCGCCGGAGACGCGCGCCGTCGCCGCCTTCCAGAAACTGATCGTCAATGCCTACCGGGAGCAGGAACAGAAGCGGGCCGCCGAGCAGGCGGTGCAGCAGGCCGATGGCACGCAGTCTCTCGCGGTCTCGGTGCCCTTCACCAGCCCTCGCGAATGGAACGCCATCCGTTCCCGCATCCTGACAACGCCCAACGTGACCGGCGTCGACCTGTCCTCGCTCTCCGCCGATGGCGCGGTGATCAAGCTGATGTTCACCAGCACGGTTGAGGAACTCCAGGGCAACATGCAGGCCGCAGGCCTCAGCCTGGCGAACAACGGGTCGGCCTGGGTGATCCAGCCGATGTAGGGCATGCGGAACCTTCCCAACCTGATTTCCCTCATGCGGCTCCTGCTGGTGCCGTTCACGGTCTGGCTCATCCTGTCCGGGGCCTTCGGCTGGGCCTTCGCAACCTTCCTCATTGCCGGCGTCTCGGACGGGATCGACGGCTATCTCGCCCGCCGCTTCGACTGGCGCACGAAACTCGGCGCCTATCTGGACCCGCTGGCGGACAAGGCGCTCGTCGTGTCTGTCTTCGTCACGCTCGGGTTCCTGAAGGTGATCCCCGCCTGGCTGGTCATCATCGTCGTCTCGCGTGACGTGCTGATCATCGGGGCGGTGGTGCTGTCGCGGCTGATGGACAATCCGGTGCGGGTGGCGCCCCTCATGGTGAGCAAGGTGAACACCGTGGCCCAGATCGGCTTCCTCGTCTCCGTGCTGGGGGTTGCCGCCGCGGAGCCGCCCCTCGGCGCGCTTGTGGATTACGGGAGCATTCCGGTTGCCCTGTTGACGGTTCTGTCGGGGGCCGCCTATCTGAACGCATGGCTTCACCACATGGCGGAGCCGCCCACCGGGGACAGATCGCCGTGACGCTGCAAAAACAGGTACTGATCTGGGCCATCTCGTTCGCGGTGGTCGTCTTCGCGCTTTGGGCGTTCAGCCCCATCCTGCTGCCCTTCATCGCCGGGCTCGTGCTGGCCTATTTCCTCGATCCCGTGGCTGACGCCCTGCAGCGGGCGGGGCTTTCGCGGCTCGCGGCGGCACTGCTGATCGTGGTGCTGGCCATCCTGGTCCTGGTCCTGGCTCTGGTCATCCTCGCGCCGATGGTGACGGACCAGATCGGGCGCTTCGCGGGAGACCTGCCCAGCATCATCCAGTCCCTCACACTGCGCTTCAACGAGCTTGCCCCGCAGTGGATGAAGGACGCGCTGGCGCGCAGCGGGGCGGATGTGCAGGGCTCCGTCACCCAGTTCGCGGGGCGCGCGGCCGAGTGGATCCTGAGCGTGCTCAAGACCGTGCTGTCGGGCGGGCTGGCGCTGGTCAACCTCGTGTCGCTGATCGTGGTGACGCCCATCGTCGCCTTCTACCTCCTCGTCGACTGGGACGACATGATCGCCGCGGTGGACGGATGGGTGCCGCGTGAGCACGTGGAGACGGTCCGGTCGCTCGGACGCGACATCAACACCGCCATGGCGGGGTTCATCCGCGGGCAGGGCACGGTGTGCCTGCTGCTCGGCTTCTTCTATGCGGTGGGCCTGTCCGTCGCCGGGCTCAAGTTCGGCCTCGCCATCGGGCTTCTGGCCGGAGCGCTCACCTTCATTCCCTATGCGGGCGCCCTCATTGGCGGCGTGCTGGCCATTGGCATTGCCCTCGTTCAGTTCTGGCCGGAGTTCTGGTCCATCGCGCTGGTGACGGCGATCTTCGCCGTGGGGCAGTTCCTGGAGGGAAATTTCCTGTCTCCCAAGCTGGTCGGCAAGAGCGTGGGCCTCCACCCCGTCTGGCTCATGTTCGCGCTTTTCGCCTTCGGTTACGCCTTCGGCTTCGTGGGGCTGTTGCTGGCGGTGCCGCTGGCCGCGGCGGCGGGCGTTCTCGTGCGCTTCGGGCTCCGGCAGTATCTGTCGAGCAGGCTCTACCTCGGCGCGCGGGAAGACCGTGACCCCCTGCCTGTGCCCCTGGATCTGATCGAGGAGGCGTCTCCGCGCGAGGCGGAGGACGCGGGGCGGCGCCCGGCATGAACAGCCGTTCCAGCCAGCAGCTGGTGCTCGACCTGCCACACCGCGCCGCATCGGGCCGTGACGATTTCCTGGTGACGCCCTCCAACGCCGCCGCCGTCGCCATGGTCGACCGCTATCCCGACTGGCCCCATTATGGGGCGGTTCTCGTGGGCGGGGCGGGAAGCGGCAAGTCGCATCTTCTGGAAGTATGGCGGCAGGCCGCCGGAGCACGGCTCGTCGCCGCGCATGAGATCGGCCTCGTCCCCCCGGACCAGCTGATGTCCGGCGGCGCGCTGGCCATCGACAATGCGCCGGGCGACAGCCTGGACGAGCGGGCGCTGTTCCATCTCCTCAACCTCGCCCGGCAAACCGGCGGGCATGTGCTGATGGCGAGCGAGACCGACCCTGCCCAGTGGAAGGTGGCCCTGCCGGACCTCGCCTCCCGCCTCAAGGCGCTGGCGGTTGCCCGCCTCGACCCGCCGGACGATGCGCTGCTGCGCGGCGTGCTGGTGAAGCTTTTCTCTGACCGGCAGATCGCGGTGGACGAGCAGGTGGTCTCCTACCTGATGCTGCGCATGCCGCGCTCGCTCGATGCGGCGCGCGCCCTGGTGGCCGAGATCGACAGGGTGGCGCTGGTGGAGCAGGCGGCCGTGAGCCGCAGCCTCGCCGCCCGCGTTCTGCAGCGGATGACGGAGCCCGGCATGTTCCCCGAGGACGGGTAAGCCCTCCGCCACGGGTTCACCAGACCGTCATACGGCTGTTATAATGGAAGCAGAGGCACCACGTCCGGACCCTCCCGCAGAAAGGCCGCCCATGAACGAGCAGCTCCCCATCGCCCCGCCCGCCATCACGCTGGAGACGCCCTCCCGCTTCATCAACCGGGAGATTTCCTGGCTGGGCTTCAACATGCGGGTGCTGGAGGAAGCCAGGAACATGGCCCACCCGCTGCTGGAGCGGCTGCGCTTCCTGTCGATCTCCGGCAACAACCTGGATGAGTTCTTCATGGTGCGCGTGGCCGGGCTCGTCGGGCAGGTGCGGGAGAAGCTGACGCAGATCAGTGACGACGGCCTCACCGCGCAGGAACAGCTGGACCAGGTCCGCGTGCTGGCGCAGGAGCTGATGGCCGAGCAGGACCGGCGCTGGATACAGCTGAAACAGGAACTGGCCCAGAACGGCATCGTCATCACCGACGGAACGGACCTGCTGCCGCATGAGAAGGCCTGGCTCGACCAGCGCTTCCTGGAGCAGATCCTTCCCGTGGTGACACCCATCGCCATCGATCCGGCGCATCCGTTCCCCTTCATCCCGAACCGCGGTTTCATCATCTGCCTGGAGCTGAAGCGCCGGAAGGACGGCGAGCAGATGAACGCGCTTCTGCCCGTTCCGCAGCAGCTGGACCGTTTCGTGCGGCTGCCCTCGATCGACGGGACATCCGCCGTGCGCTTCATCTCGCTGGAGAGCATGCTGAGCCTGTTCATCCCGCGCCTGTTCCCCGGCTATGAGGTGAAGGGGCAGGGCGTGATGCGCCTCCTCCGGGATAGCGACCTCGAAATCGAGGAAGAGGCCGAAGACCTGGTGCGCGTGTTCGAAAGCGCGCTGAAGCGCCGCCGCCGCGGATCGGTGATCCGCATGGAGGTGGATGCCAGCACGCCGCCGTCCCTGCGGGAGTTCATCGCCGAGGAGGTGGACGTGCACCGTGACGCGATCGTCGAATGCGCAGGCCTCGTCGGCTATTCCGATACCCGCCAGCTGATCCTGGACGAGCGGCCGGACCTGAAGTTCAAGCCCTTCATGGCGCGCTTTCCCGAACGCATCCGCGACCATGGCGGAGACTGCTTCGCCGCGATCCGCCAGAAGGACATCGTGGTGCATCACCCCTATGAATCCTTCGACGTGGTCGTGCAGTTCGTGCTGCAGGCGGCGAACGACCCTGACGTGGTGGCGATCAAGCAGACGCTCTACCGCACCTCGAAGGACTCGCCCATCGTGGCGGCGCTCGCCAAGGCGGCGGAGGCGGGCAAATCGGTGATGGCGCTCGTCGAGCTCAAGGCCCGCTTCGACGAGGAGGCCAACATCCAGTGGGCGAGGGACCTCGAGCGCGCGGGCGTGCAGGTGGTCTTCGGCTTCATCGAGCTCAAGACCCATGCGAAGGTGTCCATGGTGGTGCGGCGCGAGACCGGCCAGATGCGCACCTATGTGCATTTCGGCACCGGCAACTATCACCCGATCACCGCCAAGGTCTACACCGACCTCTCCTTCTTCACCTGCGACCCCGCGCTGGTGCGCGATGCCGCGCGGCTGTTCAACTTCATCTCCGGCTACGCCCAGCCCGAGGACCTCGAGAAGATCGCGCTGTCGCCCATCAATATGAAGGAGCGGCTGCTCGACCACATCGACGAGGAGATCGAGCACGCCAAGGCAGGCCGCCCGGCGCAGATCTGGGCCAAGATGAATTCGGTCGTCGACCCCGGGATCATCGACGCGCTCTACCGCGCCGGACAGGCGGGCGTGCAGATCGACCTCGTGGTGCGCGGCATCTGCTGCCTCAGGCCCGGCGTTCCGGGCCTGTCGGAGAACATCCGCGTGAAGAGCATCGTGGGGCGCTTCCTCGAGCATTCGCGCATCGTGTGCTTCGGCGGCGGCCATGCGCTGCCGCACAAGCGGGCGAAGGTCTATATCTCCTCCGCCGACTGGATGCAGCGCAACCTGCACCGCCGCGTGGAGACGCTGATCCCCATCGAGAACCCCACGGTGCATGACCAGATCCTCGACCAGATCATGATGGCCAACATGATGGACAACCAGCAGAGCTGGGAGCTGCTGGCCGATGGCAGGTCGCGGCGCGTGGCCCCCGCGCCCGACGAGGAGCCCTTCAATGCACATGAATATTTCATGAAGAACCCCTCGCTCTCTGGACGCGGACGTTCGCAGGCGGGTAATGTCCCGCCCGAAATCATCGAGCGCTTGAAGAAAAAGGCCAAGGCGAAGACGTGAGCTGGCACAAGGGATTCCGCACCGAACCCCCGAAATACCGGCCTGTCGCGGTGGTCGACATCGGCTCGAATTCGGTGCGCCTCGTCGTCTATGACGGACTGCGCCGCTCGCCCTCGCCGATCTTCAACGAGAAGATTCTCTGCGGTCTCGGCCGCGGCGTGGCCACACAGGGCAAGCTGGCGGAGGAGGGCATGGAGCGCGCCATCGCCGCCCTGAAGCGCTTCCGCGCGCTGGCCCGGCAGATCGGCGCGAAGCATGTCTTCGCGGTGGCCACCGCCGCCGCCCGCGAAGCCTCCAACGGCGCGGCCTTCATCGCGAGGGCGGAGAAGGCGCTGGGCGCCGACATCAAGGTGCTGACTGGCAAGGAAGAGGCGCGCTATGCCGCGCTGGGCGTCATCGCGGGCATACCGGGGGCGGATGGCGTGGCGGGCGACCTCGGCGGCGGCTCGCTCGAACTGATCGACATCAAGGACGGCAAGCTCAGGGATGGCATCACCCTGCCTCTCGGGCCGCTGCGGCTGATGGATCTTTCCGGCGGCTCGATCGAGAAGGCGAAGGAGATCATCGACGAGACCTTCGCCAAGACCGGGATCCTGACACTCCTCAAGGGGCGCACCTTCTATGCGGTGGGCGGAACGTGGCGAAACCTCGCCAAGCTTCACATGGCGCAGAGCCATTATCCGCTGCATGTGCTTCACTGCTACAGGCTGGCGAGGCAGCAGGCCATGTCGCTGTCGGGGCTGGTGGCCCACCTGTCTCCCTCGTCGCTGAAGGAAATCCGCGAAGTCTCCAAGAGCCGTTCGGACACCATGCCCTATGGCGCGCTGGTGCTGGAGCGGCTGCTTCATCACTCACAGGCGCGCGACGTCGAGATTTCCGTCTATGGCGTGCGCGAGGGGCTGCTCTATTCGAAGCTCCCCGCCCGCAAGCGCGTGAGCGACGCGCTGCTCTCCTCCTGCTGGGATTTCGCGCGGCGCTATGCGCGCTCGCCCGAGCACGAACTCGAACTCTGCGACTGGACGGACCAGATCTTCGGCCCCGGAAAGCTTCCCGAAACGGAGGATCAGCGGCGCCTTCGCTATGCCGCCTGCTTGCTGGCCGACATCGGCTGGCGGGCGCATCCGGACTACCGCGCCGAGCGGTCCCTTTCCATGATCTCGCAGGCGGCTTTCGTCGGCGTGGACCATCCGGGCCGCGTGTTCCTCGCGCTCACCGTCTTCTACCGCTACGACGGTGACGGCGAGGAGGGCGACGGGCTGAACCGCCTGCTGGCCGCAGAGGAGCACCAGCGCGCGCATCTGCTGAGCAGCATGTTCCGCCTCGCCTACATCCTCTCCGCCGCCATGCCCGGCATGCTGCCGAAGATCGGCCTCAGGCTGGGCGACAACAAGACGCTGGTGCTGAAGCTGCCGCGCAAGCTCGCGGACCTCGCGGGTGAGCGGGTGGAGAAGCGTCTTGCCGGCCTCGCGGCGGAAATCGGCCGCACCGGCAAGCTCGTGATCGGCGGCTGAGCGGCTATTCCGCCGCCTCGGCCTTGATGTCCCTGCCGGACGGAATCACCCGCACGCGGCCGCGCTCGAATCCGATCACCGCCTCGCCGCGCTTGATGGCCAGCGCAAGGTCGCCGAACAATTCGCGCCGCCAGCCATGCATCAGGTGCACATCCGCGTCGTCGCTCTCGGCGATGGCGTCGATGTCGGAGCTGGAGGCCACGAGCTTCGGCGCGATGCCTTCCTGCTCGCACACCACCTTGAGGGCGAGCTTCAGCACCTCGGCCGCCGCCTGGGCCTGCTCGCTCAACTCGTCACGGCCGTCTTCGAGCTGGGGGAGGGTCTTGGGATCGCGTGCGAGGCCGGCTGCCACCGCCTTCAACACCGCGTCTCCCACCCGTGAACTGGCCATGCCCTTGGGCAGGGCGCGGAGCTGGTTCAGCGCCTCCCGTGTCTGCGGGGTCTGCACGGCGACCTCGGCCAGGGCGTCATCCTTCAGCACCCGGGAGCGCGGCACGTTCTTTTCCCGCGCCTCGCGCTCGCGCCAGGCGGCGATCTCCATGAGCACGGCGAGCTGCTTCTTGGAGCGCAGCCGGACCTTGATGCGCTTCCAGGCGTCCTCGGGCTCCGTCCGGTAGGTGGCGGGATTGGTGAGGATGTCCATCTCCTCCCGCAGCCAGTGCTCGCGCCCGGTGCGGTCCAGCTCCTTCTTCAGGCTCTCATAGACGACGCGCAGATGCGTCACGTCGGCGAGCGCATAGGCGAGCTGCTTTTCGCTCAGGGGTCTCCTGGACCAGTCGGTGAAGCGAGAGGACTTGTCGATCTGCGCCTTGGCGAGGCGGCGGACGATCGCCTCATAGCCCACCTGGTCGCCGAAGCCGCAGACCATGGCGGCGATCTGGGTGTCGAACACCGGATGCGGCACGATTCCGGCGCGGTGCACCATGATTTCGATGTCCTGGCGGGCGGCGTGGAACACCTTGAGCACATTGGCATCGTTCATGAGGGCGAAAAAGGGCTTGAGGTCCAGCCCCGGCGCCAGCGGGTCGATCAGCCCGTTCACGGTCTCGCCCGCAACCTGGATCAGGCACAGGTCGGGCCAGTAGGTCGATTCCCGCATGAACTCGGTGTCGACGGTGATGAAGGTCTCGCCGGAAAGGGCAGTGCAGAGGCGTTGCAGCGATTCGGTGGTCGTGATCAGTTCCATGACCGCAGGGAAGCGCGATCGCACCGCGAGGTCAATGGCCTGTGGAGAAAACTTCTGGATCATGCATTCGGAAGTTGTTTCAAGCGTTTGCACTAAATCTTCAAGTATTTGGTTGAGTTCCGGCGGGCCATCCCGGCGGCCCGGGGCGGGCTCGGGGCGCCCGGGGGCAGGAACTTCGCCGCAAGCTTCAATCATGCCCTTGACTTGGCGTCCCATCCCTTGCATAAGGCGCCCACCAAACGGCCCGGGCGATCCCCGGGCTGAATGGCGTTTGGCCTAAGCAGTGGTTTCCCTTTCCGAGGGTATCACGGGGGAGTGTCCCGAGCGGCAAAGGGGGCGGACTGTAAATCCGCTGGCTTCGCCTTCGTAGGTTCGAGTCCTACCTCCCCCACCACCACTGCTTGGGGCCGAAACGCCTTGAACAGGGTTAAGGAGTTCGGACTTCAGGTTCCGGTGGTTTTCCGGGCGGGTGTAGCTCAATGGTAGAGCAGCAGCCTTCCAAGCTGAATACGAGGGTTCGATTCCCTTCACCCGCTCCAAAGTTTGAATCGTGAATGCCGCCTTGGCGGCTAACAGGGTAGAGCGACGATGGCCAAAGAGAAATTCAACCGCGACAAGCCGCACTGCAACATTGGCACGAT
>VFQT010003924.1_pt1 | contig 12999 bp, 8 predicted proteins | sample 3512381 | NCBI WGS metagenome assembly VFQT01 (sample SAMN10412376, study PRJNA504923) | tailings metagenome | isolation source: Relicate 2 Philex TSF3 active mining site | place: Philippines: Tuba, Benguet | collected 2017-08-29 | reverse complement strand
TTCGCATGACGTTTCGGTCGGAATATCTTCACGCCGAATACTAAAAATCTAAAAGCTAATAAGTGAAAATAGTCGAGCACACCAAACATATCGTTCACCGCATCAGCTGATCGGTCGGTATCGTATCTTGACTGGCGCTCTAGGGTAGAACGACTAGGTCAATTGTTTAAACAAAACCGACCGAAGCCCGCAATGGGCTGGGTCGGTCGAACAATCAATGAGATCTCTCAGCGCCCTAAAGTGCCGACCCACTTGTTGTATTAGATGGACCGACGGCCGCGCATGACTATGCCTCGCCGATACGCTTGCCGTCTGTCCGTGAAATGACCAGCGTGGCTGAGCGTGGACGCCCGGCCGGACCGTAGGCGGCTTGCAGGCCGCCTCCATTTCCTGGCCATGTGCTTTGTGCAGCGGCGGCTCCACTCCAAAATGATGCCGTCGTACCTTCGCCTGGGTGCTGAATGTTGACGAAGATCGTTTTTCCGTCTGCAGTTTCAGTTATCCCGGTCACCTCTGCACCTCGAGGAGCCACTAGGAAGCGTTTCAAACGCGCCTCTCCGAGTGCGGCACCGACGTAGGTCGTTACGGCGCTTGTCGCAGCACCGAGCTGGTTGGAGACCAATACGCTACCGCCATCACCAACCTGGCCCGGAACCGCAGCCAGCAGCATGCAGTTAGTTTCGTCTGTGAACGCACCGTCATCCGTCTGAATCCAGCAGATACCTGTGGCGGCGCTGAACCACAAACCGTCAGGCGAAGAGAAACTATTATTCGCAGTGAGTCCGGAAATGTTTTCGGCTGCGACCATGTCTTCCTCGGCACCAAACAGGAAGATGTCCCACTTGAATGTAGTTGCATTAGACTCGTCGGCGGTCTCTTTGAAACGAATGATGTGGCCGTTAGGATTGCCAGAGCCGCGGTTTCCATCACTGTCTGCGTATGCCCGTGGGTTAGCAGCATTGGCTGTGGCAGGCGTCCTGTTAGTACTGTTATTGTTAGTAAGACAGAAGTAAATCTCGCCATTAGCGGGATTGACTGCACCCCACTCAGGTCGATCCATTTTAGTTGCGCCCACTGCATCCGCTGCTAATCGTGTATGGACATAAATGTCTGCCTGTGACGAAAATGAAAAACCATTTGAATTGTAGGCAGCAATAGCGCTATTGGACGTGTTCAACTCAATCCAATCTCCGCTACCATCGGAGTTAAATTTCGCTACGTATAGCTTGCCCTCGTCGAGGTATTTATTGCCCGCCGCAATTCCCGCGCCCTGATCAGCTGCGTCCCATGGTTGGGCAGTAACAAATTTATAAATGTATTCGTTGCGCGAATCACATCCCATGTAGAAGGCGAGTGGTTTGCCTGCCACAGGCCTACCGACCACTGCCGCCTCGTGGGCGAAACGACCCATTGCAGTCCTTTTCACTGGGCGTGAGTTCGGGTTGGCAGGATCTATCTCAACGTTATAGCCAAACGTTTGCGGTTCGTTTCTGAAGTCGTCGGCAGCAGATGTACCAGAGGCGGATGCGTTCCATCGTGAAAAGCGGAAATTAGTATCCGGCATATCTGTGACGGTATGCCAGCCCTGGGTGTTGGCGGCCGTTGCCGTGGCTGCTAATGCAGCTGCCCTAACGCCATAGCGCGTGCGCGAGGCTGCTATCTTGGCATTTGGCGCGACCGCATCCTTGGGCATCGCAAAGTAGGTGGCCCAGTTCTCTTCGCAAGCTAGATAAGTTCCCCAAGGGGTATAGCCGTGTCCGCAATTATTCAGTGTGCCGCGCGAGGTTGCACCAGTCGTATCATAGCGTGTAACAAATTGCGTTTGAATTCCTGCCAAGTGAGCGGCTGGGCCGCGAACATCGCACACCGTCTCCGGCGTGATTCTGCGGTTCAGTGCCGAGTCGACAACGTAGCCGGTTGGTCGGCCGGAAGCATCCAGAGAAATTTCTGCCACGGAAACGCCGTGTAAATTTATTTCTTTCAAGGCCTCTAAACCAGGACGAGCGCCGAGATCCCATTGACCAAATTGATCAAATCTCTTGCCGGATACACCCGCCGAAGTCTGGCCACGAGTGTGAAGAAAGTCAGCGTCGGCTGAGCTCTCATGGTTAACGACCAGAACAGCCTTGTTCGTGCTTGTGTACGATACTTTACCGGTAGCGCCAATGTAGAACAGGTGCATACCATCATGGTGGTCACCTACGCGGCGGGAAAAATCATCCGCCTCTGTTCCAAGGTTGCTATAGCTTGGGATGCTACTGAACAGTCGATCTCCAGTGGCGTGCAGAACGGACACGGTGTAGCCCGGCGGTACCGATACGGCATCAGCAATGGTCTTCGCAGTTGGCGGAAACGGCAGCATGTTGGAGCTAGCCGGTAATGGCGAAACAGCACTAGATCCGCCACCACATGCTGACAGCATAGGTAAGGCCGCAACTGAAGCAAGCCCAATACCGCCTCTTAGGATTAATCGGCGCTGGGGGCTTTGTAAGCCCCGGTCTAGGACATCATTAAAGTGCTCGTTATCAGAAGAATTATCATTAGATGTTGGATGATTCGACACGCTCGGCTCCTTTGTTTGAAAAACCAATAATCAGCGGCGTGAGGTTAGGGTCCCAATGTTTAAAGATGATGACACGTGGAACTTGAATTTATAGTTTTGTCTTTGTATTTTTTTGGTGCGCGAAAAAATAATGCTGCACAGGTTTTGCCCATGTTGGCGCAGCAGCAGAAAGGCTGTGTCGCGCTATGACGACAGATTTTTCACTGTTCTGTCACAAATCAGTAGCAATCCTTAATTTCTAAATTGGTATGAATCTTGCGCAGCTTCCGCAGCCATGCTCCTCATAGGAGCGTCGGTATTTTTCACACCTGGGGAAGGAGCGTAGCAATGTTGAGATTATCTTGGCAGCACACAAGAGTGCATCGATCTACCGTCGGAGGGCTGCAGTATTCTGAGAAACAACTACGGAGGACTCAACCAAAAACTCTGGTTCGAATAATCTCGCATCAATCCGGCGACCCTGGCGAAATCAACCACCAACTATTTGAGTGGGCCAAAGCCCGCACGCAGGCGATGCAGGTGGATGTGAGCAAGCTGAATGAGAACGCAGACACCACTAATACGACGTTGCTGCCACCATGGCGGACGGTAATGGTGCCAAAAAAGCGCGTTGAAAACCTGACGCACCATGAGTACACCTACTGCTCACCATCGATCTGGATGTGGAATATCGGCTACGGGCGTCCGGTTGCGAATTGCAATCCGTATGACGTTAATCCCGGTGCGATTGATTCTGAACGTCGAACGCGACGACCCGGGCAGGGCCGCTTTGATGAGGTTGCACGCGGTGCTTACGGTAATCGTAATTTCAAGTACCTGTGGGCGATTGACCATGCCGGTATGCATATCGCGAGAGAAATGACACCTTGCAAGATGAGTTCGCGCGGCGTGATCACGCATTCGATTTTGGTGGATCAAGGCATTATCGCTGGCGAGCTGTTTTTTGACATGCACGACCCGACCAAGGTTTTCATGAACTTTGGCTCTGCGCGTTTGCCCATGCGTGATGTCAGAGAAGCCGAACATGCGGCAGAGTTTTTATTGGCGCTGGATTATCGTACTGTGGTTGCGATGATTCCCAACCGCGACCTCAAGGAATCACCGTATAGCATGCATGATCGCTACGGCCCGCACGTAGAGAATATGGTGTTCAAACTTGAGGAGTAGCAGCGCTGACGTGCGACTTGAAGCCGGTAGCACTGCGGGCATCGTAAGGGGCAAGAGGCGCGACGGCGCTGTCACTACCGACAGCGCTTCGGTAAAAAAATTTATTCCGAAAGCGCCTGCTCGATCGCCAGCCCAATTGAAAACACCCGCGTATCTGCCATTGCCGGCGCGCCGATCATCAGGCCCACCGGTAAGTCACCTGCACGCTGACAGGGAATCGACAAGGCACAACCATCGAGCAAATTGATCAGTGATGGGTTGCGAAGCAGTAGCCGGTTTACCTCGAAGAAGGTTTCTTCGGAGGCGAGCAAGGCCTCGGTCCGCGGCGCGACAATCGGCACCGTGGGCGTCAGCATCGCATCAAAGCCGCTCATGGCGTGCTCGACACGCGCAATCCAGTCTTTGCGCGCCGCGAGCAGTCGCTGAAAATCTTGCTCGGTATATTTTTCGCCAGCGCGAATACGTGTCGCGACCAGCGAATCATACTGGTCGGCATGGGTGGCGAGTAACTTGTGATGCCAGCGCCAGGATTCGATTTGCGGGAAGCGATTAATGTCGCGTGCCTCGCTAAACATTTTCATGGGCACTTCGACGATGGTAGCGCCAGCGCCTGACAACTTGGACAAACTGTGCGTGAAAGCGCGCGCGACGGTGTCGTCGATATCCTCCATCACCAAATCTTCGGGTACGGCGAATTTCAATCCGGACAGCGACAGCGTCCCGGTGGTCAGCGGCTGATCAGCGATCAAGCTATCGACTAACAAGCAATCAGCGACACTGCGCGCGATCGGCCCGATCGAATCCAGCACCGGAGCGAGTGGTAGCGCACCGGTGGTAGGCACTCGGCGCATGGTGGGTTTGAAGCCAACCAAGCCACACAGCGCCGCCGGAATACGCACCGAGCCGCCGGTGTCCGAGCCCAATGCCGCCACACAAATGCCCGCGCCAACCGAGGCTGCGGCACCGGATGAAGAGCCCCCTGTGATGCGCGTGGCATCTAACGGGTTAGCCGGCGTGCCGTAGTGCGGATTGATCCCCACCCCGGAAAAACCAAACTCGGTCATGTTGGTTTTGCCGATGATGGCTGCACCCGCATTTCTCAGCCGCGCAACAACCACAGCGTCGCTGGCGGCGGGTGGCTGCCCCTCTAGTACCACCGAACCTGCCATCGTGATCTCACCGACGATATCGAGCAAATCTTTCACGGAAACCGGCAGACCTGCCAGTGGCGACTGCGGCTGGCGCGACATGCGCATCACATCAGCGTGAGCGGCAGTTTTAAGTGCTTCGTCGCGATAGATATGAGTGAAAACCGATACCGACTGCTCAGCGAGGTCGAGACTTGTGTGTACCAGTTCGTAGCGGTTCTGGTCATGAAGTGAGGCGATATTCATTGGCACCATCATTCAACAAATAGAAGATCACGATAGCATGTTGGGGCTAGTCCGCGGCGGCTAATCCACGGGGGCGGCAAGGTATAATTTTAGAATCCGACTCACCCGCGCGTAAAGCCTTGAACCACCAAGGACTTGCCGCTCGCGAACCACCTTCTCAGCCATGCTCATCCTCCCGGGCGCCAATGCCCTGTCCGCGTTTCGCATCCAGCGTCTGTTAGCACAACTGAAAGCCTTTGAGCCCGCGATCACGGGCGTTAGCGGGCGTTATCTGCATTTTGTCGACAGTACCGCTGAACTCAGCGAGGACGACACCCAACGGCTGTCGGCGATGTTGACTTACGGCGAGCCGTTTGAAGGCCAAACCGAGGGCGAGCCATTTATTGTGCTGCCACGCTTTGGCACCATCTCACCGTGGGCTAGCAAGGCCACCGATATCGCGCATAACTGTGGCATGGCGCATATTCATCGGATTGAGCGTGGAGTGGCTTACGCTGTGCAATTGAAATCTGGCCTGCTCGGTAAAACCAAACCACTGGATAAAGACAAAGCGCAGGCAGTCGCTGCGCTACTGCACGACCGTATGACAGAGACGGTGATTCGTACACCGGATCAGGCGCAGGCGTTGTTTACCGAGTTATCACCGCAGCCACTCGCGTTTATTGACATCATTAGGGGCGGTAGAAACGCACTGACCGACGCTAACCTCGCGTTAGGTCTGGCGTTGTCGGATGATGAAATTGATTATCTGCTGGATGCGTTTACCCATGCGGGCCGTAATCCGACTGATGTTGAATTGATGATGTTCGCGCAAGCGAATAGCGAGCACTGCCGTCACAAGATTTTTAATGCCGACTGGACCATCGACGGTGAGCCGCAGCAGCGCTCGCTATTTTCGATGATCAAACATACCCATCAACAGCAGCCCAAGGGCACCGTGGTGGCGTATGCCGACAATGCCTCGATCATTGAAGGCGCTATGGCGATGCGTTTTTATCCGCGTGCCGGCCAAGGTATGGTGTATCAGCCCTCAGAAGAGCTGACGCATATTCTGATGAAGGTTGAGACGCACAATCATCCAACAGCAATTTCACCTTTTCCAGGCGCCTCAACCGGCTCGGGTGGTGAAATTCGTGATGAAGGTGCAACCGGTCGTGGTGCCAAACCAAAGGCAGGGCTTACCGGTTTCAGCGTATCGAATTTAATGATTACGCATGCGGTACAACCATGGGAGAACACGCGTGATGTAACCGTGCCGCAAGACCAGCGCATTGGGCATGGTGATTCGCCCATTACCGGCAAGCCTGAGCGTATCGCCTCGCCACTGCAGATCATGATTGATGGCCCGCTCGGTGGCGCCGCTTTCAATAATGAATTTGGTCGACCAAATCTCTCCGGCTACTTCCGCAGCTACGAACAAAACGTCGCAGGCACTGTATACGGTTATCACAAGCCCATCATGATCGCAGGTGGCTTGGGCAACATCTCTTCGCTGCATACCCATAAACATCCGCTGCCGGTAGGAAGTTTGCTGATTCAACTCGGTGGCCCGGGTATGCGCATTGGTATGGGCGGTGGCGCGGCATCGTCGATGGCGACCGGTACCAACACCGCGGATCTGGATTTTGATTCTGTGCAGCGCGGTAACCCCGAGATTCAACGGCGCGCACAAGAAGTCATCAATGCCTGCTGGGCCCTGGGCGAGCATAACCCGGTGCTATCAATTCATGATGTGGGCGCCGGTGGTTTATCGAATGCCTTCCCCGAGTTAACCAATGACGCGGGCCGTGGGGCGATATTTGACTTGCGCAAAGTACCGCTCGAAGAAAGCGGTTTGGCACCGAAAGAAATCTGGAGTAATGAATCGCAAGAGCGCTATGTGATGGCGATTGCCCCGGAGAGCCTGCCGCTGTTTAGCGCATTGTGCGAACGTGAGCGCTGCCCGTTTGCGGTGGTGGGTACCGCAACCGAAGAGCGGCAGCTGCGCGTGATCGACCCCGAGCATGACAACACACCGGTAGATATGCCGATGGATGTGTTGCTCGGCAAACCACCCAAAATGCATCGTGATGTAACACGCCAGCAGCGCACCGCGCCGGCGCTGGACCTGACCGGTATCACACTGGAGCAGGCCGCTGAGCGGGTGCTGAAACTTCCTACGGTCGCAGATAAATCTTTCCTGATCACGATAGGCGATCGCTCGGTGGGTGCGCACACCGTGCGGGATCAAATGGTCGGCCCTTGGCAAGTGCCGGTCGCTGATTGTGCTGTCACCACCATGAGCCATGAGGGTTTCCTGGGCGAGGCGATGGCCATGGGCGAGCGCACGCCCTTGGCGGTACTGGATGCCCCCGCGTCTGGGCGCATGGCGGTGGGCGAAGCCATCACCAATATTGCTGCGGCATCGATTGCGCACATCACCGACATCAAACTCTCTGCCAACTGGATGGCCGCCTGCGGCCAACCCGGGCAGGATGCTGCCTTGTTCGACACCGTAAAAGCGGTGGGTATGGAACTGTGTCCTGCGCTGGGCTTGTCGATACCGGTCGGTAAAGATTCATTATCGATGCGCACCACCTGGAAAGATAACGAAGGCAATAACGGCAATCATGGTGATAAGGCCGACAAGGCGGTCATCTCACCGGTGTCGTTGATTGTGTCGGCATTTGCACCCGTTGCCGATGTCCGTGCCACTCTCACGCCGCAGCTGCGAACCGACTTGGGTGATACCGCGCTGATTCTGATTGACCTCGGTCGCGGCAAGAACCGTATGGCAGCATCTGCGCTGGCGCAGGTGATGCAGCAGCTGGGTGATCGCGTGCCGGATGTCGATAGCGCGGATGATCTGCGTCAGTTTTTTGAAGCAGTGCAGCAGCTGAACAAGCAGCAGATGCTCTTGGCGTATCACGATCGCTCCGACGGCGGTTTGTTTACGACATTGTGCGAGATGGCGTTTGCCGGGCGCGCAGGTGTGACCGTGAATCTGGATATTCTGGTGACGGAGGGCGAGCACGCCAGCGACTGGGGTGACTCTAAAAACTGGGCTGGTCAGGTCGAGGCAAGACGCAATGATCTGACCCTACGTGCTTTGTTCTCGGAAGAACTCGGTGCAGTAATTCAAGTACGCGCTGAGCAAAAATCTGAAGCGATGAATATGTTGCGCGAGCATGGTCTGGGCGCGTGCAGCCATATCATCGGCAAATTGAATGATCGCTATGTGATCGAGTTCACGCGCGATGCCAAAGTCATTTACCAGCAGCCACGCACTGCCTTGCACCGCTTCTGGAGCGAGACCAGCTGGCGTATCGCTCGTCTGCGCGACAATCCGGCCTGTGCGGATGCCGAGTATGACCGCTTGCTGGATGAGGCCGACCCCGGTATCTCGCCGCATATCAGTTTTGATATGAAAGACGATATCGCGGCACCTTTCGTCGCCAGCGGTGTGCGACCACGCGTAGCGATCTTGCGCGAGCAGGGTGTTAACTCGCACGTTGAAACAGCGTATGTCATGTACAAGGCCGGTTTTGAAGCGGTTGATGTGCATATGAGTGATCTGATTGCGGGTCGCGCGCATCTGAAAGATTTCAAGGGGTTGATCGCGGTCGGTGGTTTTTCTTATGGTGATGTGCTGGGCGCGGGCGAGGGCTGGTCGAAAACGATTCTGTTTAATCCCTTGCTGTCTGATCAGTTCTCAGAGTTTTTTAATCGCAGCGACAGCTTTGGTCTGGGTATTTGCAACGGCTGCCAGATGATGAGCAGCTTGAAATCCATTATCCCTGGTGCCGAGCACTGGCCGAAGTTCACGCGCAATGTGTCGGAACAGTTCGAGGCACGCTTTGCAACCGTCGAAGTATTGGACTCGCCGTCGATCTTCTTCAAAGAGATGGCAGGCACGCTGGCGCCGATTGCGGTGTCGCACGGCGAGGGCTTCGCGAATTTCGCGCATACCGGCAATGAGCAAGCCGTACGAGCGGCGCTGCGCTTCGTCGATAACCGGGGGCAGGCAACCGAGACTTATCCGCTCAACCCGAACGGCTCACCGGGCGGTATTACCGCGGTCACTAACAGCGATGGTCGCTTTACGGTGATGATGCCGCATCCCGAGCGGGTGTTCCGCAGCGTGATTAATTCCTGGCATCCAGACAGTTGGGGCGAGGATGCGCCTTGGATGAGGATGTTTCAGAACGCTCGCCGGTGTTTAGGGTAAACAAAAAACGCTCCCGAAGGAGCGTTTTTCTTGGGCCGTCGATCGCTTACTGGATCTTCGCTTTCTTCTTCAGATCTTGCTGAAACTGTTGCAGCTTACGCTGTTGCAGCGACTCGGCGATCTGCGGCTTCACCTCTTCAAAGCTTGGTAGTTGTGCATCACGCGACTCTTCGAGTTTGATCACGTGAAAACCAAACTGCGTTTGCACCGGGGTCTGGGTGTATTCACCGGCTTTCAATGCCGCCATTGCATCAGAGAATGGCTTGACGAAGGCATCGGCAGGTGCCCAACCCAAGTCACCACCTTGCGCGGCTGAGCCGGGGTCTTTCGATTGCGCGGCGAGTTCTTCAAACTTGCCGCCCCCTTTGAGCTTGGTGATGATCGCTTTGGCCTCGTCTTCTTTTTCGACCAAGATATGGCGCGCGTGATACTCCTTGCCTTGCGACTGTGATTTGAACTTGTCGTACTCGGCCTTCATCTCTTCTTCTTTGACCGGATGTTTCGCCATGAATTCTTGCGCTAACGCGCGAATCACAATCGATTGTCTGGCCAGATCAACCTGGTTTTTAATCTCCGGGCGCGATGAAACGCCTTGACGATCTGCCTCTTGCGCGAGAATTTCGCGATTGATCAGTTCTTCTTTGATCATGGAGCGCATCTCGGGAGAATCTTTTTGACCTTGCTGCACCATTTGCTTGACCATGGCTTCAACACGCGATGATGGAATCGCTTTGCCATTAACAATGGCGAGGTTCTGTGCGGATGCAGGAAGCACCGCTGCAGACACGATAACGGCCAGCAGCCGTAGGTAGTTCATATTCTTCATTGTGGGTTTTATACGTGGTTGAAAAGGAGCTGGGGCCGGTCGGCATCAGCCGTTTGCTGCTTCGCCGGGAGTGAGCAGGGTCATTGCTAGTGCGTGTATGTCCTGCGGCATCATCTCGTGCAGCGCATCATACACCAGACGGTGTCTTGCCACTTTGCTCAAGCCCTCAAAGTGGGCAGATACCAGCCGCAGCCTGTAATGGCCACCACCCGAGGCGGCACCGGCATGCCCGGCATGCAGGTGGGATTCATCGTCCACCACGCATTCAGCGGGCGTTAGCGCGGCATTCAGTAGTGCCTGGATACGTTCAATGCGGTTCATAGTCTGTCTTTCATTCAGGCTCTTTCAGGTAGCGCGACAGATACGCAGTTTGCGCAATGACAAAGGCAATCATCAGCCCGATGAAGCCAAACATTTTGAAATTAACCCATAGCTCAAGCGGAAAGTTAAAGGCGATATATAGATTGAGCGCGCCCATAGCCGCAAAGAATGCGCTCCAGGCCAGATTGAGTTTATCCCACACAGGGTCGGGCAGGCTCATCTGCTGACCCATTAATGAGCGAATGAGATTTTTACGCAGGACCAGCTGCGCGCCAATTAATGCCAGCGCAAAGCACCAGTAGAGTACAGTGGGTTTCCATTTGATGAACATCTCGTCGTGGAAGTAAATCGTGGCACCACCAAACACCACAATAATTACCAGCGAGACCCACAGCATGGTGTCTACATGGCGGCGGCGTAGCAGCAGCCAGAGCACCTGCGCCAGGGTGGCGAGAATAGCAACAGCGGTGGAAAGCAGGATGGGGGCTTGTTGTGCAGTGATCTCGCCATCCGCTACTAAAAAGGCAAGGTAATGCGATGCGAACGCCTGCGCTGCCTCGGGCTGAGCGCCGGCAAATTTGAACACTGCAAAAAACAAAATAACCGGGAATAGGTCGAACAACAGCTTCATGGTAAGTGGCTCAGGTCTTGGGTATGAAGGTCAGTGCTGCCGAATTTATACAGTAACGCAAGCCCGTCGGTGGCGGGCCATCAGGGAAAACATGGCCCAAATGCGCATCACAGACCTTGCACAGAATCTCGGTACGAATCATGCCGTGGCTACGGTCTACTTTTTCAGTAACTTTAGCAGGATCAATCGCCTCGAAATAACTCGGCCATCCGCAGCCGGAATCAAACTTGGTATCTGAAGTAAACAACGGAGTGTCACAGCACACACAATGATAGATACCGTGTTCGTGATGATCCCAGTATTTGCCGGTAAATGCACGTTCGGTAGCGGCGTGACGCGTCACCTCATAGGACATCGGTTCAAGTTGGGCGCGCCATTCAGCGTCGGACCGGATTACTTTTTTAGTTTCCATCGATTGATGTTTACATGCGTTTAGTTTGATAACGGCGCTTTGGTCATGAAGAGCAGCTAACGCTTAAGCTCGCTGCCCAGTCCGGCGGCAGCGCGGCGTATACTTCGTTTTCGGGTTGCTCATCAAAGGGATGTTGCAGAATGTGTAGCAGGCGTTTTACTTCGCTAAAGTCTTTCTGCTGTGCTTTTTCAATCGCTGTTTGTGCCAGGTGATTACGCAGCACAAACTTCGGGTTGACATGATTCATGGCGATTTTTCGCGCCTGGTCCACGCTACGCTCCTGCTGTAGCCGTTTCCGATAATGGATTAACCAGGCATCGAATGCAGCACGGTCGATGAACAAATCACGCAGCGGCGCGTCTGCGCTTGGGTCGTCACACTTGAGATTAGCAAGTCGACGGAAAAACACCGGGAAATCTACCCGGCTGTTTGCAATGGTGGTTAATAATTCGCGCACCAGCGCGTCGTCTTCGGCTTGCGTTGTTGCCAAACCGAGCTTGGCGCGCCACAAGGCCGCAATTTTTTTGTCGTATGTCGGTTGAAACACGGTCAGCGCGTCCTTGACGGTATCGACATCGCCCATCAGCGGCAGCAGGGCTTGGCCCAGTGCGTAGCAGTTCCATTCCACAATCCGTGGCTGCATTTGATAAGCGTAGCGCCCCTGATGATCCGAGTGATTACAGATATGACGCGGGTTGAACGCTTCCATAAAGCCAAATGGGCCGTAGTCAAGGGTCTCGCCGATGATGGACATGTTGTCGGTGTTCATCACACCATGCATGAAACCGACCGCTTGCCACTGCGCCACCAACTCGGCAGACCGCTGTGTGATTTCGCGCAGTAGCGCGTGATACGGCTGCGGCTGCTGTGCCAGCTGCGGGTAGCTGAGCGCAATCACGTAGTCGGCGAGAATCTTGAGTTCATCATGCCGCTCATTCCAGAACCAATGCTCAAATGAGCCAAAGCGCACGAAGTTGGGCGACATGCGCGTCACCACCGCAGCCGTTTCAACGGTTTCGCGAATGACCGGTTGATCAGAGCCAATCACGCACAGCGCACGCGTGGTCGGGATACCGAGCGCCGCCATCGCCTCCGAACATAAAAACTCGCGTATTGAAGAGCGCAGAACAGCACGACCATCACCCATGCGGGAATAGGGCGTTCTACCGGCACCTTTGAGCTGCAGCTCCATGCTGCCGGTGGGGGAGCCGGGGGCTGGCGCCTCACCCAGCAGAATTGCGCGGCCATCGCCAAGTTGTCCAGCCCACACGCCAAACTGATGGCCGGAGTAGACAGCAGACAAGGGCTCGGACCCGGGCAGCACCGCGTTACCGCTGAACGCCTCGGCAAATTCGGCGCTGGCAAACGCTGCCTGATCCAGCCCGATAAGATCCGCGGCTTGCTCGCTAGCGCACACTAAATAGGGCGCCGGCAGCGGCGTGGCGCTGAGCCGGGTATGGAACGCCGATGGCAAGCTG
>VFQT010003922.1_pt1 | contig 13001 bp, 11 predicted proteins | sample 3512381 | NCBI WGS metagenome assembly VFQT01 (sample SAMN10412376, study PRJNA504923) | tailings metagenome | isolation source: Relicate 2 Philex TSF3 active mining site | place: Philippines: Tuba, Benguet | collected 2017-08-29 | reverse complement strand
CCAATGCCCAATCAAACCAACTGATAGTGGATTGAGGTCTAAGAGCAACCCCGCGAAAAACCCTTGCAGCGCCGCAAACTCAGGATCTTGTAGGAAAGCCCAAGCCAAGACCACAATAAGAAATATTGATGGGTCGGCAAAAGGAAATGGAATGCGAGCAACAACCGCATTTTGAAGTGCAAGGGCCAGGATTGCAATGGGCAGAAAGAACGCCGTTTTGCGCACGATTAATTCGCTTTCTTACTTTTAGAAGCAGAAGGCTCAGGTGTTGGTGTGATGTACACGGTGACAGTTGGCGTGGGAGTTGGCTTTGGTGGTGGTGGCAAAAGCGAATCACGCGGATTTGTTTTGACTCTTCCAGTTACCACCGCGACAATTTCGAGGGCATTGAGATTTACAAACGGCTTCACTAGTGCACTCTTGGTCAAAGTTCCTGAATTCTGATCCACAGAAGTAACAGTTCCCACCGGAACTCCAGGAACAAATGGACGGCTATTACTGCTGCCTCGAGCAACCATTCGATTCCCTACATTTAACGTTGAGGATGAATCAAAAAGAGTTAAGGAGAGTTCGGTGTTGCCAGTGCCAGAAATCACTCCAAGGATCCCGCTTTCCTCCATACGAATACCCGCCTTGAAAGTTTCATCATCTAAAAGAAGAACGATCGAGGTATCCGCACGCGTTGAAATGACTCGCCCTACCAAACCGGCTCCGGCAATCACAGTCATATCGCTCTGCACACCATCACGATTTCCAACATCTAGTTCAATGGTTCGCGAGAAGCCTGCAGCAGAGCCGGCTGCAATCACACGCGCCGGTACGCTTTTATAACGTCCAGCAGCCGCTAGGTCCAAAACATTTTTCAGCTGCGCTAACTCGCGCTTGGTAACTTTGAATCTACTGAGCTCTTCTTCAAGCGCGGCATTTCTCTGCTCTAAATCCCTAATCTTGTCTGCGCTTCGACCAAGGTTTGATGCCTCAGAGACAAAATCACTTATCGGGTTGTAGAAGAAGCGAAAGAATGATTGAAATGGCGCAAGTACCGTATTGGTAATTCCACGGAAAGTCTGACCAGGAACGCTTCCTCGCAAATCCAAGGTAACGATAATCAAAGCCGTTACTAAAAGAGCAATAAGAAAGAAACGTGAGCGAGATTTATCTGGTGCTGCCAACGCTTCACCCCACTTTCAGCCGATGACGTTGAGGCTGTTATCTGCGAGGCTCGGAGATAAGAACCTTCTCAAGGGCTTCAAACTCTTCGATACAACGGCCGGTACCCATAACAACTGCATTTAATGGATTCTCCGCGATGTGAACCGCGATGCCAGTCTCGTGACGAAGTCGCTCATCCAATCCATGGAGCAGCGCACCGCCACCAGTCAAGACAATGCCACGATCCATGATGTCTCCGGAGAGTTCTGGCGGACAACTGTCGAGAGTTGTTTTAACCGCTTCGACAATTCGTGACAAAGGCTCGTCAATGGCTTTTCGAATCTCCTCTGCAGTGACCAAAATCGTTTTTGGAAGTCCAGTAACCAAATCTCGACCACGTATTTCCGCATCTGGCTCTCCAACTGCTGGAAATGCTGATCCGATTGCCATCTTTATCTCTTCAGCAGTTCGCTCGCCAAGGAGTAGTGAGTACTCGCGCTTGATCCAAGTGATAATTGATTGATCAAGCTCATCGCCGCCAACGCGAATGGACTGCACAGTCACGATTCCGCCCAAGGAAATAACCGCGATTTCAGTAGTGCCGCCCCCGATATCAACAACCATGTTTCCAGTCGGTTCATGAATTGGTAGCCCCGCGCCAATCGCTGCTGCCATTGGCTCTTCGATGATGTAGACCTTGCGCGCTCCAGCGGCATAGCCTGCATCTTTAACGGCGCGCTGTTCGACTCCAGTGATTCCTGAAGGAACACACACAACCAAACGAGGTTTTGCAAAGTGGCGCCGCTTATGAACTTTTTGAATGAAGTATCGGAGCATTCGTTCTGTGGTGTCGAAATCAGAGATGACGCCATCCTTGAGCGGTCTGATTGCCACTATATTTCCTGGCGTCCGACCAATCATTTTCTTTGCCTCAAGACCGACAGCGAGAATTCCACCGGTATCTTGATTGATTGCGACCACGCTCGGCTCGTTGAGAACAATGCCTCGGCCGCGCACATAAACCAATGTATTTGCAGTTCCGAGATCGATTGCCATATCGCGACCGATAAATGACATTGTTCTTGCCATTACTTACCTCCGAAGAAAAGTGCTATTTCACGTTCTGCAGATTCAACAGAATCTGAACCGTGCACAATATTTTGTACGACTTTTGTTCCTTGATCGCGCGCGAGATCGCCACGAATAGTTCCCGGTGCTGCAACTGTTGGATCAGTTACGCCGGCGAGAGAGCGGAACCCTTCGATTACCCGATTACCCTCAGCGATTAAGGCGACGATCGGACCAGAGAGCATGAACTCCACTAAAGGCTCATAAAAAGGTTTTCCCACGTGCTCTGCGTAGTGCTTTTCTAATAACGCGCGATCGGCGTGGAGCATACGGATATCGCCGATTGTGTAACCCTTTTTTTCAATACGGGCGATGACTTCGCCCACGAGATTACGGCGAACCCCGTCAGGTTTGATTAAAACAAGAGTTCGTTCCATGGCCACAGCCTAATGGCTCATTGAGGGGTCAGACGAGCGCGGGCAGCCTCCCCGGCCCGACCAACAATGATGGCGGCCACCCAGAGGAGAGCGAAAATCCCACCGAGGAAATACATCATCGTCACGACCATCCCAAACCCAACAACGGGAATTTGTAGCGCTGAACCAAGGATCCACCCTGACTTTCGCTTCAATAAGCCAGGCGTAAGTAGTAGAAGAATCGCAACGGCCCCGCCGACCACCATCTCCCACGTGTCAGACGAATTCATGGCAATTAATAGTGCGAAGCCCATAGTCAAAGACTCCATCACAAGAACGGTTGACCCAAGTATTCGCATGATTAATCACCCTTCTTGAGCAAGGAGCGAGCTTGTCCTGCAGTCACAACTGAACCGGTGATGAGGATACCGACTGATTGCGTTGGATGACTTGCATGATCAAAGGCCATTTCGATAGCGCGCTTAATTGAACCAGCCGAACCAACCACCCCTTCGTCAAAAATCTCACTGGCAATCTCAAACAATTTCTCAGTTGGAAGTGCGCGAACCGAAGCGTTCTCGGTGACAATCACTTCATCCACGATGCCAGATAATTCAGTGAGAAAATTGGTGACATCTTTGTCTTCCAAGATTGCCACGATTGCGATCAATTTATCGAAAGCAAACTCTTCACTAAGCGCTTCACGCAACGCAGCAACACCATGTGGGTTGTGTGCAGCATCGATGATCACAGTTGGATTGCGATGGATTATCTCCAAACGTCCGGGTGAAGATGCGTTTGCAAAACCGTCTCGAATTACATCAATATCGAGGCGTTGTGACCCTCCTCCTAAAAATGCTTCAACCGCAGTAAGTGCCAAAGTCGCATTGGATGCCTGATGTCTTCCATGTAGGGGCAAGTAGATGTCATCGTAAGTGCCGCCGATTCCCTGGATTGTGAGCAGCTGCCCTCCGACGGCCACGTCGCGATGGAGCAAGGCAAAGTCCAGACCTTCGCGCAATGGGATGGACTCGACGGTTGCACTCTCTCGAATCAAGACTTCCGCTGCCTCGCGATTTTGATGGGCAAGCACTGAAGGTTTGCCGGATCGGAATATTCCGGCTTTTGTCGAGGCTATCTCTGCGATGGTGTTACCCAGATACTCCTGATGATCCAGTCCAATGGGCGTCATGACAGAGACGTCAGAATCGATCACGTTAGTGGCATCCCACGCGCCACCCATCCCGCATTCGATGATCGCAACGTCGATAGGAGCATCCGCAAATGCTGCATACGCTATCGCGGTAAGTACCTCAAAATAAGAAAGCGGATGTTCTGAGCGCGAATCCACCAACTCGATGTAGGGCTTTATATCCTCGTAGGTATATACAAAGAATTCCGGCGTGATGAGCTCTCCGTTAATTGAAATTCGTTCGCGAATGTCCTCTAGATGCGGACTGGTGTAGCGCCCAGTTCGAATTCCAAAAGCTTGAAGAAGCGAGTCAATCATTCGAGAAGTTGACGTCTTGCCGTTGGTTCCTGCGATATGGATTGAACGAAAGGTTTCTTGAGGGTTGCCGAGGTAGTCGAGCAACAATTTGATTCGATCTAATGTAGGTTCAATTCGATTTTCTGGCCACCGTGTATTCAGCTCATTAGTTATCTCTAATAAGCGAGATTCGATATTCGCTGACATTTATTTGAACTATCCTCAACTAGGCAATTTGCTAAGTTGTTCGGTGATGCGCGCGATATCTTGATCGGTCTCTATCAGGCGAGCCTTGATAGTCGCAACGACTTTCTCTGGCGCTTTGGCAACAAAATCGGCATTATCAAGTTTTACTCGTGCGGTTTCACGATCCTTCTGGGCAGTTGCAAGATCCTTCTGTAGACGAGCGCGTTCAGCAGCCACATCGACAGTCCCGGAGAGGTCGAACTCGCACGTAATGGCTCCCACAAGAATTGAGCCTGATGCAGCGAAAGAAGTGTCAGGTGTGCTGATGCGCAAGACGCTACGAATAGCTTGCTCAAATGGCGATATGGCGCTCTTTTCAATTCCATTAAATCGCCCTGGGATTGGTGCTGAAGGTTTGACTCCTTGATCATTCCGGAATCTACGAACCTCTGTTATCAGCGTCTTTACCTCTTCCATAGCGGCATTGCTCTCTTCATCGATCCGATCTTCGAGAGCCTTAGGCCACTGTGAAATAACCAAGCTCTCCCCGCCAGTCAAGCGTTTCCATAACGCTTCAGTGATGAAAGGCATGACTGGATGAAGGATGCGTAAAAGATTATCGAGGACATGGCCAATTACAGCTTGGGCATTTTCAGCTGCTGCGCCACCTTGATTGATAGAGGATTTTGCGAGTTCTAAATACCAATCACAGAAGTCATCCCAAGCAAAGTGGTAAATCGCATCGCATGCCTTTGCAAATTCAAAGCTCTCAAAGAATTCATCTGCCTGTTTAATGGTTTGATGCAATCGCGAGACAATCCAATTATCAATTTGGGAGAGATCTTTCGATTCTGGCAAGGCACGAGAAGTTGTTGCTCCGTTGAGTAGGGCAAAGCGCGATGCATTCCAGAGTTTGGTGGCGAAGTTTCGTGATCCAGCTACCCACTCCTCAGCAAGTGCCTGATCAGTTCCGGGATTAGCCCCTCGCGCAAGCGAGAACCGAAGCGCATCAGCGCCATATTTATCCATGAATTCGAGAGGATCAATTGTATTGCCGCGCGACTTGCTCATCTTCTTGCCATATTTATCGCGCACCAAACCATGAAGAGCGATGATGTGGAATGGAGGTTTGCCATCCATGGCAAACAATCCGAAAATCATCATACGTGCTACCCAAAAGAAGAGAATGTCGTAACCGGTAACTAAAACGCTAGTGGGATAGAACTTCTTGAGATCTTCAGTCTCATCTGGCCAACCTAAAGTGGAAAATGGCCAAAGCGCAGAAGAGAACCAGGTATCCAGAACATCCGGATCCTGCACCCAACCTTCAGGAGCGCTTTCATCAGGCCCAACAACGCGAACTTCATCATTAGGTCCATACCAAACCGGAATGCGATGGCCCCACCACAACTGTCGACTGATGCACCAATCGTGCATGTTGTCGACCCACTCGAAATATCGCGGCGCCAATTCTTCGGGCTCAATCTTCACTAATCCATTTCGCACGGCGTCTCCTGCTGCCTTGGCAAGTGGTGCAACTTTCACAAACCATTGCATCGAAAGGCGCGGCTCCACAGTTGTATCGCAGCGCGAACAATGTCCTACGGCATGAATGTATGGTCGCTTTTCAGAGACGATTCGACCCATTTCACGTAACTTCTCAACAACAGCTTTACGCGCTTCAAAGCGATCCATGCCATCGAACTCAGTAGCAGTCCCCTCGATGATTCCATGCTCGTTCATGATCACAATCATCGGAACGTTATGTCGACGACCCATTTCAAAGTCGTTGGGATCGTGCGCCGCAGTGACTTTGACTGCTCCAGTTCCAAACTCAGGCTCAACTAATTCGTCAGCAATAATAGGAATCATTCGATTAACCAGCGGAAGTAGAACTTCTTTACCAATCATGTGTTTGTAGCGATCATCATCAGGATGTACCGCTACCGCACCATCGCCGAGCATCGTCTCGGGACGAGTAGTTGCTACAGTGATATTGAGATTCTCATCGCCGTATCGAACTTGTACGAACTCGCCAGCATCATCGCTATGTTCGACTTCAATATCACTCAAAGCAGTTAGGCAGCGTGGGCACCAATTAATAATGCGCTCTGCACGGTAAATCAATTCCTTATCGTAGAGGCGCTTGAAGATAGTAAGGACTGCCCTCGACAAGCCCTCATCCATGGTGAATCGCTCTCGACTCCAATCGACGCTATCGCCGAGGCGTTTCATCTGTCCGAGAATCGCACCGCCAGATTCTGCTTTCCAATCCCAAACTTTCTTGACAAATTCTTCGCGTCCGAGGTCATGACGAGATTTATTCTGTTGCGCTAACTGCTTTTCCACAACATTTTGAGTAGCGATTCCAGCATGATCCATTCCGGGCAACCAGAGAGCTTCGTAACCTTGCATTCGTCGGCGGCGGGTGAGCGTATCTTGCAACGTGTGATCTAGCGCGTGGCCGATGTGCAAACTACCTGTGACATTTGGCGGTGGAATGACTATGCAGAAAGGTTGCTTTTGAGAACTTGCGCTAGCGGAAAAGTACTCTCGATCTAACCAACTCTGATAGATCGGGGCTTCTAAATCAGCAGGCGAAAAATGAGTAGGTAATTCCTGATCGGCTGCCATAACGGACAATCTTAGGCGCTTTTCTCCGCGCCTCCATCTTCTCTAAGGATGAGCGTAGGTGGCGCCTGCTCGGACACGGATTCAGCGGTAATTATGACTCGGGCAATATCTTTCCGACTTGGGGTATCGAACATCACGGTAAGGAGAACTTCTTCCATGATGGCACGAAGACCACGAGCACCGGTACCACGTTTGATAGCTTGCTCGGCCACTGCAGTTAGAGCCTCAGGAGTGAATTCAAGTTCCACCCCATCTAGTTCAAAGAGTTTTTGATACTGCTTGGTGAGCGCATTCTTTGGCTCGGTGAGAATCTGCATTAACGCTTCATGATCGAGCGCGTCGACGCTGGTTATCACGGGTAGCCGACCAACAAACTCAGGAATCATTCCAAATTTTAAAAGATCTTCAGGGAGAACGTTGCTAAATACGTCGCTGGCATTTCGTTCAGCTGCAGTTTGCAAGGTTGCGTTGAATCCGAGACCCTTGCCGCCCATGCGCGCTTCGATAATTTTATCGAGGCCAGCGAAAGCACCGCCAACGATGAAAAGCACGTTTGTTGTATCTATTTGAATGAACTCTTGGTGTGGATGTTTACGTCCACCCTGTGGCGGCACAGATGCAGTTGTTCCTTCAATAATTTTTAGAAGAGCCTGCTGCACGCCTTCTCCCGAGACGTCACGAGTAATCGATGGGTTCTCGCTCTTACGCGCGACTTTATCAATCTCATCGATATAAATAATTCCGCGCTCTGCACGCTTGACATCGAAATCCGCCGCTTGAATCAACTTCAGGAGGATGTTTTCTACATCCTCACCTACGTAACCTGCTTCGGTGAGCGCGGTGGCATCAGCTATTGCAAATGGCACATTGAGCATTCGTGCGAGAGTTTGCGCCAGCAATGTTTTGCCACAACCGGTTGGACCGAGAAGGAGAATGTTGCTCTTGGTGAGTTCGACTGCGCCTTCACGGGCGCTTTCGCCACCCTGAATTCGCTTGTAATGGTTGTAGACGGCAACCGAGAGTGACTTCTTTGCACGCTCTTGACCGATGACGTACTGGTTTAAGAATTCGAATATCTCGTGTGGCTTAGGAAGCTCTTGAAGCGAGACTGCGCTGGCGGTGGAGAGCTCTTCAACAATAATTTCGTTGCAAAGTTCGATGCACTCATCGCAGATGTAAACGCCAGGACCAGCAATTAATTTCTTAACTTGCTTCTGAGATTTGCCACAGAAGGAGCACTTGAGCAGTTCACTGCTTTCGCCAATACGCGGCATGGTGAGCTCCTTTCCGAAGTGAAAAATCGTCTAAGTAAAGGGTACGGATAAAACCCGACTACTGCCGGGTTTTATCCTTAGTTTCTGTTCGCTATTAGAGGACGTAAGGTCCGAGGTTTACTTGCCGGTATTGGCTTTTCGGGTGGAAAGGACCTGGTCGATCAAGCCCCACTCGACTGCCTCTTGCGCGGTAAGAATCTTGTCGCGATCTATGTCCTTGGTGATTTGCTCTGAGCTTCGATTCGAGTGTTTGGCCAACATATCTACAAGCAGGTCACGCATTCGCATGATCTCTTTCGCTTGTATCTCGATATCCGAACCTTGTCCGCCACCTTCGCTGGATGGTTGGTGGAGCAAAATTCGCGAGTTCTCGAGGGCATAACGCTTACCTTTCGTACCGCCCGTCAGGATTACTGCGGCGGCGGACGCTGCTTGGCCCAGGCAGATTGTCATGATGTCAGGGCGAACGAATTGCATCGTGTCGTAGATCGCAGTCAACGCCGTGAATGAACCGCCTGGTGAGTTGATGTACAACATGATGTCGCGATCGGGATCCATCGATTCGAGCGTAAGCAACTGTGCCATGACATCGTTAGCCACGGTGTCATCGATTGGAGTACCCAGAAAGATGATTCGCTCTTCAAATAGTTTGGTGTACGGATCCATTCGCTTGAATCCGTATGACGTCTTCTCCTCGATTACAGGAAGAACATAACGGTTAGTAAGGTCACCAGGTTTCATAACTTCTTTCATCGCTGAGTTCCTCCGCTTCCGGAAACTTGTCGAGCTGAACGAACTACGTGATCGACAAAGCCATACTCTTTTGCTTGCTCTGCCGTGAACCAACGATCGCGATCTGAATCTTCCTGAATCGTGTCGATTGTCTGACCAGTGTGGAATGCGATGAGTTCTGCCATCGATTTCTTGGTGGCTGCCATTTGTTCTGCCTGAATCTTGATATCACTGGCTGTTCCACCAATGCCGCCTGAAGGTTGATGCATCATGATGCGCGCGTGTGGAAGGGCGTACCGTTTTCCTGGCGCACCGGCGCAAAGCAAGAATTGACCCATAGACGCAGCTAGACCCATGGCAACAGTTGCGACATCGTTCTTGATGTATTGCATCGTGTCGTAAATAGCCATACCCGCGCTGATAGAACCACCGGGTGAATTGATGTACAAGTAAATGTCTTTTTCAGAATCTTCAGCGGCAAGCAGGAGCAGCTGAGCTGCAATCGCATTCGCCATCGAATCTTCAACGACGGAGCCTAGGAAAATAATTCGCTCTTGGAGTAGTCGGTGGTAGACCTCGTCATCGAGTTGTCCACCCGATCGCGCTCCACGCGCCATTGGGCTATCAGGGGTAATCAGTCCCACGGTTTGCCTGCTTTCTCGTAAGTAATGTAATTACCCTAACAACGAGTTACGGCTTTTACTTCCGGAAAACGACCCTTGTTCGCTCAGGGCATATTTAGAGGGCAGATTTATTTCTGAAGCTGTGGACGCAGCGCTTCGATATCGACATTCTTGCCATTCTTGTCGACAATTTTTGCGCGGCCCAGGACAACGGCGAGCGCTTTACTCCTGGCAACATCAGCCACCAATGAGGAGAGTTGACCAGCTTTGGCAACTTCGTTAGCGAACTGATCGGGAGCCATGCCATAGCGCATTGCGGTGCGCACGATGAACTCACTGAGCTCCTCTTCGCTAACTTCCACCTTCTCTTGGTCGACGATTGCATCGAGCAAGAAATTGTTCTTGAGGGACTTGCGAAGATCAGAATCAACCTCGGCTCGGTGAGCATCATCGCTCTCGCGACCCTCGCCCTTGAGGTGCTCTTCCGTCTCGGCAAGTACATAGCTTTCTGGGATTGGTATTTCGACCTTAGCAAGCAATTCTTCGACCAGTAGGTCACGCGCTTGTGCTCCCTGTTCAAGGGACTTCACTCGCTCTAGGCGAGCTTTGAAATCAGCTCGTAATTCTTCGAGAGTTTCGAACTCGCTTGCCAATGCAGCGAACGAATCATCGAGTGGTGGGAGTTCCCGCTTTTTCACTGCATTGAGAGTGATCTCGACATCGCCAACTTCTCCGCCGGAACCTGGCTCACTGCCGAATAGCTCGGTTTGAAAAGTCTTCGTCTCTCCAGCGCTCATTCCTTGAAGAGCTTCATCTAATCCTGGAAGCATCTTGTCGCTACCCACCTCATAAGAGATGTTATTTGCGGTTCCTCCGTCGACAACTTCACCATTTATCTTTGCAACGAGATTGAGCGAGACAAAATCTCCGTTTTCGGCCTTCTTCTCAACATTAGTAAGAGTGCCGAATCGAACTCGAAGCGACTCGACTTGTTCGTCGATTTCAGCATCAGAAATCTCGACTGCATCTACAGTCAATTCGATTTCTTCAAGGTTTGGTAAATCCAATTTCGGACGAACATCTACCTCAACAGTAAATGAGAGCTTTTCGTTGTCGACAAGTTCTTTGATGTCCACCTCTGGTCGACCGAGTACACGAACATCATGTTCTTGTGCAGCGGCAACATACAGCTGAGGCAACGCAATGTTTATGGCTTCGTCGAGAACGACAGCGCGTCCGACACGTTGGTCGATGAGCGCAGCAGGGATCTTTCCTTTTCGAAAGCCAGGGATAGAGACTTTGTTTGCAATCTCTTTATAAGCCTTGGCGAAATGTGGTTCGAGCTCTGAGAATGGGGCGTCAACGGTTAGGCGAACGCGGGTTGGGCTAAGAATCTCTACAGCGCTCTTCACGAACAGGCTCCCTTTTGCTTTCGGTTACTTAAGGCGACTTACATGTCCTGCCACTACTTGTCGGGGCGAGAGGATTCGAACCTCCGGTCTCCTGGTCCCAAACCAGGCGCGCTAGCCACTACGCTACGCCCCGTTGATGAAGGCAGTAGTCTAGGGCCTGAAGTCGCATAGCGATAACGCGCCAAAAACGCGGGTGTAGCTCAATGGTAGAGTTCTAGCCTTCCAAGCTAGCTGTGCCGGTTCGATCCCGGTCACCCGCTCCAAATGTTTATTTCGGCCTAAGTTCCCCTCAACTGCGCGACAACTTTTCCCAAAATCCTTCTCGGAGTGAGAACTAAATTCTTTCAAATACCGCTAGATAAGCCGGATGTAAGGGATAGATTTTTGTCGCCCATGCGGGGTAATGGGGCAAGTAACTATCCCGCAGCGTTTTGAATCCGTTAGCCTCAAAAATCTTTCGCACCGTGCGCCCGCTCGGTCTATATATATGTGTGGGGTCTGAGTCATATAACTTCGAATACTCCCACCGAGTCAAGGCATTGGCGATTGTCGGCATATGAACGAGAACTATCGAACCCTTATGGCAGGCTCCCGCAATTGATTGCACGCCCGCCTCGGGTTTTTCTAAATGTTCGACGATGTTTATCGCCAAAACTAAATCGAATGTCTCGTTGAAAGGAATTGGCTGTTCCAAATTTCCTTGCTTGAAATATCTACCCGGCTTGCGCCTCGCCGCGACCTCCACTGCATGATGTGCGATATCGACTCCAGCCAATTTCTCAGCTCCGTCGAAGTAATCAAGCAGCCACCCATAACCACATCCCACATCCAAAACCTTTGATTTTTCAAGTGAGACTTTGCCGTATCGCTTATAGAGTTTTACGAGCAGGCCATCTCGCAACTTATCTATCTTGGTTTGTTGTGGCTCTCCAGATTCACCTTGAGCGCTGTATAGCTTTGCAAAATATTCGAGATCAGCCTGTGCCTTCTCTTCGTTCGAGGGACGATGTTGCTCCTGGGACATACTGAGACCACCCCTCACGATCTAAGGTGAGTGGAGTCTAGAATGAAATGAGAAGAACACAACGTATTTGTCGTAAAGGTTCGCAACTCTGGATATGTCAAGTGATAGCTGTCACTGGATTTGTTTGGTCGATTCTTGTTATCTCGTTCGTTTCTATCAGTTGATAATTCCCGTTAAGAGTCATAGGAGCGGCACCAGTGATTCCGGCCGCATCGATAATAGAGAAAGACAGATCACCAGGATTGCTGTCCGCTGAAAACGTACCAACTGCCTCAAAAATGTACTCGTGAACCGATGCTCCCGAGCGGTAAGAGTATGCTTCCGTAACTAGAACCGAGTACTTGAGATCCATGACGTTAGTCGCAAAAACTTCCATTCCAAAGTTTCGCGCTTTTTGTGCCGTAGCGATAGCCCCAAATTGTCGGATTGAAAAGAAGTATTTTTTGTTCGCTTGGAAAGTGACAATTGATTGACTCGTGACCCCTGTGCCCGCAGAACTTGTAGACAAACTCAATCCAAGTGTGTTGCCATGAATAACGCGAGAAGGCCCTGCAGGCCCTGTTGCGCCTTGGATTCCTTGAATGCCTTGAATACCTTGCGGACCAATATCTCCTGTTGCACCTACCGAACCCGTTGCTCCAGTCGCGCCAACATCACCTTGCACGCCCTGAATTCCGCGAGGGCCAACTTCTCCTTGTATTCCTTGAATACCTTGCAATCCTCGAGGGCCAACTTCTCCTTGAGCACCTTGTGCGCCGGCTGGACCTTGTGCACCAGCTGCTCCGGCAACACCGGGAGTTCCCGCGGGGCCTTGCGCTCCTGCAGGCCCAGCTGGACCCGCGGGTCCGATGGGTCCAGCAGGTCCAACTCCACTTGAGCCTGCCGAAGAGATTCCAGCCGGACCACGTTCGCCATCTTTTCCATTGGCGCCATCACGACCATCTTTTCCATTGGCACCCTGCTTACCAGGTGCACCTGGAGCGCCCGCAGT
>VFQT010003921.1_pt1 | contig 13002 bp, 8 predicted proteins | sample 3512381 | NCBI WGS metagenome assembly VFQT01 (sample SAMN10412376, study PRJNA504923) | tailings metagenome | isolation source: Relicate 2 Philex TSF3 active mining site | place: Philippines: Tuba, Benguet | collected 2017-08-29 | reverse complement strand
GGTGACATTATCTAGCCGACTAGTTACCACTAAAAATTCTTTACCAGTCTCATTAACTGGATCTAAAAACTTTTCAGGTGGGTCCGGTATTGCTGGATCATCAAACGCCCGCCAAGACCAAGCGCAGCCTTGTTTTTCAGGAATATACAAATACTCAGTATCTGAGCGCCATAATTCGTAATAAACCGGCGCAACCGAAGCTATCTGATCTTCAAATTCAAGTATTTCTGCTTCTGTTTTAAATTCTCTACTATCAACATCTAAACAATTAACAATTTCTAGAATTTCAGAGGAATTAGCTCGCTTTTTACTCTCTGGCTCATAACCGTTATAAGTCAAGCCATACCATTCAAAAATCGGGTAATCAAATTCTTTTAATTCATTCATTCCAGCCTTAAATTCACCATAAATCTCATCAACTGGCCAGTAAGTCATTTGAAAGATTCCATCAAACAATAAATAAGCACTACCTACCGTGCGATTGGTATAGCCTTCACTATTTTCAATCCCATAAACCCCAGTTAATTCACCTTCATCAGCCGCAACCATCGCACTCTTTATATTTGCAGTAACTTCTTCAACAGTTGAGCCCCAACAGCCAGTATCTTCAGCGCAGCGCTCAAACAACCTATCTAAAGACCCATTAATACTTTCTAAATCTCTTAAGATCCCTGCATCTTTATCAACATTATTTTCAACGACGGAGTCAAAGATTACTTTTCCAGCATTTTCTCCAAACAATCTCACATACTCAATACCAATAGTCGTGCCATAGCTAGTGCCAGCATAATTTAATAAATCATCACCAACACTAGATCTCAAAATATCTAAGTCTCTTACCGTATTTTCAGTATTAACACTCCACCATAAGGGATTATCTCTAATGCAATCATCTATAAATTCTTCACTAAGCTTTTCAGCTTCAAGATACTCAGCTTCATTATCAATATAAAAATCAAATTGAAAAAAACTCTTTAAATCCCTTTCATCATCACATCTAATTTCATCTGATAACCCAACTCCTCTTGGATCAAACCCCACCACATCAAAATTCTCTTTCACCTCATCACTTAATTGAATAAACTGCAAATACTGAACCCCAGACCCTCCTGGCCCGCCAGGATTAATAAATAAATGCGAAGCATCTGCCTTACCAGATTCACGCTTCATCAACTGAATCTCAAAAACTCCAACACTTAAATCTGAATATGAAGCAGGGACCCTAAGCTCACCACAAACCACATCACTCTTCTTAAACCCATCGGCAAAATAATCACTATCTATAAACAAATCATCTGAGCAAGATTCCCACTTAACTTCTTGCGAGTAATAATCAGCAAGTGACGCTAGAGGCGAACTTTCAACAACTTCTTTTTCAGAACTCTCACCACTACAACCCGCAACAAATACCAGCACTACCGCTACAAATAAACCCAACCAAATCCGATTAGCCGCAACCTTTGAATTCACCTTTCCAGATTACTTTCCATCTCTGACAAACAACCCTTTATCAATCCTTCAAAACCCCCTATCCTTAATCCATGACTCAGCCAGAACTTCTTGAAAAACCCTTCGAGAACCCTCGGCCAGACGCGTACAAACCAATCCCACCTGCCATCACCCGCAAAAAAGCAAAATCACTTAATCTTCCACCAGGGCCAAATCCGCTTCTTAGCGACCTTCTAACTCTCACCTTTCTTTTTAACACCCCAAATTTCTTAAGAAAGATGCAAAAAAAATACGGCGACACTTGCTCATTTTTTCTCTCAAGAGAGTTATTTATTGCTGCTTTTTCACCCCAAGGCGTATACGAAGTCACTATTTCAAAACAACACAAATTTGTTAAGGGTGTTGGCTTTGCGAGAATGCGAAAAGTTCTAGGGGAGGGTTTGCTCACTAATGAAGAGCCAATTCACCTAAATCATCGACGCATGATGCAGCCACCTTTTCACCACGGAAACCTCGATAGTTACGTAGCCCTGATGCATCAAATAATCGACAACCACTTAAAAAAATGGAATAAAGAAATTGAGCTCGCCCCAGAAATGATGGCCCTCACTCTAGAAATTGTCTCTCAATGCCTCTTTGGAATGGATTCTCAAAAATATACCTCACAGATCGCTCACTCAATGGAAATCGCAATCGACCGCATCGAGCGCACCATGCTCCCAGGCTTAGAGCGCTTTGACCGCTCAAATCTCAAATACTTTAAAGCCTTCAAGCAAGCTTCTGATGAATTAGTTAATATCGCTGAAGAAATTATCGAAAACCGAATCAAATCTAATACCAACCGCACCGATGACCTACTTGGCATTCTCCTAAGTATGCAAGGGGCAATTTCACTAACTCATATCAGAGATGAAGTTCTCACCCTAATTCTCTCTGGCCACGAAACCACCGCAAATGTTTTATCTTGGGCCTTCGCCTACCTCTCTCAAAACCCAACTTGGCAACAAAAACTTCAACAAGAAGCAAATTCAATTGACCTTTCAATCGCCCCCACCTATCAAAAATTAGAAGAACAATCACCAATCGCCTCAGCAATTTTGTCTGAAGCTCTGCGCCTTGCCCCACCAGTTTGGGTAGCTCCAAGAATTGCCATTGAAGATGTTGAAATAGACGGCCACCTAATCCCTAAAGGAGCCCACGTCTTAGTTTCTCAATTTGTAACTCAAAGAAATGAAAGAAACTTTCCAAACCCCGACACATTCAACCCTGAACGCTGGTTAAATCCAAACTTTGAAAAGTCATTACCTAACGGTGCCTACTTTCCATTTGGAGCAGGCTCTAGAAAATGTTTAGGCGAATACTTTGCCCTAGCTGAATCTCGCCTCATTCTCTTAATGATCGCCCAACGCTTCACCCTCACCACTAAATTCCCTAAAGCAACCCCAAGAGCCACCTACCGACCTAAAGGAAAAGTAAGGGCAACTTTGTGTACGCGGTAATTTTCAGATCAATCAGAACCGATCATTCAGAAGACCTCTATCAACAACATTCAAAATTAATGGAAGAACTAGTGCAAGACATACCTGGCTACGTTTCACACTTCTCTCATAGAGACCCAATTACCAGAAGCGGTATTACCATCTCTTATTTTGAATCCAAAGAGGCAATAAAAAACTGGCGAGAACACCCCCAACACAAACTAACCCAACAATTAGCCCACACCCACTTCTATAGCTGGTATGAAATCCAAGTTCTCAAAGTGGATAGTCAAAGAGAATGGACCCCACCATCCAACGCTTGACCTTAACCAGCTAATTCCTTAAAGTCACATAATGACCAAAAGTTAAATTGTTTACTAGTCTTTCTTGTATTTACTGAGTTTGGCACATTAAGCCTCACGGTCATTAAAAATATATTCTCTCGGCATTTGATGATCTTGACACACGGCTATGCAAGGCGATTCCACTTTGCACCCAAAATTAAACTCGCCTCCTTGGTGTTTTATGACCTGAACATTTCCACTAAGGGTGGCATTAGCCATCTCTGACCTAATTTCATCAAAATAATTATCAGGATATTTATCTAGCTGTAATAAATAATCTTGATGTTCCAAGTATTTTTCGGGTAATCCTTCATAAGAAACAGATTTAGCCCCTTCGGCCATCATTTCTTTAATTTTATTTTTAGTACGGTTAGATATGTCTAGGTTGGATAAACCATAGAAAAGAACAGCGTCTTGAGTAATCGTGTCTGGACGCTGAGGAATTAACCTCATGCCTTCACTATTTGGATAAAACCAAACCGGGCGCTGGAAATCTACGCAAATTATTACTCGATTATTGATAACTAACGTATACAAAAGCTGGCTCATTTTAACCTCCTAGTTAAGAGTAAACCGAGGGACTGACATTCCTAATCCTCAAAAATCCTCTTCACAGCATCAAGCCTTTCTTCAATCCGCTTAGCCCTTCTTCGACTTCGCCAACTACCAATCCCAAGAGCCTTAATCAAACCCTCTTCCACCTTCATAATCAATGAAAGATCTTTAGGTGCAAATTCTTTAAGCATTTTTAAAGACTTTGTATAAAACTCAACACTCTTATCAAACCTGGCGAGATTAAACCAGCACTCAGCTATTTCAAACTGATTCAAGGCAGCCTCAGAATCGTTTCCTAAAGTCTGATTTAAGTTATAAGCCCTTGAGAAATACTCGATTGCCTTACTAAACTCTAATTTCTCCTGACATAGCCTCCCATAAATTTCTAAACTACTTACCAATTCATCGGAATCCTTAAGCTTCTTTGCCTCATCAATGGCACGAGTTAGATAACCATCAGCCTCATCTAGCCTTCCAAGCTTTAAATAAGATTCACCTAAATTCTTAAGTGAAGAAATTAATTTAGAATCTAAATCCTCTAATTGACTTAATTCAATTGCCTCTAGATAAGGATCTATAGTCTCTTCGTATCTTCCAGCAAGGCCTAAAAACAAGCCATATAAATACAAGTTATCTCTTAAATCATCCTTGCGGTGTATTCTCATAAATTCAACAGATTTTCGCATTGATTCCGCAGCTTCAGAGAAATTATCTAAAGCACAGTTATTTATCGCATTTACCGTATGGGCATCAATCAAATCGCTCCACGGACACCTATCACCTAAAGCTAAAAACTCATATATCGCAACAGCACTCAAATCAACAGCAGATCTATTGTCATCTTCACCATAAGCTCTTCTACTTAACTCATAGAAAACGTTCGCCTTAGCCAAACCGCTATAACTCTTAGCCCCATCCCATAGCTCAGCATCACTAGCATTCTGAACCTCATCCAGATATTCAGCCGAGAAGATGTCCATGAATTAAGGATAGTCATGAAGGAGGACAATAAGCTTACTTAAATTCTTTGTTCCTCTTTACCAATATCAAAAAGCAGACTATTTTGGAGTTAAGAAAAAAATTTTCCTATAGGAAATTGGAGATAAGTTTGGCCGAAAGCGAGACTAAAGCAGACGTTGATTTTAATTTACACAAAAAGTTAGCTAAGTATTATCTTTCTTGCTTAAGTCGGTCAGAGCGAGTCCAGGCTGATTTTTTTGCCGCAAGTAAATATGCCCCCTCATATGCTGAACTTTCATTCAACCCCTTTTACTCACCTGTTAATTACAGTCTGAGTATGGCGACTAAGCAACTCATCGATAGCTCAAAAAAAAGTAAAGATAAAGAAATATATGTGGGTCATGTGATTTATGTTGAGTACATAGAGAGTAAGAGATCGGACTGGAAAGGACATAAACTATATCCACTTTTGATTAGTCCTGCTGAGATTTCTTCAAATTCTGTTAATGCAACAAGTGGGCAAATCTTTGTCAACCCAGATTGTTTAAAAAGAATCATGGGTCTTACGTCAAGTATGGAAACTCAGGAAGCCGTACTTGCGCTCGAAGAAGACTTAGGCCTGGGCTTACCTGAAACAAATATATTAGATGTTTTAGTTAAATTGCGAGATGAATACAGCTATTGGGATTGGATCGAAAGTATGGAGAGTCTAGAAATCGAAGACGAGCAAACCCAATTGGCAAATAAAAGTGACTTCAACTTAAAAGACGTTGTTAACCCCGGGTTATATAACAGAAGTGTTATTTTTTTGGGCTCTAGACCACAATTTACAATTGGTCTTGAAGCGGAACTTAAATTATTGTCAGAGTGCGAATCGGAATTTTTAAAAGATAGTGTTCTCGCGAGTTGGTTAGGATATGAAGAGGGCAAGTCGCAAGAGCAATCTAAAATTTCAGCACTTTTAGAGCCCATTCCATTAAATAGTGAGCAGCGAGATGCTGTTACTCGTGCGATGACACAACCCTTAACTGTAATTACAGGCCCTCCCGGAACAGGAAAGTCTCAAGTGGTCTCTTCGATACTTATCAATTCTGCTCTCAGGCAACAAACAGTTCTTTTTTCGTCGAAGAACAATAAAGCTGTAGACGTTGTAGAAACGCGTGTAAATAGTTTGGGTCCGAGTCCGATTTTGCTTAGGGTGGGTGCTCGCAATCTCCAAGATCGGCTGTTCGAGTATTTGACCAGACTTATATCTTTAAAGACTGAGTCAGAAGACAAGGTTAATTTTGCAATAGCCGAGCAAAATTTTAAAGCCATAAGCGACAAAATTAAAAATACGGTAGATGAAATATCGAAACTTCAGGCCCGTAGAAATGAAATAGACGACTTTGAGAAAGAGTTTGAAATAATTCGACAATACACAAATGGTGACTTGCTTAATTTCTATAATGAATTGAGCATCGAACGCATAAATGATTTTATTTTAGAATTAGAAACAAGTCTCCGAAAAGCCTACCCAAAAAAAATGAATTTTTTTTACAAACTTTTCTATAATTTAAATAAAGACACCAAGATTGCTGATTTAAAACTTTTACTACAAAAAGCCCATGAAAGTTTATCTGCATTTTCATTTAATGTAAACGTTGAATCTATTGATCCAAATTCAATCGAAGCGGAGATTGCAAGATGTAAAAAAGCACTTGAAATTGCAAAAGAAATTCCCGAATACATTGAATACATGGATTTAATTCATAAGTGTCCGAATATCGGAGAACTATCCGCTCAATTAAAACAATACCAAGAACAGATTTCTGAAAAAAGTATAGATCTTTGGCACGCTTGGCTTAGAACGCTTTCTGATCGTCTTAACGCCGAAGACAGAAGAAATTTAACTAAATATCAGTCAATAGTAGCGATGCTATCTCAAAACTCAGATAGTCGATCCGCGTCAAATTTAAAACGACAACAGCAAGAATTATTTCCTTACATAAGTAAATTCTTACCTTGTTGGGCAGTGACATCGCTTTCGGTAAGAAATCGAATTCCGTATCGCTCAGCTTTTTTCGATTTAGTTGTAATTGATGAAGCAAGTCAGTGTGACATCGCTTCAGCTATTCCCTTACTGCTTCGAGCAAAACGAGCGGTAATTATTGGTGATCCATTACAGCTAAGACACGTTTCAGAAATTGATGTCTCTACCGATCGCGCGTTAATGAGCGATAATAATTTGGTGGATCATTTAGAGTGGTCCTACTCTACTCAATCATTATTTGATATTGCTGCTGCGATTAGAGATGAAGAATCGATGATTACCCTTCGTGATCATCATCGATCTGATTCTCAAATTATTGAATATTCAAACAAACAATTTTATGATGGCAAACTAAGAGTAGCTACTAAACATGAAAATCTAAATCGCCCTACAGGTCAAGAAGCTGCGGTTCGTTGGATAGATGTTAAAGGTAAGTCAATCCGACCAACTCAAGGGAGCGTGATTTGCAAAGAAGAAGCAATGGCAGTAGTAGAAGAAATTGAAAGATTTGCTAATCAAGGCTATAGAGGATCTATTGGCGTGGTGACTCCTTTTGCCCCTCAAGCAAGATTAATTAATGATTTAATAAAACAAAGAGATAACCTAACGGCTTTTTCTCGAGATTCAGATTTGCTCGTGGCAACGGCTCATAGTTTTCAGGGAGACGAGAGAGATCTGATAATCATGTCTCCGGCATTACAAAGTGGCACCCCTGAGTCTGCAATAAAATTCGTATCAGCTCAGGCTAATTTATTCAATGTTGCAATTACTCGAGCCCGAGCATCTTTAATTGTTGTTGGCAACAAAGGAGCAAAAGAACTTAATCAATTCGTTCATATTAAGAAATTTGTAGATTATGTCGACAGTCTTAGCACGAAAAATGAAAATATTGAAGACTCATATGTTGAAGATTATGGACCCACATATCCTCAGGATCGAAAAATTGGTTTCGTGTCCGATTATGAAATTAAACTCTATGAGGAACTTTATCGAGAAGGAATAAAAACCGTCCCTCAGCTAAAGGTGGATCAGTACCAATTAGATTTAGCACTAATATCAGGTAACAGGCGACTTGATATTGAAGTTGATGGCGAGATGTATCACCGTCATTGGTCAGGGGAACACATACGCCGAGACATTTTGCGCTCACAAAGACTAATTGAGCTTGGCTGGGATGTGCAAAGATTTTGGGTCTATCAAATTCAGGATGATTTGCAGCAAGTTATAAGGCGCGTTAAAAAGTGGATAGACAGAGAAACCACTGAGGTCGGGAGTAAGAGAAATGTCTGATCAAAACGAATTAGACTTCAGACTCAATTTAATAGAAGCAGTTATTAATTATGCAAATGCTTTTGATGGCACGCTGTCTCGCGTTCAGTTAAGAAATTTTATTTTTGAAGGTACTTTGGTTAGTCTCGCAGATAGACAAAGAGGTATTTGGAATCCCGGTATAAATTGGCCGTTCTCAAGCAAAGCAACTGGAACAATATCAATAAGCACCACATTAAACAGCCCTTATAAAGACGATGTGATCGTAGAGGGGCTTTGGCGATACGACTATCAAGCTAACACCACAGAAGGATCAAATACAAAACTTAGAGATTTGTTGCACAGAAGGATGCCATTACTCTGGCTGGTTCAACAACAAAACAGAAAATATATCCCGTACGAGGTCTATGTAGTCGATGACAACATTAAAGACAAATACTTTTTAATAGCACCAGATTTGGCGCTGGCGGAATTTACAGCTTCTGATTCCGAAATTGAGCGAAGATACGCACAAAGATTGATAAAGCAAAGATTGCATCAACCGCGATTCCGACATCTTGTTTTAAACGCCTATCAAGTTAAATGTGCTGTTTGTGCACTTTCTCATGGTGAACTTTTAGATGCAGCCCATATAACACCAGATAGTGATCCAAACTCTTCTGCAGAAGTCTCAAACGGTATAAGTATGTGTAAGATTCATCATGCCGCCTATGACAGAAATTTGTTAGGAATTAACGCAAATTATCAGATTTTTATCAATGATCGATTGCTAAATGAAGTTGATGGACCGATGTTAAAGCATGGTTTACAAGCCATGCATAAAAAAATAATAAATTTACCTAACATGGATAAAAATAAGCCAGATCGCGAAAGATTAGATTCGAGATATAGGAAATTTCAATTAGCAGTTTGATAATTAATAGTAGAGTTATTTGATAAAGTAGATTTAAATCACTAGCAAAATTTTAGCTAAAAAATTGTTTTCTTAAATAACTCTTTTCATGAATCATCCAATATATTTTTTGAACGATCAATATAGGCAAGACCGGAAATACAAAGGCAATTACCTGTTGAATTATAGCATCTATTAGTCCGCTAGGAACGCTGGTCTTTTAATAAATGAATCATTTTGATTGATTTGCCTTTATTATGTCTTTCTAATTCAAAAAGATTCCGAGTATAAATTCTTCAAATTGCGTTCAAAAAATGGTTTAGCTATCTTTACTTGTTCCTCTTCAACGATGTCAAAAGTTTGACCAACACTTACAAAGCTCAACCAAGTTTCTCCTCCTTTGCTATTCGTGAAATACCATTTGGAAATTGGCATATCGGTTGCCGATAATATATTGTGATTGACAGTAAATTTGCCGTCAGAGTTTATGAAATAAGTTGCTTCAAAGTCAGGCATCCCAACTCCAGGCATTATGCAAAAATGAAATGCTTTGACCACTACTTGCTCCAAAGTTGCTCCCAAATTTAGTGTACTTTAAGAATTCTGGATTAGAACTCTGTTTCTACTTGCACCATACTAAGAAATTAATCTAACGGGAAGTGTGAATTCCTATTTTTCCAGTTTCGGTCCCAAGTACCTAGCTACATTTCACACTTCTCTCAAAGAGCCCAAATTACTAGAAGCGGTATCACCACATCCTACTTTGAATCTTAAGAAGCAATAAAAGCCTGCCATAACTCCTAGCCCCCTTTCGCAACTAAGCATCACTAGTTTTCTGAACTTCATCTAGATACTTAGCAGAGAAAATGTCTATGGAGTAACGTAGTGAGTAATGGTGACAAAAAAGAAGTTATCGCGAAAAATGAGAAATGAAATAGAGCTAAAAATTTCAAATATTCAATATTTCAAGATTTAGCAATTACCTGCTAAAAGCATTAACTCTATTGGTATTCTTCAAAATTTTTAACTAGATCACTAAAAGTTCGTAAATTATCTCTATACTTCGTAAATTCATCTTCAGGTACATACACAAATCGCCAAATTTGCTTTGTATTTGGTATTGAATTGACATCCTCACACCATTGTTTTAGTCGCTTCATCTTCGGCGGCACGTCTAAATCTTCTCTTCCTTTAGTTTCAACAACAAAGCATTCTTCTTTTCCTGCTGATGGCTTAACTTTGACTAAGAAGTCGGGATAGTAATAACTAATATTTCCATCGGCATTCAAATAATCAAGTTTGAAATTAACAGCAAAATAGTTTTTACCGAAGGAAATTACATCTGAGCAGGTGTCCAAGTAAGCTGCAAATTTTAATTCAAGAAGACTGTCGCCCACAATCACATTAAAAACAGATTTATCAGGTGGGTAAAATTCAGATTCGTTAACAACAAATGGTCTTGTTTTTCTGATGTTAATAGTGTCTTTGATTTCCGTGTCGCCTGACTCGTAAATAGTTAATTCATTGATAGCTTTCTTAAAGGATTCTTCAATGGTTCTACGTGCCACTACCTCAGAGAGATTCTTGATAACTTGCTCATCTTCTAGACTGACAGTTTTACCAAATAAATAATTCTCACAAAAATCCTTCATCTTTGGATAAAGCTGGTCATAACCTTTAAATAGCCTTAAATCCTTAAGAATTCGTTCCGTGAAAAAGCGAATGACGTATCTCCAGTCGGGTGGACCGTCGTTTACTAAAAGTGTTCTATGGTGCTCTTTGCCCTCAACAATTTCACCAAAAACTATTTCCTTGATTTGCTCTTTTGTATATTCTTGTAACTTAATTGGTTTAAAACTAATCTTTGAAACATCAAGTTCGGTCAGTCTCTTGTACTCTTTATGTAGTTTAGGTGTCATTAGTGGAATAGAAATATCTAATTTATCTAAGTCTTTCTTCTTGTTTTCTTGGTCTATTTCAACAACTTTAGGAGCAATCGCTGAAGTTCCTTCACCCATCTTTTTGTACTCAAGGACAACTCCCTCAGTCTTAATTGACTCAACAAAGTCCATAAAGGCATCTGTTCCAACAACGCTCACATATTCGTGAACATTTGCTTCTCGTGTGTACATACGCCTTAACCCGCGACCTAGTGCTTGTTCGGGCAAGATATTCGCAGTAGCCGTGAAGGGGCGCAATCCAACTATGGTTGTTACGTTTCTAACATCCCAACCTTCTTTTAGCATCAAGACAGAAACAATTGCTAGGTATTTATTGTCTAGATTGTCAATTTCTCTTGCTTGCCTACGTAATTCTTCAAGGTCTTCAGCACCTTTACCTGTTTCAGAAATTTCACCATTGTTTTTTGTGTGAATTGTAAGCACTTTTCCTTCAAGCTCTGCTGGATAATTCTCTTCTAGCCATTGAGCCACGTCATCGCAATTTTTTGTATCGTCTGTCATTATAAAAAGAACAGCTTTTTTGTTTAATTTTTTATGTTCTCTGTAAGACTTACGCCATTCTTCAACTCCAAGCTTTAAATAATCTGCATACTTTTGAGAAAACTTTGAACTGCTAGTTTCTCTTAATCTTGAACGGCTAGCCACATCTGGGAGAACTGGGGTCTTTACGACATTTTGTGCGATAGCTTCAACAAGTGGATAATCACAAATTGTTTGAACAAAGATTGAGCCATCTTGATGTTTTGGAGTAGCGGTTACATCTATTTGCATAGAAAGCCCAGAGCCTTTTTGAACTAAATTGAAATGAACCCTTTCTATTGCTTTATACCAAGCTAATTTTTCATCGTGAATGTGATGAGCTTCATCATTTAAAACCATCAATTCATCCACTTCACCGATAATCTCATTCAAGTCAATAGCAGAATCTCTAGTATCTAACGTTACTTTTTTGCCTAAAAAGTAGTCCGTCAAATCTTCGTCTTCAATTGATGCATTTTGATCTCGCTTTTCATAAACGCGCTGAATATTTGTTAAAAAGATATTGCCTATTGGATTATTTACAAGTGCATCATTTTGAATATGCAATGTGAGATTAAAATCTTCTTCCCAATTTTGTCCATCAAACCCATTTTCAGGAATTAAGGGGTCATCTCTAAATATTTTAAGTCCCTCAAAATCTGTCCTGAGCCTATCTAAAACAATGATGTTGGGGGCAATAACCAAGAAATTTCTTGCGAGGTCTGACTCTGCTTCATACATCTTATGAAAATAAGACCAAACTAGCGCGAGCGAAAGAACCTTAGTCTTACCAGCACCAGTTGCAAGTTTTAAAACATACCTCCGCCAGGATTCAGTGAAGTGTGCAGTTGATACAAGACCGCTTGAATCAAATTGTTTTAGTTGGTTTTGATTCTCTAATTTTGCAACATCGTGCAAATAAATTAGAGCTTCAATTGCCTCCCTTTGAGAGAAGAAATACTTGAAGTACTCCTCAGGAAAAGTGCCTAAAATTGGATGCTCAGTTTTAAACCACCAATTTAGTAATGATTTACTAGTAGGACTTGCTCCTTCATAATTATTTTCACGAAACTTGTGAACAGCCTTGCGAATTTCAGTAACCAATGGAGGCATCAGCTTGTCAGCTGAAGTTTCTCTTAGAGATTCATCGGCTGGAAACCATCTAATTTTTGGGTCTAATACTTCATAGGGTGAATCTGGAAATTCTTTTGTTAGTGCCATTACTTACCTACAGTCACATCAAAAATGCGTGTGGTGTCATTACCAAAAACATCTATAACTTTTACAGCAACTTTATATTTTCCAGGTTTTGGATACTCGTATTTGGCTGAGACTAATTCAATCTTTGATGATTTGGTCCTAAAGCTTTGCCACATATTTTCAAAAACATTACGGCCAGTTGCTACTTGCTCAATTTTTCCGTCATCGTGCTTTACAATTTTTAACTCTTGCCTATCTTCATAGTTGTAGTCAATTGCCCAGTAGTCAATCCAATCAACCCATTTAGTCGCAATTATTTCTTCCTTTAAAATCCCTTCTTTAC
>VFQT010003918.1_pt1 | contig 13009 bp, 14 predicted proteins | sample 3512381 | NCBI WGS metagenome assembly VFQT01 (sample SAMN10412376, study PRJNA504923) | tailings metagenome | isolation source: Relicate 2 Philex TSF3 active mining site | place: Philippines: Tuba, Benguet | collected 2017-08-29 | reverse complement strand
GGAGTTTACCCTATGCGATGCCGAAAGTGTGTTACAAACGTGTAACGGTTTATTATTCATCCAGGCGCATGGCCATGCGGCCCGCCTGTCGGAAAGCACGCCGGTGCTCGGTGTCGCCCGAGACCCCGAGGGCGAAGCCCGAGAGGGTGACCGACCGAAGGTCGGCAGGCTCTTCGTCGGGGTGACCCGTCGAGTGGTGACCGTGGCCCGATCCACTTGCCCGATGCCCTGCCCGACCGACGGCGACCGAGTGTGACCGTGCCACCCCAGCCCAGCCCCCACCCCTGCCCGTGCCGTAGCCCGACCCCACCCACCCCCGTATGCACCCGTGGGGGGCCCCCAGCCCCCTCCTACTACTACGATCTCCCGTATTTTTTGGCCCCCCTGGTTGGGTGTGTGGGCGGCGGTGTTGGTTGCTCGAGTGGTGTGTTGCGGTTGTGTAACGATTGTTACGGTTGTGTGACGGTATGTTTATGCAGCGTTTTGCAGGTCAAGGGAGTGTTGTCTCCCGTTCCGGGCGGCTTCTGTGCTGGTTTTGCTCACGTTGCACTCCCGCCTCGAGGCTGAGGTGGACTGTTGCGCAGGTTGTGTCTGGGCTACTGCTCCCGCCTCGCTTCGCTCGTTGGGTCGACGCTTCGGCGTTGCCTCGCGTCCTCATGCTCCGTTGGTAGAGCTGGCGGTTGTTCTTCCCCCACAATTCGGGCTAGTAGCCTCAGGGTGCCGGTCTAGACGTGTTCGGTGGACAACCTTCGCCATTTGTGTCGTTTGGAAACGCTGCTCCCCGTCGTCGATGCAACGAGGTCTACCCACGTCACCGTGTGTCACCGGCCCCCATGCAATCGGGTTGGGTCTGATGCCTGTCTCTGTACAGGCTGCTGTTCCAGGTTGTGTGCCGGTGGATACTCCGACAAGCGCATCCACCGGCGATCGGAGCGTAGCATCATGTTGTGAGAGAGTTGCGTCATCTCGCGTAACAGTTGTGTTACGGTGTGGGTTCTCTGCGGATACGGAGGTCAGGGGTATGAGTGTTGTTGATGATCTGATGGAAACTGTCACTCGGCTGGGCAACGACCAGTTGGTGGCGCAAGCCCGGTTCGCTCTCGAGAGCCAGGGGGTGTTCCTGACACCGAAGGAGTGTCGGATCGCGTTCCTCGCCGCCGCGCACACTTTGGAGTTGGCTGAGCGTTCCTATGATGTAGGGACGTTGACCGCAGGGGAGATGGTGGCCTGTCAGGCAGTCGCCAGCCTGTCCATGCAGATTTGGGCGACGTTGCACGACATTGTGGACGGGAAGATCATCCTGTGACCACCCGTAAGGTGAGCGAATCCGCTCAGGAGATCGTCAACGGCATCAAAGGCCGGAAACCGCATGACGGCATCCCCACCCATCGGGTCGTCGACGACCTGTCCACAGTCGAAGTTGAGCATCCGGGTGAACGGGAACAGGGTCGTCGGGCGCGTCGAGCCGCCGATCTGGATGAGGTGCGTGTCAAAAAGCAGTTGGATCGCGCTGAAGCGAAGAAACGTGCCGAACAGTTGCGAGTGTTGGGTGAAGAAATGTTGGCTTCCGGGGTGGCTTCGAGGGAAATCCTCCCTAAATTGGCGCAAGGCATCATCGTCGACCTCGGTTTGAGGCTCGCCGGGGGTGAATGGGAGATCAAATCGGCTGAAGAAGCCACCAAAGTGGCAAAAATCTGGTATGACATCCTCCGTTTGGAGTCCGGGCAGGCGACCACCATCCAAGAAAACCGGTCGGGAAGCCCTGAGGACCGGCTGTCACGGCTCGAGGAACTCAAAATTGAGGCGAAACGTCGTGTTGAGGCCGGATTACGGGCAATTGGGGACGGAGCATGACCACAAAAAAGCGTTTGCTGACACAAAACAGCGAACTGCGCCGGGTCGGAGTGTGGAACTGGACAATCCCAGCCCACGTTGTCGATCTTGGCGACGGAACCCGGTTCAACTGCTGTCCCAATGCTCTTGCCTGCGGTCGGGTGTGCTACGCCAAGTTTGGAACGTACCTCTTCAGCAATGTCCGCAAACGCCATCTTGAGAATCTGTTGATGATCTTGGACAAACCCAAGGAATGGCAGATTGACATGGCCGGAGAACTGGCACACAAACGGATGCGCCCTACCGGCATACCGCTCGACATCGACCACGACCCGCAAGACGAATGGTTGCACGGATGGATCACCCGTGGAGCATTGCCTGCTGATGATCGTCCGGCCTCGGTGCCTCCCCCGCACCGGGGCCGGACTCAGGTCGGCTTAGCCGGCTTGACAAACGTAGCCCATGATGCTACGTTGAAGTTGTTGGGAAAACCATGGAAGGATGGATATGACGACAGAAAATGCAACCGAATGGACGGTTCTCCCGTCCCCGTTTCCGGCATTTGCGTTCCACAATGTTGGTGAGAACGAAGAACCGAGACGTATCCAGTACTGGGTGTTTGCGTTCCGCACAATCGGGACTGGCCAGTTTACCAAGACCGAATGGATGACCCAGTTCGGGGTTCATGACACAACCCACGGACTGACGCCCGAGACGTCTTGGCTCGAATCGCAGTACCGACGCACGGTTTGACATTCGTATGACTTCGGACTACGAAGAAGTTGTTGGAAATCCCAGCGATGGTGAATGAAGGGAAGAAAATGGGAATGGACGTGTACGGCCGAGAGCCTCGGTCGGAAAAGGGTTCGTACTTTCGTGCGAACGTGTGGTGGTGGCGACCGCTGTGGGATTACACGGTGGACGTGTTCGATGACTGGTCGGACGATCCGGGTCAGGGGTGGCGGGAAAGCGGTACGAATCCACGATGCCGGAGACTTCTTCAACGCTGACTACCTGCAACTATGGATAGACCTGGCAGAAGAATACGAAGACATCATGTTCTACGCCTACACTAAAGAAGTCGCAATGCTGAAACAAGCAGTCCTGCCGACCAACTTTCGTGTCATCTTCTCCTACGGTGGCAAACAGGACGACATGATTGACCGCCAAACCGACCGTCACGCTGACGTGTTCCCAACCATCGAAGCGTTACTGGAGGCCAAATACTACGACCAGTCTGACAACGACCTGCTCGCTGTTTGTGCGCCCAACAATAAAATCGGCATAGTTGCCAACAATCTGCCGGTTGCCATAAAACGCTTTGACGGACGGACCATGAGCGAACTATGAATCTGCTATCCGACGACGAGTTTGTTCAGCTCACAGCCGCCGAACAAGACGAATACCTGCGTCTACTCGAGGCCGACCTGTCCGCATGGCGGTTGACGGGCAACATCCGGCAGGAACGGGCGCACATCCTTGTCGGCAAAACCGACTGGTTGCTGTACGGGGGCGCGGCGGGCGGTGGAAAGTCCGAGTTGCTCGCCTATCACGCCAACGAACTGTCGCTCAAATACCCTGGTCACCGCACCCTGCTGATCCGTACCGCTCTCCCCGAACTACGCCGGTCGCTCATCATCCGTTCCCAAGTCCGATACGCCCAACTGAACGTGGACGCCCAGCTGCGGTCGATTGACAACGTGAAAGCATGGTGGTACGGCAACGGTTCCGTCGTTGAATACGGGTTCTGCGCTCGAGATGAGGATGTCGGCCAGTACATGAGTGCCGAGTACGACTTCATCGGTTTCGATGAGGCAACCCAGTTCACCCCGTATCAGATGCTGATGATCTCCGGTCGTCTGCGTACCAGCCGGAAAATGACCAATCTGGGTGTCCGAACCCACGTTTTGTTCGCCACCAACCCCGGCGATCGCGGCCACACGTTCCTGTATCGGATGCTGGTGCAACCCACCCAACATGGCCGGTTCGCTGTCGTCTACGACGTGCGCGAAGGTTTCGAGAACCCGGAGATCGTCCGACGGGTCGAACTCCCTGATGACAACACGGAACTCGCCAAACTGGAGATCCCCCACGACCCGAACGACCATCTGGTCGTCGCTTTCGTGCCGTCCACCGTCGACGACAACCCGCACATTGACCCCACCTACCGTAAACACCTGTCGATGCTCCCCGAAACGGAACGTAAACAGAAACTGTTGGGTGACTGGGACACGTTCACCGGCCAGTATTTCACCGAGTTTCGCCGTGACCTTCATGTCGTGGAACCGTTCGAGATACCGGCAGAATGGCCCCGATATCGGGGGATTGACTTCGGTACAGCCAACCCGTACTGCTGTTTGTGGGGTGCATGGGACCCTGCCACAGGCATCTGCTATGTGTACAGGGAGGCGTACCAGCGGAACCTGACGGTCGCCCAACAGGCGGCGCAGGTCAAAGAGATGTCCAAGATGTCTAACGGCCGGTTTGAGAACATCACCGCCACCGCCATCGACCCGTCCACCTACAGCAACACGTCGGGCATGGGGACAACGGTCGCAGGTGTGTACAACAGTCTCGGTGTCCATGTCACCCGCGCCAAGAACGCCCGAGTGTCCGGCTGGCAGAACGTCAGGCGTTATCTGCAACCAGCCCCGATTTCCGGTGAGCCGAAACTGAAAGTGTTCTCCACCTGCGAAAACCTGTTGCGCACACTCCCAGCTATGCGTCACGCCAAAATTCAGGTGGAAGACATCGACACAGATGACGAAGATCATGCTGTGGACGCACTAAGGTACCTTTTAGCCTGCCGCCCGTACAATGACATCTCACGCAAGAACAAGGTCACAATGCCCGGTGCGGAAGGCAAAGTACAGAAGTTCATTGAGCGGCTCGACAAGACCGCCAAGAAACGGAGATGGTGAATGAGACTCGTCGACAACTACAACTATCTGCCTGGTTGCTGTTGGATTTGCCGTGGCGTATCCAAGCCGATCATCGACATGGAACAGGATTTGGACGGCCACAACAGCCCTGACGACCCGAACCCGTCCGCTGTCACCCGGCTCTATATTTGTGCTGATTGTGCGATCGAGATCGGCAGGATGTGCGCACCGTCTCGAGGGCTGGAACTTGCTCATAGCGGTGAGGTTCGCAACCTGAACATGATCGTCGCTGAACTCATCAACCGGGCTGAGGATGCCGAACAGCGTCTGTCGGCGATCGCCGGGGCGGTCGATGGTGTACAGTTTGCTTCTGCGGAGAAGGCAGGCTCCGTATCTCCGACCGACGGGGATGATCTGACGCACGGTGACGCACCACCGGAACCGGACGCACCCCTCGTCCGCAAGCGCGGTCGTCCCCGTCGGGAGGAACCTTCTGCCATCAACACCGACTTTGTGGGTGACCTGTGATCGCAGCGGTCGCTATCGGTGTTCTTGGTGTTCTCGCTGTGATTCTGCTTCGGGAGAACCGTCGTCTGACTAATCTATTGTTGGCGAAGAATCCGGCTGTCGCGGTAGCGATGGAACAGAGTCGTAAGCCTCGCAAGAAAGATCGTGACGACAACAAAGCCCGCACCGCGTGGCAGACACCAGTTGAGGCAGTAGGACCGTGAACAAGCCGTGGGAACCACCGAAACCGCAGGAAGTCATCAACCTGTGGAACAAAGCCGACCAGTATCTGCTCAAGGAGCGGCGCGACTATTGGATGAACGCCTCCTACTTCGGCGGTCACCAATGGGTTTGGTGGGATCACACCCGTAACATCGTCCAAGAACTCGACTACGCCACCGAAGCGGAACGGTTCACCCGTATCACCGTTGACAAGTTCGGCCCCCGTGTCACCAACCTGATCGCCCGAATGACCCGCTCCCCGCTCGTCTGGGAAGTGGAACCGTCCGGTATCGACGACTCCAGTCTGCGCCGTCAACGTCTCCAAGAGCAACTGTTGCTGTCGGAAGCACACGAACAGGATTGGGCTGAAATCCGTGAAGAATCCCTGCTCCAAACCCTTTTCGGTGGTGCCGCAGCCATCTCGGTGGACTGGGACCCCGGTTTGGGCAAGGTTGTCGCCACCGACCCGGTGACCGGCATTGACATCCCTGCCGGTGGTGTGAGGCTCACCCCGTTGGGTATTTCCGAGTTCTGTTTGGAACCCGGCTCCCCCGATGTCGAGTCGGCCCGCTACTGGATTCGCTGTGTCGCTCTACCCCCTGAGCAGGTGAAAGAGCGGTACAATCTGGATTGGGATCCGGTGCCGGACGCCGAAGCCGCCTTGTCGGCACGGCATCGCACCCTCCTGTCGCGCCGTCCGCAAGGCCAACCGCCGCGACTCACCCTCGTCTACTGCTACTACGAACGCCCCACCAACCGCACCCCCGGCTGTGTCGTCCATGTGGTCAACAACAAGCAGGTGTACTCGTACGGTGACGGGCAAGGCTGGCCGTTCCCGTTCAGCAGCCTCAACCTTGCGGTGTTCACCCAACGCCGTATCCCGCGCACATGGGTCGGTCACACTCTGCTGACCCCCGCCCGAGACATCCAGTACGCCTACAACCGTGCGCGATCCACCATCCTCGAACATATGCGTAAGGCTGCGAACGCCCGACTGATGGTCCCCGCCGGGTCAATCGAAGATTCTGATGTCATCACCACCGACCCTGCGGACGTGATGGAATACAACGCTGAGCTGGGCGAACCGCATTGGCAGTCGGCTCCCGAGGTGCCACGTTGGATCAGCATGGAAGCCGCCCAACTGGAAGCGGAAATGGACGACATCTTCTTCACCCATGCGGTGTCTCGAGGTCAAGCCCCCGGCGACCGCAACTCCGGTTTGGCGTTGTCGGTGCTCGCCGAGAAGGACGACACCCCGCTCGGCCCGATGGCCCGCAACCAGTCGGCTATGTGGGCGCGGATCGGCAAGATGACGTTGCAGATGTACCGTGCGTACGCTTTCCAGTCCGGCATGATCCGCACCCAAACCCTCACCACCCCGCAAGGCAACACCCTCCAGTTCGAGTGGACCGCCGAAGACATCGAGGAATATCCGCAGGTCAAAGTGCCTTTGGATGCGACCGCCCCCCGCTCCAAGATCGCCACCCAGTCGGTTATCACCAGCCTCGCCCAACAGTTTCCACAAGCATTCCAGAATGTGGACGGAACCGCTTTGGCGCGGATGCTGGACTTGCCCGACCCTCGAGGGTTCCTCGGTTCCACCGACCCTGATGTCACCAAAGCCGAATGGGAGAACGGTCTTCTCATGCAGGCTGTCCCCGTCATGCCCGCCGACTTCGACGACCACGCCAAACACATCGCCCAACACAACCGGGAACGCAAATCCCCTGCATACGAACTTGCGAACCCTGAGGTGCGTCAGACGATCGACCTGCACATCCAAGCCCATCAGACGATGGCCGCCGAAGAAGCGATGCAACAGATGGCGCAGATGCAACAGATGCCAGGGTCCGAAGCCCTGCCGCAAGCCAACGAACCAGCCGGTTCGCTGGTACCCCAAGCAATGACCGGCCAACCCGGTGTACCTCAGGAGATGATGCCACAATGACCGACTTCGCCCCCGAAGGCGTGGTGGATGCCACCCCGACAGGAGAAGCCCCTGCCGAAGCCCCTGCCGCCGACATCAACTGGCAAGAGAAATACCAGTCTGAGGTGCAGGACCGCATCAAGGAACGTGAACGGTACAAGCCGTTCGTCCAGACGTTCGGACGTATGCACCCCGACGATGCCCGCGCCGTCCAGGAGTTCGCGTCCGCTTTCGCAGCCGGTGACACCGAAACCGCAGTCCGATGGATGGTCGACAACGCTCGCACCCTCGCCGGAGATCGCTTCGACTCGTTCATCACCCCCGCCCAACAGCAGGCGATCAACACGCAGGTCGCCCAGCAGGCGTACTCGGACGGCACCAACGCCGGGATGACCCCTGAGCAGGTGGAACAGCTGGTTCAGACCCGGTTGCAGGAGTCGTTCCAGCAGATCCAGCAGGCGCAGGTGCAACAGCAGTACGAACGCCAGATCGAGGATACGCTCACCCAGCATGGCCTCGCACCGGACACCCCGCTCGCAACGGCTGCCATTGTGGCCGCCTCAAAGCGATCCGACCTTGACCTCGCCGCAGCCATTCGTGAGGTGGAGGAACAAGTTCTGGCGCAAGCGCAACAGATCGCAGCCCGACGCGCCGAAGCCGGTGCGAGCATGGGTGCGCCGATCGTCAACGGTGTCCCGGTCGTCTCGCCGAACGGACAGCAGATGACACCCCGTGAACGTGCGATGGCTCGCCTCGCACAGAACGGACTCTGACGTAACGTCAGCATAAGGGAAGGCACCCTTTATCCTTTTGGGTGACCGCTGATGTCCCCGTCTGATGCGTCCTCTCTCCGCGTCAGACGGGGCGATTCCCTTGACACGATGCGCACACCTGTGTGTATGCTTACATCCGAACCGGATGGTTCACCCCATAGGTACCCCCATCGGATGATGGGTTGAGACAGCCGGACGGCTACCGCTCAGACAGGTTCCGATTCCCCCCAATCAGATTCTCTCTCACGGAAAGCAAACCATCATGGCCGCAACCCTCTCCACAGTCGATGCCATCCTGAAGGATGACTACAAGGAATACCTCGACAACCTCAACGAGGCGAACTTCATCCTTTCGCAGGTCGAAACCCGCAAGGACACCGTCCAGGGCCGTATCGCCCGCCACGCCATCCACCTCGGACGTTCGTCCGGTGTCGGTGCGCGAGCCGAGTCCGGCACCCTCCCCACCGCCGCCAACCAGTCGTACGCCACCGTCCCGGTGCCGGTCCGCTACGTCTACGGTCGCATCCAGCTGTCCGGCCCCACCATCAAGCAGGCTGTCACCGACCGTGGTGCTTTCATCGACGCGCTCGACGCCGAAATGGAAGGCATCAAGAAGGACGCCATGAAGGACGTGAACCGTCAGTTGTGGGGTACGTCCAACGGTGTGATCGCCCAATGCGGCACCACCTCGTCGTCCACCACCGTCGTGCTGGCTTCCAGCACCGGAACGACCGCTCTCCGTCAGCTGTTCTTCGACGGTGGCATGGTCGTCGACATCGGAACCGTCGCCTCGCCGACGACCGTCGCTTCGGCTCGTACCGTCACCTCGGTGGACGAGACGAACAAGACGATCGCCATCTCGGGTGCCGCGGTGACCACGTCGTCCAGCCACTACGTCTTCCGTTCGGGAGCCGGTGGAGCGTCCAACAACAGCGGTCAGCCCGGTGACGGTCAGATCGAGTTGACCGGCCTCCAGACCATCGTCGACGACACCGCCGTGTTGCACACGATCGACCCGTCGTCGCAGCCGAAGTGGAAGGCGTACGTCAACAGCAACTCGGGAACGAACCGTTCGGTCACCGAGTCGCTCATCACCGGCTCCATCATGAAGGTTCTCACCAACTCGGGCAAGAAGCCCAGCCTGTTGGTGTCAGCCGAGGGCGTGAACCTGGCCATCAGCAACCTGCTGTTGAGCCTGAAGCGCAACATGGAGCAGACCCAGTTGAAGGGTGGCTACGCGGGCATCCAGTTCTACAGCCCGTCGGTGTCCGGCAAGGGTGACGAGGCCCCCACGGCCCTGTACGCCGACTTTGACTGCCCGAACAACCGCCTGTACGGCATCAACCCCGAAGTGCTGGTGTTCCATCAGGTGGGCGACGGCTTCCAGTTCATGGACCTCGACGGCGCGGTGATGAACCGTAAGCCCGACCAGGATGCGTACGAGGCGACCCTGTATATGTACGGCGAACTCGCCTGCAAGCAGCGCAACGCCCACTTCGTCATCAAGGATCTCACCGAGGTGAGCATCTGACATGGCCGCATCCGTCAGCATCACCTACGGGCCGGAAGTCCCCGGTTCGCGCAAGGAAGTGTTCGGAGTCATCACCTTCGACTCGTCGTATCCGACGGGTGGAGAGGCGGTCACTCTCGCACAGCTCGGCGTGAACCGGCTCGACTGGCTCGAGGTCAGCACCGTGAACGGCAACGTGCCTTCGTGGGACGGTTCCACGTCCAGCCCGAAGGTCAAGCTGTTCTGGGTCGACACGACCACCGACGGCGCACCGTTGGCTGAGGTTCCGAACACGACCGACGTGTCGGCAACCACCGTTCGGTTCCACGCCATCGGAGCCTGATCCACCAAATCCCCCAACGTGAGGGCCGGTTGCCGAAAGGTGACCGGCCCTTTCGTCTAGGATGAACATCATGATTCGTGCAGCAGATTTGATGGGCAACGTCGATGGTGGCGGGGAGATGGCCGAAGTGTCGTTCGACGTGTACGACATTGCGAACCGTATTCAGCGGGGTGACGAATCCGGGTGGCGTGGCGACCCGTCAGCGTCACTCATGTTCAACCCGCTGGCAGGCCGGTTCGAGGTGTGGATGGTCGACGCGACCGGCACCCCGTATGTCGCCTGTTCTCACACTCGCTGCGACCACACGCTGATCGTCAAACTGATCGAGGGCGACTGGCAGAAGGGCAAAGCCCTGCACGAAGACCTGATGAAACGGAACCGTAAGGTGCGGGACGCACACGAAACCGCCGAACGGGAGAAAAGGTTGGAGTTGGCCGACAAACTGCATTGGGCGTTGGTGCGCGATGTGGGACACTTGGAAGGCTCCAACCGTCGAATCCACAGCATGAACGAGAAAGGCAAATAGTGGCCTCATACACCGTGAACAAAGCGAAACACGCTGTGTTGACACCGGATACGGTGGACACGGTGTCGTTTGGCGACTCGGTGTCGTTCCTCATCATCTCCAACCGCACCACATCCGGTTCCCCGATCTTCTTCACCTACGGCGACCCGACCAAAGGTGTCCCTACCCCGACAGTCAACGGCGACGACTGCTATGTGGTCGGCATCGGCATGACCCTCAGCCTGGTCGGCGACGGCACAGCGTCCGACGTGAAACTGATCTCGAACGCCGCTCAGGCGTACAGCGTGATGGTGGTGTGACATGGACAGAGAAGATTTGCGTAACGCTGTCAAAGACCGGCTGGCCATCAAGTCGGATGGCTCCGGCAACAGCCTCGACGGACTTATCACGAACACGTTCGTGAACACCAGCCTGAACGACGCCCTGAACCGGGTCAGCATGGAACGCGACTGGTGGTGGCTCGCCTCGACCGCCAGCCTGTCGTTCGACACGGTGAACGGGGCTGCGACCCTCCCGTCAGACTTCATGCGAGCCAACGAACTGGTCATCAACTCGTCGCCCGCCGAATGGGTTCCCCTCGAGACATTCCTCGACCCCACCTCGGACAACAGCACGTTCGGATGGACGATCTACGGTAACCAGGCGAAAATCACCCCTGTTCCGTCAACGACGACTACCGGCACCTTGTACTACTTCCGGTCGGAACCGGCCCTCTCGAGCGACTCGTCTAGCCCTCTGATGCCGGTCGTCTACCATTCGGTGATCGTCGCCTACGCCTCCCATCTGTGCGCGGCCCGACGCCAAGACGAACAGCGGGCATCGCTGTACTTGCAGGAGTACGGCACCTTCCTGAAGTCAATGAACGACGACAACCGGACGACCATCAAACGGCGCATCAAGTTCACTCGCGCCCGCGACTACGCCACTTGGGAGTAACCGATGGGTTCCTTCCAGATCGTCTACGACGACTTCTCCGGCGGCCAATACATGGGGCCGAAATCCACGAACCTGCCGAAGAACACGTTTGATGGCGTGAATACCGCCAACAACCCTCACGGACAGCTGATGGCGTACGGAACTCCGACGCTCGCATACACGGCAACTGCGGTAACCAACAGCACAGGCGCACAAATTCCCGACCAATGGATTATCGGGACGAGCATCTATTCGTTCTGCCAATGGGATGTCAGTTCGACGTGGACCGCCAAAATGGTCAAGTTTGATGTCGCCAACGGAACCGTTTTCCCAACACCGACAGCAACGACCACCAATTTGACCGGGCAAATCGGAGGCAAAGTCGCCTACGACAATGCGTCAACAAAGTTCTTCTATGTTCGAGTTGATGGGGCGAACGCCGGGTACATCCGTAGCGTCACCACCGGAGGTACTGATGCGAGCGTCTCCACCGCCCTCGGTGGCACCGGCATCACCGATCTCGTCTCCTACGGCTATCGGACAGTCGCATGGGGGCCGACAAGCAAACGCTTGTACTACTCCAACACCGACCTCACCACCTGGTCAACAAGCCAATACTACGAGTTTTCCGGCGAAATCTTGAACGTCTTGCCCCGATCAAACGACCTGCTGGTTGTCTGCACCACCGGTCTGTTCAGCGTTGTTGGGGTACTCGGCTCGTCCGTCACCATCCAACAACTGCTGTCATCAGCGAACACCCCTGAAGGAATGCGCGACGCCATTGTCGTCGGTCGTCAAGCCTTTTTCCCTGACAGCAGCCAGTCCGGCAATGTTGACGGACGCATCTACGTTCTTCAAGGCACCAACATTCAGCCCGCATTCACCCTTGACTACGAAATTGTGGAAGGGTTGAACACCGACGGAGGCCCGCAACAAATCAGATGTTTCAACACGGCCGACGGTCAGATTGGCATTCTGACAAAGAACGGCACAAGTTCTTACACGCGCCGCCCAGACGGAACATGGATGCGACACGCCCAGCTTGACGGCGACTTCGCCCCCAGCATTGAACGCAACGCTGTCAGCCAAATGCACATAGCTCGACCAGGACCCCAAGCACAATCCGAGTATGTCGTCTATGCGATGGCCGACATGGCAGACGGATACGACATCAACTTTTATCGCATCATCAACAACGTGACCGCACCAACAAACACCGACTACGACTTCTCGCCCGCCTCTACGGCCTCAGGATCAACCGGCTATCCGGTGGGAACAGTCACCCTCCCCGAGTATTGGCACAACAAGCCGTTCACGGTCAAACACGCCATTATTGAATGGTCGGGAGATGCCAACAGCACCTTGACGGCACGGATTCGTTCTACCGGAATCTTGGACACAGATAGTCTTGCGGCATACAGCGGAGGAACTTCATCGACAATCACAACCAATCTCGGGCCAACCGTCGTTTATGGTGTGTACAACACCGAACGGTTTTACATTGACAACTCCCAGAAAGGTTTGGGAGCGAAGGTGATTCTCGGCCTTACACAATGCCGAGTCAAGCGTGT
>VFQT010003917.1_pt1 | contig 13011 bp, 11 predicted proteins | sample 3512381 | NCBI WGS metagenome assembly VFQT01 (sample SAMN10412376, study PRJNA504923) | tailings metagenome | isolation source: Relicate 2 Philex TSF3 active mining site | place: Philippines: Tuba, Benguet | collected 2017-08-29 | reverse complement strand
CGTTTACTGGGTGGTTCGCGATTGGACGTTCTTCCTGATCTTCGTCGCGGGGCTCGCCCTCTTCATCGTGGTGCTCGCCGGTGCGGGCGCGCTGCTCGTGAAGTTTGCCGCGGCGCTGCGCGGTACGGTCGGTGTGTCGTGGCGCTACGGGGTCGCCAACCTCAGCCGTCGTCGCGCCGAGAGCATCGTGCAGATTGTTGCCTTTGGTCTTGGCATCATGATCCTGCTGCTGCTTGCCGTGGTACGTAACGATCTGCTCACCGACTGGCGCAAGAGCCTGCCTGCGGATCTGCCGAATTTCTTCTTCATCAACATCCCGCCCGATCAGCGCGAGCAATTCTTCGACTACCTCGATACCGAAGGTGCGAAGACGGCGCGCGCGCTGCCCATGATCCGCGCCCGTCTGACGGCCCTCAACGGTCAGCCGGTCGAGACCATGGAGTTCGTCGATCCGCGCGGCGAGGGCTACTCGAGACGCGATCAGAACATCACCTGGCAGGCCGAGCTCGGCGATGACAATCGCATCGTGGCCGGCCGCTGGTGGAGCGAGGCCGATCACGGCAAGCCGCTGGTATCAATCTCCGACGAGTACCAGCAGGGTCTTGGACTGAAGATTGGCGATCGTATGACCTTCGATGTGGCTGGCGAGACCATCGAGGCCGAGGTCTCGAGTGTGCGGCAGATCAAGTGGGATAGCTTCCAGCCCAATTTCTTCGTGGTCTTCCCGCCGGGTCTGCTCGATGATCTGGCCGGCACCTGGATGACCAGTGCCTACTTCAAGCCGGGCGATGGCGGAGTCATTGCCGAACTCGTGCGCCGCTTCCCGAGCGTGTCGGTGTTCGATCTCGATGATCTGCTGTCCCAGGTACGCTCGGTGATCGACAAGGCGGTGTTCGCCGTGCAGAGCGTGTTCGTCTTCACGCTGTTCGCGGGCCTGACGGTATTGCTCGCTGCCGTGCAGGCCACCCGCGACGAGCGTCGTTACGAGAGCGCCATGCTGCGCACGCTCGGCGCGAGCCGCGCGACCGTGACTCGCGGCATCCTCGCCGAGTTCACCGCACTTGGACTGCTGTCCGGGCTACTTGCGGCAACCGGCGCCTCCATCGCGGGCTATGTGCTCGCGCATGAAGTGCTGCAGGTGCCCTACGCTTTCGATCTCGCCATCTGGGTGATTGGTCTACTTGGTGGTGCGACGCTCGTGGCGGTCAGCGGCTGGCTGGCCACACGTTCCGTATTGCGTCAGCCGCCAGCGAGTAGCCTGCGAGGTGCCGCGCCGTGACGTCACGGCTGACGCGCCACGGCATGGTCGGGTGGTATGACCCGAGCGTGCTGTTGCAGTCGGCCTGGATGCTCACGCTGTCAAACATCTTCGGCCGGCATTCGGATTCGCGCCTGATCGAGGCGCTTGCCAGTCAGCCGCAAGGTGCTTTTGATTTTGCAGCCGATGAAGTCGGATTCGATTTCGTGAGCGATGTGGGCGATGGCTTCAATTCCACCTATGCCATCGCTACGGCACTCGCTGCAGCGGAGCTCGAGGTAAAGGACGCCGCTGGCCACACGCATTTAAGCCGCGGTGGCGATGTGCTCGTGTTCGGCGGCGATGAGGTCTACCCCTATCCGACCCGCGAGGCGTACGAGCAGCGCACCGAACAGCCGTATTCGGCCGCGTTCGATGCGGCGAGTCGCAGGCCGCGCGTATTCGCACTGCCCGGTAACCATGACTGGTACGACAGTCTGGTCGCATTCTCACGCACGTTCTGCCGACCCGCGCGCGGCTTCGCCGGTTGTCAGACCGGGCAGACCCGCAGTTATTTCGCACTGCGACTGCCGGGTAATTGGTGGTTGCTGGCCATCGATCTGCAGTTCGGCGCGCAGATCGACGAGCCGCAGGAAAAATATTTCGTCGACATCGCCTCGCAGATGCCCGCGGACGCGCACGTCATCGTCTGCGTACCGAGTCCGCAGTGGATCTATGCGACGAGCTATCCGGGCGAGCCGAAGTACACCGATGCCACGCTGCAGCGCATCGAGCGCGAGATTCTCGGGCGACCCGTCGCGGTGTGGCTCACCGGCGATCTGCACCACTACAAGCGCCACGAGGCCGTCGATGGGCGACAGAAAATCATCTCGGGCGGCGGTGGCGCATTCTTGCATCCGACCCACGTGCCTCCGCAGCGCGAGCTGCAGGACGGCTACACCGAAAAAGCCGCCTGGCCGGATGCCGCGCAATCGCGTCGGCTGCACCGTGGGCATTGGTGCTTCCCGTGGCTCAACCCGCGTTTCATGCCGTTGATCGGCAGCGTCTATCTGCTGTCGGTGTGGTTCGCCGTGAGCGGATTCTTCGACTTTGACCCCGGAATGTGCAGTGCTCGCGAGTTCGGCTGCGCGCTCAGCTTGTCGCTGCGCTCGACGCTCACCGATCCGGTGCATGGTTTGTGGCTCGCCACCGTGATCGGCGGATTCATCTTTTTTACCGATACGCATGTGCGCTGGTATCGCTTCGTGGGTGGTGCCCTGCATGCCACGATCCATCTCGTTGCTGCATTCACGCTCGGCTGGTGTGGCTACATACTCGCCACCGCGCTGCTGCCCGAGACGGCGCAGTGGCTGCCTGAGCTTGTGATTTTGCTGGCCTGTCTGCTGGCGTTCACGGTGGGTGGTGCTGTCGGTGCGTGGATCCTCGGTGGCTATCTGCACGTATCGCTCGCGGGGTTCGGGCGGCATTCGAACGAAGCGTTCTCGGCGCTGCGCATCGAGGATTACAAGCAATGGCTGCGGTGTCGGGTGCGCTCGAGCGGGGAGCTCGAAATCCAGGCGCTGGGGCTCGAGCGCGTGCCGCGCCGCTGGCGAGCGAGCTCCGCCGGCCTCGTCGCCAACGACCCGCGGGCTACGGCACCACGGCTCATCGAGCAGGTCGTGCTGCGGCCGCGGCCTGAGGGCGGATATGCCGTGCACGGCACCGATATGCAGGGTCGCCGGTACGGGATGAGTCACATGACGCGAGGTGAATGATGCGAGCAGAAGGCAAACAGTTTCAAAAACTCTGGCTCGGCGGCGCGGCCTCGGTCGCGCTCGCCGCTTCGTCTGTCGGCCTCGCGGGCGATACGGCGATCACCATCTACAGCTCTGCGACGCCCGGTGCCATTCCAGCCGAGTTCTATCGGCCCGTGTCCGGTGCCGAAGGGATGGGCAGTCAGCCCAATATTCCGGGTTTCGCCATTGTTCGCGACGAGCGTGAACTCACATTGCCTGCCGGGCGCTCGGTGCAGCGCTTCGTCGATGTGGCGGCCTACATCGATCCGACCACCGTGAACTTCGTCTCGCTCACCGATCCTGGCACTCGGGTACTCGAGCAGAGTTACCAGTTCGATCTCGTCAGCGCGCAGAAGCTGCTGCAGAAACACATTGGTCGCACCGTGACCGTCGAGCGCGGTAGTGCCGGTGCCGGCAGCACGGTGTCGGGCACGTTGTTGTCGGCGACCGACGGGCTCGTACTGCGCGCCAGCGACGGTTCGATCACTACACTCAAAGATTACGCCACGGCGCGCTTTGCCGAGTTGCCGGGTGGGCTCATCACCCGACCGACCCTCGAGTGGTCCCTCAATTCGCCGCGCGGTGGCAAGCAGCGCACGCGCGTATCGTACGAGACGGGCGGTGTGACCTGGTGGGCCGACTACAACCTCGTCTTCAATCCGGGCAAGGACGCCAACAGCGGCCAACTCGACGTGTCGGCGTGGGTCAGCATCCTCAACATGTCGGGCGCGTCGTTCCAGAACACACGTCTGAAGCTCGTGGCGGGCGATGTGCAGCGCAATCAAACGGTGACCCTGCGTCGCGCGGTGCGTGTCGAAGCGATGGCGATGGCCGATGCGGCACCGGGCTTCAGCGAGAAGGCGTTCTCCGAGTTCCATCTCTATACGCTCGGTCGGCCGGCGGATCTGCCCGACAACTCGACACGCCAGCTCGAACTCTTCGAGCAGGTGCGGCAGGTTCCCGCGCGTAAACAGCTCATTTTCCGCGGCGCCGAGAGTTTCCTCGGCGGCCCCATCCTCGATCGCGAAGTGGGCGTGGGTGGTACGGGCAAGGTGGATGTCTATCTCGAGTTCCGCAACGAGCGCTCGGCCGGGCTCGGTATACCGCTGCCTGCTGGGCGCATCCGTGTCTCGCAACTCGACACTGCCGACGGCAGCCTTGAGTTCATCGGCGAAGACCGTCTCGATCACACGGCCAAGGATGAGAAGGTCCGCATCAGGCTAGGTTCAGCCTTCGACGTGGTCGGTGAGCGCAAGCAAGTGGACTTCGCCGTCGACACGCGCGCGCGCTGGCTCGAAGAAGAAGTCGAGATCCGCGTGCGCAATCGCAAGAACGAGGCGGTTGAGGTGTCTGTGGTCGAGGGGCTCTACCGTACGGCCAATTGGAAGCTGCTCACGCGCAGCCAGGAGTACACGCGGCAGGATGCGCGGACCGTAGTGTTTCCGCTCAAGATCGCGAGCGATGCGGAAGCGGTGGTGCGTTACCGCGTGCGCTACAGTTGGTAGGCTCTGGCGAATACTTTGACGTGCTCGTCGATGAGCGAGTCGACCGCCAACGGCCGACAGCGGGCGCCGCCCAGATCGTGCTGGTGCAGCAGCGCGAGCAACAGCGGCGAGATCAGCATCAGCGCCGCATGCCGTGTGTCGCACTCGACGATCGCCCCGCGCGCGCGATAGCCCTGCAGTCGAGTCTCGATCGATTGCAGTGTCGGTTCGAGCACATCGACGAGATAGTCGAGGGCGGTTCCCCGATGACGCAGCCCCTCGGCGAGGCCGATGCGGTGCAGGGAGCCGATGGTGCCGCTGGTCCAGCCGCGCACCAGACGCCGCAGCACATCGCGCAGCGAGGTTTCGAGGTCGACCTCAACCGGGTCGGGCGCGCGGGTTCGCTCGAGGTGCTGCTGCCCTGACTGAAGATAGTGCGCAAAGACGGCTTTGATCAGGCTCTCTCGATCGCCGAAGTAATGCCTGAGCGTGGCGACGCTGACCCCGGCGGCGAGCGCCAATTCGCGAAAACTCGGGCTCTGTCCGTCCTGCAGTGAAAGGCGCTCTTTCGCCTTTTCAATCAATGCGTTACGGCGTTCCTCGAACTGCGCGTTACGGGCACCGGCGACTCTGGCCATGGCGGGTCCAGTAGAAAAAGGGTGAATTCATTAGACCATGTGGTTTAAGATATTGCAACGGATTGCAGTGCACCAAGGAATAGGCGCCCGATGGCTTTCGACGAACCAGAACGCAGTTTTCTCTCCCGTTACCGCTACCTCGTGCTCGGCGTACTCGTCGTCGCGCTCGTCGGCTTATATGCCTATCGCTCCTCGCGACCGACGCCGGTCGGCGTGGTCGAGGCCACGGCCGGGCCTGCCGAACGCGTGCTCGCTGTCTCGGGGCGCACACGACCTCAGGTCACGGTCACCATCGTGCCGAAGAGCCCCGGCCAAATCGTCTCGCTCGCTAAAGAAGAGGGCGAGACCGTGCGTGCGGGCGAACTGCTCGTACAGCTCGAGGCCGACGCACCGCGCGCCGCACTCGATGAAGTCGGCTCAAAGATCACCCTGCAGCAGCGCGCCGTGGCCGAGGCTGAGCGCAGCTTCAAGCGCATCGAACAGTTGCGGCAGCAGGGTCTCGCCACCGTCAAGGAGTTCGATGCAGCGAAGTTCGAGCTCGATCAGGCGCGCCTCTCGCTCGAGGGTCTCGCCGCGTCGCGTCGCGAGGTCGCTTCACGTCTGCGTGATAACAGCATCGTCGCACCCGTCAGCGGCGTGGTGCTCGCGCGCCCGGTTGATCGGGGTCAAGTGGTCAGTGCGCAGACGGTCATCTACGAGATTGCACCGCTCGCGGATGTCGAGGTCGAAGCCGACATCGATGAGCGGTACCTGCCCGAGATTCGCGAAGGCATGAAGGCCGATGTGCTCGTGGCCGGTCGCGCGGCGCCGCTGGCCGCCACGCTCTACTACGTCTCGCCGAAGGTCGACCCGCGTACGGGCGGCGCCAAGGTGCGCTTGCGACTCGATCAAAAAATAGACGGCCTGCGCTCCGGTCTCACGGCCGACGTGAACCTCGTCATCGAACGGCGCGATCAGGCGGTCACCGTGCCGCGCAGCGCGATCCTCGGTCGCGGCGCGGGTGCTCGCGTGCTGACCGTGAAGGACGACGTGGTGGTCGAGCAGGCCATCCGTTTTCTCGAGTGGCCGAGCGATCGAGTCATCGTGCTCGAGGGCCTCACAGGCGGCCAACTGCTGCTGGCAAGCCCGCGCCCCGACCTCGTCGGCGAGAACGTACTACCGACACGCGATCTGACCGCCTTACCCGCCGGCGAGCGGCCGCGTGGTTCCGACGCACGCAAGGCCTTGTAGGCGGAGCCCCCGAACCATGCGTTTCGATCTCAAAGTCGCCCTGCGTTACCTGCTCTCCAACCGCCTGCAGTCGGCGCTGCTGATCGGCGGCGTCGCGATCGCCGTGACGGTGTTCACCTTCAACGCCGCGCTCATCAACGGACTCGCTGAGTTCCAGATCGATCGGGTGGTTGGCAGCTCCGCGCATGTCACCATCGAACCCGCGAAGCCTCGTCCACAGTCGGTGCCTGCCGCCGATGGTGCCGAACGCCTCGTCGCCACGCAGAGCGCCAACGAGCGTCGCGCACAGATCAAGCAATGGCGCACGGTCGAAAGCGTCATCGAGACATTGCCCGGCGTGACCGGCGTTTCCTACAACATCCTGGGCACCGGACTCGTCACTCGCGGCGAGCAGAGCCTCCCTGTGTCGCTGAAGGGTGTGGAGCCCGCGCGGCTCGCGGCGATCGCGCCGATCGATGAGAACATCGTCGAGGGCGAAGCCCGCCTTGGTCTCAACGATGTGCTGATCGGTCGCAAGCTCGCCCGTGATCTCGGCATATCCATCGGCCAGCCGATTTTCTTGACCAGCAGTCAGGGTCGCGAGCGCAGCCTGACCGTGCGCGGCCTCTATGCTACCGGCGTCGACAGTCTCGATGCGCGTCTCGCCTATGTGAACCTCGACACCGCGCGGGTGTTGTTCGATCTGCCCGAGGGACTCACCGAGATCGAGATCAAGCTCGCTGACATCTACGCCGCCCGCGCAGTCGCACGCCAACTTGCCGACAGCACCGGCCTCGAAGTGACGGCCTGGATGGACAAGAACCAGCGCCTGCGCGAGGCGCTCGAGGGCCAGGGCAGTTCTGGCAGCATCATCAAGATGTTCACGCTGATCACCATCGTGGTCGGCGTCGCGAGCGCTCTGCTGCTCACCACGTTCCGTCGTCGCCCCGAGATCGGCATCATGCGCAGCTTCGGTATCTCGCAGCGCTTCGTGCTGTCGGTGTTCATGCTGCAGGGCGCACTCATCGGCGTGATCGGCTCGCTGGTGGGTTGCTTCCTAGGCTGGAGCTTCAGCACCCTGCTCGCGGGCATCGGCGCAGAGAGTGGCCGTCGGCTGCCGGTCGATCCATCGCTGGGTCAATACGATGTGGCGCTGCTGCTGGCTGCAGCGGCAAGCATCGCGGCGGCGCTGTGGCCCGCCCGTGCGGCCTCGCGTATCGACCCCGTCGAAGCCATCTCCCAATGACAATTATCCAGTGACCGTGACACCCAAGGACGATTCCCCCATGAGCGCCGCCACCACTGCCGCGATCCACAGCCCCGCCTCTGCGGCCGATGACGCACCACTTCTCGAAGTGCGCGACATCCGCAAGGTATTCGTCGATCGCGACTTCCAGACGCCGGTCCTCAAGGGCGTGAACTTCACGCTGAACCGCGGCGAGATGGTCGCGATGCTCGGCCCTTCGGGCAGTGGCAAGAGCACCTTGCTGTCGATTCTCGGCACGCTGATGCGACCGACATCGGGAAGTTTCCGCATGCAGGGGCGTGAACTCACTGCCCTGCGCGAGGCTGAGCTCAGCGACTTTCGCAACCAGCAGATCGGCTTCATCTTTCAGTACCACCACTTGCTGCCGGACTTCACCGCGCTCGAGAACGTGCTCTTTCCGCACGCGGGCCGCTTGTGGCGCGAGACGCGCGCAGGTCGCGAGCGGGCGGCCATGTTGCTCGAACGAGTCGGCTTACGTGATCGCATGAACTATCGGGCCACGCGACTCTCGGGCGGGCAGAAGCAACGCGTGGCCATCGCTCGCGCACTGATGAACCAGCCGGCCCTGGTGCTGGCGGACGAACCCACCGGCAATCTCGATCGTGAGAACGCGGATCAAGCCTTTGCGCTCATGACCGAGATTCAGCGCGAGACCGGAACGACCTTTCTGCTGTCGACCCACGATCGTGACTTGGCTGAGCGCTGCGAGCGGCGGATCTACATCGCGGGCGGCGTGGTGGTCGATCAGCCAGCGCGCGCCGAGCCCAGCGCTGCTGCGACACCATCACGACCCTCGATGCGAGTGATCGCCGGAGACGTGCCTGTGGTCATCGATCACACCGGTAATGGTGGCAGCGACACCGACCGCCGCCGCGCCTGAGGGCCGACGAGGCGCGACGCGCGGCCCCACAGGCGAGCCGCGACGCACCTCGCGCCCCGCTCAGCGCTCGATCATCTGCATCATGCGTTCGGTATAGCGCGCACCGCTCGCATTGCCGAGCGCATCGAGCGTGGCGAGTTCAGCTGCGCTGAGCATCAGGTAAGACGCTGCGACGTTGATCTCGAGATACGCGCGCCGCTTCGTCCCCGGAATCGGCACGATGTCTTCGCCACGGGCCAGCAACCAGGCGAGCGCCACCTGCGCGGGCTTCGCTTCGTGTTCTGCCGCAATCCGCTCGATGGCCTGCAGCAGCCGCTGGTTACGGGTGTAGTTCTCGCCCTGCATGCGCGGGTCGTGCTTGCGATAGTCGGTGTCGGGCAGAGTGGCCGGGTCGGGCAGCGTGCCACCAAAGAAACCCCGCCCGAGTGGGCTGTAGGGCACGATGCCGATGCCGAGTTCACGGCAGGTCGCGACCACGCCCGGGGAGCCGTCGAGCCCCGGCTCTTCGAGGTTGCGCTCCCAAATCGAGTACTCGCTTTGCACCGCACTGATCGGGTGCACGGCGTGCGCCCGGCGGATGGTCTCGACGCCCATCTCCGAGAGACCCAGAAAGCGCACCTTGCCCGCCTTGACCTGCTCGGCCATGGCACCGACGGTCTCTTCGATCGGCACGCTGCGATCACGGCGGTGCTGATACCAGAGGTCAATGTAGTCGGTGCCTAGCCGTTGCAGACAGCCATCGAGCGCCTTGTGCACGTTCTCCGGACGACCATCGAGCCCGGCGATCTTGTTGTCGATCGAGTACGTGAAACCGAACTTGGTGGCGATCACCGCCTCGTGTCGGCGACCCGCGAGTGCCTTGCCCAGCAGGATCTCGTTGGTGTACGGCCCGTAAACTTCAGCCGTATCAAAGAAATTGACGCCAAGATCGAGCGCACGGCGGATGGTTGCAATGCCTTCTGCCTCATCCGGCTCGCCGTACATCAGCGGCATGCCGGCCACGCCGCTCATACCCATGGTGCCGAGGCCGAGAGCGGAGACCTCGAGCCCCTGTATGCCGAGCCGGCGTGTGCGCATCGATCCCATGGTCAGACGCCTCCGAGGAAGTCCTGCTTGCCGAGCTCGACGCCGGCCTGACGCAGCAGCGCATACGTCGTGGTCAGGTGGAAGAAGAAGTTCGGTATCACCCAGCGCTGCAGGAAGGGCAGGCCGTCCATCTCCAACGTGCGGGTACGCAGCGGTGTGACGATATGCCGATGTTCGGCACCTTCGAGCTGCTCGGGTTTCATGCTCTGCAGCCACTCGATGGTGCGCGTGATGCGCTGCTGCAGCTCGGCCAGAGTCTTCTCTTCGTCCGGGAATTTTGGCGGCTCGAGGCCTGCGAGTCGCGCGGTGCTGTTCTTCGCGAAGTCGGTGGTCAGCTGCACCTGCCGGGTGAGCGTGAACATGTCGGGTGCGATCCGGAGTGATTCGATCACACCGGCCTCGAGTTTCTTGGCGGTCGCGTAGGCGGCTGCCTTGTCGAGTTGTTTGCCGAGGTTCACGAGCATCGGCACGAACACTTGGACAGTCATTTTATGGACGGACAGCGACATTACTTCTTCTCCTGAGCAGTGGTCTTGCTGCCTTGGTCGGCAGCGCGTTTGGCATCGATCCACTTCTTGGTGATCGTCCACGTGGTTTCATTGGAACGCGGGTCACCGAGCGGCGGCGCTTCGAGATATTCGGGGTAACGCGTCTGCAGCACCTGCATGAGCTTTGGCGGAATACGCGCGCGATCGAAGGTCGAGTACCCCGTCGCGTTGAAGATCATCACTCCGGAGCGATCCCGCATGCGCATCCACGGCAGCCAACCTGACAGGCGCTGCCACGAGATCCGTGACTCGCCGATACGGACGCGACGCGCGTCGGTGAAATCGGCGGTGCGGTAATAGGTGTTGAAGATTTCCATCGCGTGGTAGGTACCGCCGATGTATTCCTGATAGGCGCCGGCGAGCGGGTTCTCGTAGAAGAGTGGCACTTCACTCGAGGACACGATCACCTCGTCGTATTGCCGCAGCGACACCTTGAGCGGGCTGCCGTCGGCCTGTCGCGCGTAGGTGGGCTGACGCATGTTCACCGGGTCGTTGGCGACATGGATCACTTCGACGGTTTCACCCGTCCACGGGTTCTTCCACGTGTCGATGATCTGGCCGGTGACCGGATCGAGGTACACCATGATCTCGCGCGATACGCTGCGAAAGCCGGCCCCGCGTGTCGGGTGCGTGTGGCGCTCGCACTGGCGAGTGTTGATGCCGATCACGTTGAAGAGGTGCCGATCCTTTTCGCCCGGCGCACGGCTGTAGAGCTTGCCCTCCCACATGCCATAGCGCGTGATGCCCTGCTCGGTCGTGCCGCAGGTGAGCTTGGCGCTCCAGACGAGCGCTTCATCGCCCGAGCGCTCGGCAGCGGGCCCGAGCAGGTTGTCGGTCGCGCGCGAGGGCGTGACGAGGCACAGGGCGAGCGCGAGGCCCGCGGCGAGGCGTGTGACGGTGTGATCGAGTCCCATGAGTCCCCCTGCAAATCGCGCCTGTGGCGCTGTGGTTTGGAGGGCGCATGGTAGCCGCTGGCGGGCCGGCGTGCCCCTGCGGGCTGGGTCGGCTACCACAGAATTGTTACAAAACGTTGACATTCCCGCTGTCAGGCGTAGTTTCGGCCCTAAACGCTGGACAACATTCCGCTCAACGGAGGGTCAAGTCATGAAGGGACAACACATTCGTCAGGCCGGGCTGGCGGCCCTGGTCGCGCTGTCGGCCACATCGCTCACCGCCGGCGAAACCGCCGGTTGGGTGCTCAACAAAGACAAATCCGTGCTCGCCGGCGACGTTTCGGCCTGCCAGCACTGCGTGGGGGTGTCGCCGGCCAACGCCGGGGTCATCCTCGCCTCGACCGGGGTTGCCCCGAAAACCGCCGCGGGTGCGCTGCGCCTGCAGGGCGGGGAGCTCAGTTTCGAGTCGGATGTGCGTTTCCGTGCTCGGCTCGATGGTCAGGACTACCCGATCGCCGGCTTGACTGCCGCCGACACGATCGCCATCGAGGTGCGCGAGGACGACGAAGTCGTCTCCACCATCAAGGCTGAGGGTCGCAAGGTCGCAATCTTCAAGCGCTCCGTGTCTGCCGACCAGAAGACGCTGAAGCTCACCGCCCGGTACTTCAGCGACGGCGACCAACTCGCGCGTGAAGTGCTGGTGTTCGAGCGCTCCGCCGTCCGCTAGACCCGCGCCAGCGCGCGCGGAACATCGGCAGCTGCCGTTAGCTGATCAACACCCCGTTACTCATTACCGGGGGTAACGCGGTTGCCACACCGCGTTGTCGGCAATTATTATTGTGTATACAATAAATACCACTCATAACTTTCGATCCCGAAAAAAGCAGGAAGAATGTCAAAACGCGAGGCATCTCTTTTCATCGAGCTGTGCTTTTTGAGTGGTCAATGGCATTCATCGTCGAAGACCGACGGCGAGATTACGGTGAGCGACGTTATCAAGCGATGGGGCCGATCGCCGGGAGACTCCATGTTCTGGTGTTTACGCCGCGCGCCGGTGCCATTCATGTAATCAGCCTGCGCAAGGCAAACGATCGGGAACTGAGATTGTATGCATCGAAAACGCAACACTAAAAGCACTGCCACCAACCCCGAGTGGACGCGAACCACGTTTGCCAAAGCGCAGCCTGCAGAGGCAGTGCTTCCCGAGATCGTTGGTCGCAAGACGGCTGATATCTTGCTGCGACCACGGGGTCGTCCGCGGGCGGTAAATCCAAAAGTTGCTGTGTCATTGCGTATGCCGCCGCAGATTCTTGAACGGTGGCGCGCGACAGGGCCCGGATGGCAGACACGCATGGTTGCGGCTCTGACCCGCGCCGCCCGTTCATTTCGAAAGTAGATCCAGCCTACGTCTACAAGTCGCTTCGTTCATCAGTGCGGTACCACGAGCCGCGCGTGCACAGATCGCGGCGCTGAATTGCGGATAGAACTCCGATGAGGGGTGCGTGAAATCCTGCGCCCCTTCAAGGTCGAGGTCGTTCCCCTCCAGCACGTCTTTGAGTGGCCATGCGTCGAGGAAAAACTCGATCAGTTCCCCGAGCGATAGCGGTCGCTTGGATGTACGCCGCGCTTTACCGCAGAGGGTGTCGCCGTCGTACTCGTCGACCACCCGGTAATAGATCCGTCTCTTCACGGTTGGGTAGATATTCCCCGCCCATGAACGAGGGGTGCAGTGCGCCCAGCGCCCGACGGTCTTCCTCATGAAGTACAGGGGACGCGTAGTACTCGTCCAGCGCACTCACGCGGTTGGCATCGAAAGCCGCACGGATCGCCTCGCGACGTCGCTCGCCTTTGATGGCGGCGATGACGTGTGTCTCGTGCGTGATGGGCCAGAAGTAGCTGGCTGGCCGAAAGGCCAGATCGATATCGGACTTGCTCATGGACATCGTCGATCTCCTCTTTAGCGGATTGGGCGA
>VFQT010003915.1_pt1 | contig 13012 bp, 7 predicted proteins | sample 3512381 | NCBI WGS metagenome assembly VFQT01 (sample SAMN10412376, study PRJNA504923) | tailings metagenome | isolation source: Relicate 2 Philex TSF3 active mining site | place: Philippines: Tuba, Benguet | collected 2017-08-29 | reverse complement strand
GAGTGTATCGAAAATTTCGTTGGTTGTACCGGGCACTTTCAGCTGGATGCTGTTGATGCTGAAGTCGGAGAAATAGCCGTAACGGGTGGTATTGACCAATGTTCCCTGAATAATGCCCACATGGAATTTGCCATTTGGGTTTTGTACCAGCACAGGGTCATCTGTCCCTGCCATGTAGGTGGGCACCAGCACTCTGGCCACAGACCATTTACCACCGGTGCCAGGGACTACAGAAAACACAGTTGATGTCAACAACATGTTATTGCCGTTGACTGTAAAGTCGTTTGTGATGTTGGACGGCGCCAGTACATTCAGATAGAAGTTCTGGGTGGCAGATGCTCGCGTAACATTAACCTGTGTAGAGCCGGTGCATTTGATCGAGGGTATGACCGCGCCGCCTACTTCGCAACCAATGCCTGTGATATGGAATATTTGTACTGGTTTGTCTGATTCCAGATAACAAGAGGGATCTGTCAATTTCCCCACATAGTGATCTCCCTGATTGGCCAGGGTTGTGACGATCGTGCCGTTTACCCTCACGACAGTATTTGGCTGCGTAGCAAAGACGTAATAACTATCCGGTGAAACGTTTAGAAATCCTTTTGTAATGATATATTCCGAACCTGACATGATATCAGGGATCAATTGGTCTCCGGCAGTATCTGCGCATGTCTGACCAGGAAGCATGATGGAGTCATCCTTGGTGGATATTGCAATCGGTTTGTTGGATCTGATGATGGTCCCACCGGGCTTTTGCGAACCATTGATGCTTGGGGCAGAGAGCACATAGGTTTGTCCCTTTTGCAGATTGATGCTGAAGCTGGCAGGTTGACCCAACAGTGGATTTTTACAGGTTACATCCACTTTGGTGTCGTCTTCAGTGGCTACCATGATGATATCGGCCGTATAAGAGGCTCCAACAGGGATGGTTCGGTTGTTGAACTCTGTCTGCATGGGTACGGTGAAGGTGGTACCGAGAGCGTTATTGCCTTTCAGTGCATACAGGTCTCCATTCGATCCGTTGTTAATATCATAATAGATTGAAATTCGTGCAGTTGACTTGATATGCAATCCTTTATTCAGGACCACATTGGGGGTATTATTTTCAATCTGATCATGTATCGCGAACAGGGGAACAGATATGGAGCTATTCGCGGGAACGAAGACGACTTGATCTGCAATGGCTGGGTTTGCCGGTAAGGATATGGTCACCGAAGCAGATATGGCGCCAGCACTGATCCTGAGAAGAACGGGCCTGTCACCATGTGCACTTTGCAGATCGGGCGCAGCGAACCAGAATTCAGTATCCGTTTGTGCGGAAAGAGGAGCAGTGGCTGATATGACAAGCCAGAGGAGTAATGCACGAAACATCCGGAACATAGTCTCCGTAATGTACGAAATCCTTCTCCTCGAAGGTGTTGATGAATGACAAATATGTGTTCCGGGCCTATGTCAAAATGTCCTTCACCACTTTCCCGTGCACGTCCGTCAGCCTGAACCGTCTGCCCTGGAATTTATAGGTCAGTTGTTCGTGATCGATCCCCAGGATATGCAGCAGCGTGGCCTGGAAATCGTGCACGTCCACAGGATTCCTGACGATGTTGTAGCTGAAATCATCGGTTTCGCCGAAGGAGATGCCTTTTTTCACACCGGCGCCGGCCATCCAGAGGGAGAAGCAACGCGGATGGTGGTCGCGTCCGTAATTATCCGGGGTGATGCGACCCTGGGAATACACGGTCCGGCCGAATTCTCCACCCCAGACCACCAGTGTTTCGTCGAGCAATCCACGACGTTTGAGGTCGGTGATCAGGGCGGCCGTAGGCTGGTCGATCTGTTTGCACTGGTATTCCATGCCCTTGGGCAGGCTGCCGTGGTGATCCCATCCCTGATGATAGAGCTGCACGAAGCGGACGTCTTTCTCCAGCAGTTTGCGGGCCATGAGGCAGTTGGCGGCATAGGTGCCATTATCGCGACTATCAGGTCCGTACAGATCGAAGACCTCATCCGGCTCCTTCGATGTATCAAGTACGCCCGGCACGGCCGTCTGCATCCGGAAGGCCAGTTCGTATTGTGCGATGCGGGCATTCACTTCCGGGTCGCCCCAGGGTTGGTTCTGGACTTCATTGAGTTTTTTCAGGTAGTCAAGCATCTCCTGCCGATCAGCCCCTTCGTATCCATCCGGATCCTTCAGGAAGAGGACCGGGTCGGGGCCTGAGCGGAACTGCACGCCCTGGTGTTCTGAGGGCAGGAATCCGTTGCCCCAGAGCCGGGCGTAGAGGGGCTGGTCCTTGGAAGCATTCTTGGACACGAGTACGACAAAGGCCGGGAGGTTCCGGTTTTCGGAACCCAGTCCGTAACTGATCCAGGAGCCGATAGATGGGCGTCCGGGGAGCTGGTGGCCGGTCTGGAAGAAGGTGATGGCCGGGTCGTGGTTGATCTGTTCGGTGTGCATCGACTTGATGATGCAGAGTTCATCTACGACCTGGGCCGTGTATGGCAGCAGCTCGCTCACCCAGGTCCGGCTCTTGCCGTGTTGATCGAACCGGTAAGGGGATGCTGCCACGGGCAGTACGGCCTGGTTGCCGCTCATGCCTGTGAGTCTTTGTCCGCGGCGGACGGAATCAGGCAGATGAGTGCCCTGCAGGCTGGAGAGGCGGGGTTTGTAGTCGAAGGTTTCAAACTGGGAGGGACCGCCTGCCATGAAGAGGAAGACGACCTTCTTCGCCCTGGGGGCGATGCGGGGCAGTGCCGCCATGAAGCGTTCTTCCAGGGTGCCGGCCTTTGCGCCAAAGGGAGAGAGCAGTTGCCCAAGGGCGAGGGCGCCGAGGCCCATGCCGGTGCGGGTGAGGAAGTCGCGGCGATCGATGCGCTTATCCTCATCCTTCATTTCGGGTAGGCGTAACCGTGAGTCGTGGTGATGATGTCCCATGGTTTATCTTTTGGTGATGTAAGCATCACTGTTCATGATCGTATTGGCGACGACGGCATAGGCTGCCACCTGTTGTGGGTCGAGTCCCGGCTCAGCCGCTGCACGTCCAGCCTTTAGCCAGCCGCGGCTTTTTTCCGGGTTGCTGCGGAAGCGGGCGATGGTCTTGTCGAAGAGTTCTTCCAGGAGCTGTAATTCAGTCTGGCCGGGCATTCTGGCGGTCAATCTCTGATAGGCATCGATGATGGCCGTACGACTATTACCGGACTTTGTCATCCGTTCGCCGAGCTTGCGGCAGGCTTCGACGTAGGCGGGATCGTTCAACAGTGCCAGGGCCTGCAGCGGTGTATTGGTCTGCTGTCTTCGAGAAAGACAAGCACTGCGGTCCGAGGCGTCGAACATCGCCAGGGTCGGGTGTGGCACGGTTCTCTTGGTGACGATGTACAAGCTGCGCTTGTAGATGACATCGGTGGAATCCTGTGTGTAGTGGGTGTTGTTGATCTCCCACAGTCCGGGAGGTTGGTAAGGTTTAAAACTGGGGCCACCGATCTCCGGGTTCATCAGGCCGCTGGCGAAGAGGGCATTGTCGCGCAGCATCTCAGCGGTGAGCCGGGTGGCGGGTCCGCGTCCAAGCAGGCGATTTTCGGGGTCGGCCTCCCGTTGTGCGGGCGTCGCCAGCGATGAGCGTTGATAGGCATCGGAGGTGACGATCAGCCGGATGATATGGCGCAGGTCCCAGCCTGATGTCCTGAGTTCCACGGCCAGCCAGTCGAGCAACGCCCGGTGCCGGGGGATCTCGCCCTGGTTGCCAAAATCTTCGCTGGTCTTTACCAATCCGGTGCCGAAGAACTGCTGCCAGAGCCTGTTGACGGCCACCCTGGCCGTCAGCGGGTGGTCTGGATGCGTCAGCCACTGAGCAAGCCCCAGTCGGTTGCGGGGAAGTGTTGCAGGGAAGGGCAGGATGTCGGAAGGCGTGGCGGGCTTCACTTCGCGGCCCGGCATGTCATACCGACCTCTCTCGAGGATAAAGGTTTTTTTGGGGATGGGCATCTCTTCCATCACCATGATCTCGCGGATGGTGCGCATGGTGTCGGCTTGCTGATGACGCAGGTCGATCAGTGTTGAGGTGGCGGCGGTCACGGTCGTATCCAGGGTTTCCTGATAGTACCGTTTCAGGATGTCCCTTTCATTGGGCGTGAGTGCCTCCGGTGCACGGGAAGCGATCTGCTGCCAATCCGATCTTCCGGCCAGTATGCCGATCTCAAAGGGGGTGAGCTGCCGGCGGTACACGGTGAGGTCATCCACCTTGCCACCCCGGAATCCGCTGCCACGATACCATCCTCCGATCTGCAGGCCTGGTTCCTTGGGCCTGTGGAAGATGATGTCCTTGTAGAGTTTATCCTTTTGGGTGTTCATGGCCACCTCCCGGCCATCGAGCCAAAGCCGGAATCCATCCGCTTTTGAGGATCCGTCCCATGTGAGGGTGAGATGCACCCACCGGTTGCGGGGCACATCTTCTTTGGTGACACGGATGATGGCATTGGACGGGGCGGTATGTGCCATGATGAATTTGAGGGCCGATCCTTCGACCGACAGGCTGTAACCCTTGTAATTCCAGAGTCTTTCCGCATCACCTTTGTGCAGGATCACGCCTTCTTTAAGCCCGGCGGGCACCCAGGCGCGCAGTCCTATCGTGAAGGGTTGACCCTTGCGGAAGAGGCCTGTGTAACGCATGTTCAGGTACACGTCTCCGTCGAGTAGCAGGGCACTGTCGCGGTAACCACCGGTGAAGACGGGGATGTCTCCCTTTGCACCCCAGTCGTGCTCCATCTCTCCCTTCCGGGCCGTATCGGTTGCATCGCGCAGGTTCCCATCGAAATGGTGGATGGATTCCAGTCCTTTTTGGGGGATGGTTTCGCGACCCAGTGTGACATATCCGCCCGATCTGATCCACTCTTCAGCCGCTGAGGCGGCGGATGCCTTCGCTTCCCCGACGGATCGTTCCGCATTACGGATGCGTTCGTTCAGCCAGTCGAGGGTTTTTTCCTGCGCCGGCGTGGGCAGCGGCAATGCGGGCGTGGGGATATCGTCGTTGAAACTGATCTGGCCGGCCTCCAGCACGTTGTTGAAGAATCCGTAGATCTCGAAGTAGTTCCGCTGGGAGATCGGGTCGTATTTGTGGTCGTGGCAGCGTGCGCATCCGAGCGACATGGCCATGAAGGCTTCGCCGAAGGTATTGGTGCGGTCGGCTACGTATTCGACCTGGAATTCTTCTTCCACGATGCCACCCTCCATGTTCTGGGGGTGGTTGCGGTTGAAGGCCGTAGCGACGAGCATGTCCCGTGTCGGACGGGGCATCAGGTCGCCGGCAAGTTGTTCGTGGATGAACCGGTCGTACGGCATGTTCCGGTTGAACGCACGGATGACCCAGTCGCGGTACGGAGACATATCACGCAGCCTGTCCACTGTGTAGCCGTGTGAGTCCGCAAAGCGAGCGATGTCCAGCCAGTCGGCGGCCATCCGTTCGCCATGATGCGGTGAGGCGAGGAGCCTTTCCACGACGCGCTCTGCGGCGCCGGGCAGGGTGTCCTTCAAAAACGCTGCGGTTTCCTCCGGTGTCGGAGGCAGTCCGGTCAGGTCGAGACTGACGCGGCGGAGCCATATATCGCGCGGGGCGACCGGTGCCGGGGTGATGCCTTCGCGGGTGAGTCGGTCATAGATGAACCGGTCGATCGGATTCGTGACGCCAGGGATCTCCGGCAGGGGCGCTTTTTTCGGCGCGATGAAGGCCCAGTGTGGCTGGTACACCGCGCCCTGTTCGATCCAGCGGATGATCACGGCTTTTTCCCGGGCCGAGAGGGTGAGGTGGGAGGCCGGGGTGGGCATGATTTCTTCCGGATCGCGGGAAAGGATGCGGCGGACGGCTTCGCTGGATGCAATGTTTTTGGGGACAATGGCCCGCTTTCCCGGGCTTTCGGACAGTACGGCGTAGGCGGCCTCGGCCTTATCGAGGCGCAGTCCCGCTTGCTGCTTGGCTTTGTCGGGACCGTGACAGGCGAAGCATTTGTCGGACAGGATCGGCTTCACATCAGCGTTGTAGTCGAGGGGGGCCTTGATGCGATCGTATTCGGCGCGGACATCGGCCGGGAGGACGGGCCCCAGGCTTCGGATCGAGGCCGTGGTGCCCACTACGAGCAGCAGGCCGGATATTCGGATGAGCCAGTTCATGGTTTTTTTCGTTGGGTGCTGTCTGGTTTGCGCAGGGTGGCGCCGCCACTTTCTATTTGCAGGGTCGGTTTTTGGGTGAGCAGGGTACGCACGCCGGTATCGGTGACGCGGGTGCTCCAGGTATTCAGTGCCTTTAGTTTGTTGAGCCGGGCGATGTCCGGGATCGCAGCATCCGTTACAGCGGTTTCATATAAGGTAAGTCGCTCCAATGCCGTGAAACGCGTCAAATTACGTATTGCCTTATCCGTTATATCGGTGCGTGACAGGTTTACGCTGCGCAGCGACGGCATCTCCGGCAGTCCGTTGATCAAGGCATCGTTCACGGGCAGACCGCGGAGATTGAGGCTGCTGATGATCGCGCGGTGCGGTTCCATGGCGCGGAGGATCTCCGGCGTGATCTCTTTCAGATTGACGAAGTTCAGTGCCAGTCCGTCGCCATCCACCGTGGCGGAGAGGCCCAGGGCGTTGAGGGAAGCGGCGGCCATGCGCAGTTTCGGATCTTCCGTTTCCGGATCCGGGATGGTTTCTGATGGCTCCGCGTTTTCGGACATGTCGGGTGCGGAAGGGCCTGCAGTGGCAGGTATTTCCGGAACTGCGGATGCTGCGATGCCCTGCGCTGCGGTCTGTTTGTCGCTTGTCACTTCCACCGGTCCGAAGGGCGCGCCAGCTGCGATCCAGTCGCGCAGGATGCCGATCTCCCGTGGGGTAGGCTGGGGTTTGCCTTTCGGGGGCATGTGCATGTCGTCCTCCATTGGCAGGACGAGATGCGTGAACAGGGTCGAGCCGGTGGGGTTGCCGGGTTTGAGGATGATGCCATTCTTCCCACCCTGGCGGATGAAGGCTTCGGTGTCGAGACGTAGTCGGCCCTTACGTTTGGTGGCGGAATGGCAATTGGTGCAGCGGCTGTTGAGGATGGGCTGGATATCGTCCCGGAAGGGATGCCGAAAGACTTTTGGCACCACATCACCATCGGCGATGCGGGTGGTATCTGTTATTGTATATTTTAGGGTATCCGTGACCGTTAGTGTGTCCGGAGCCGGGGTTGAACCATTGTTGAACAGGTAACCTTCTCCGTGAGTGAGTACGCCGCCATAGTGACCGGCGACGGTCATGACCGCACAGGTCACGAGGGTGAGGGCGCGGCGTGCGGACGGCAGGAGCCAGGCTGCCAGACCCGCCAGGGCGGTGGCGATCCCCAGCCACTGGTGGATGTTGACGGTGTCCGGGTCGTAGTCTCCGCTGCGTGAAAGCAACCAGCCCGTGCCGGCGGCGGCGGCGGCGCTGAGGGCGGCCACCAGGATGCCCAGCCGGATGGCAGTTTCCATCTCCGACCTCCGTTGCTGAGGCAGCAGCATGATGATGCCAAGCAGCAGCCAAATGCCCAGAGGGAGATGAACGAGCAGGGGGTGCAGTCGTCCGACCGTTTCTATCATGGCATTGAATTTACGCCGGCTGAGCGGTTCCCCAAAATCAAGCGCCGGATATGTCAATTCCGGTTATAACTTGGATAATTTTATTAGTCTACCAAAATAGTAGGAAAATATCCTACCTTTGACGGGTAACCCAATCAAGATACCTGTGCAGGACATACATCGATCCATCGAAGAACAGCTGACGGCGCTACGTTCCGCCGGAAATTACCGTCGGTTCCTGACGGTGCGCAAAGAGGCCGGTCGCTTCCCGTTGTTCACCTGGGAGCGCGGCGGCGTGGAGGGCGAGGCCGTCAATTTCAGCAGCAATGATTATCTCGGCATGGGCTGCGACCGTTCGGTGGCGGCGGCCTTTTGTGGTGCCGTGTCCGTGCACGGCGCGGGCAGCGGAGGCACCCGGAACCTGTCGGGCACCACGGCCGCGCATCGCAGCCTGGAGCGCGTCATCGCCCGCTGGCATGGCAAATCGGCCGCATTGCTCTTTGGCAGTGCCTTTCAGGCCAACCAGACGACCTTGCAGACCCTGGGACGGCGCATCGAAGGGCTGGTATTTCTGTCGGATGCAGAGAACCACGCCTCCATCATTGAGGGCATGCGTGCCTCTGGTGCCCGAAAGCTGGTATTCCGGCACAACGACCTGGATCACCTGTCGGAACTGCTTCGCAGCCTGCCGCCGGAGACACCCCGCATCATCGTCTTCGAATCCGTCTACAGCATGAGTGGTGATATCGCGCCGGTGGAGGGCATCCTTTCCCTGGCGCGCAGGTATGGGGCGATGACCTATGTGGATGAGGTGCATGGTGCGGGACTTTACGGAGATACCGGTGCGGGCATCCTCGAGCGGGAGGGACTGGCCGCGCGGGTGGACATCATCAATGGGACGCTGGCCAAGGCCGTGGGTGTGATCGGCGGATACATCGCCGCATCCGCCGCCGTGGTGGATTTTATACGATCCTTTGGGCCGGGATTCATCTTTACGACTTCCATGCCGCCGGCCGCCTGTGTGGCGGCGGAGCGCAGCATCCAGCTGATCGCCTGCGATGCGGACCGAAGGGCCAGGCTGTTTCGCGGGGTGGCCCGTCTGCGGCTGAGATTGAGGGAGGAAGGTATCACATACCGCGAGAACGATTCACATATCACCCGGTTGCACGTGCCGGGCGCAGCCCGTTGCCGGCGGATGTCGGACCGGCTGCTGACGCATCACGGGATCTATGTGCAGCCGCTGAATCACCCGACAGTGCCGAAGGGCGCGGAAGGGTTTCGGGTGATCGTGACCGCCCTGCACGAGGATGAACATATTGAAAGATTCGTGGACGCCATCAAAACAGAGTGGATTGAACAGGATACGCATCATATGCAGGCATAGCAGGTTGAGCCTTTATCAGGCGCGACTGGTGGCCGGGCGGGTGCGTCGGGTCCACCCGAATGTGGAGATCGAGCTGGTACCGCGCAATAGTCGCGGTGACCGCCTCACGAATGTCCCGCTATCGGCGCTTGACGGCACCGATTTCTTCACCGAAGAGATCTTTGAAGCCCTGCGCGCCGGGGAGGCTGACATCGCTGTGCACTCGCTGAAAGATATGAGTGCACCCCATTTTTTCAGTCACCATGCTTTCGCCGTAGTTGACCGGGAGGATGTTCGTGACATCGCCCTTTTTCATCCATCTGTCCATGAGAAACTGCTTCGTGGCGAGCGGATCATCATTGGTACCTGTTCTCCGCGCCGGGAACGCATGGCGACGGAATTCCTTCGTCATGGGCTGCCCTCGACCGGTCGTCCGGCAGACATAGAAGTGCGGCCGATCCGGGGGAATGTGGAAGGTCGCCTTCAACAACTGCATGACGGGGTGTTTGATGCCACGATCCTGGCGACAGCCGGACTTATCCGGTTGTTGCAATCTGATAACGGGCTGATATCGGGACTGCTGGCGGACAAGCCCCGGATGGTGCTGCCGCTGGTGGAATGCATTCCTGCTCCCTGCCAGGGTGCCATTGTGGCGGAAGCCGATCCTGACAGACCGGAGATGCAGCGCCTGTTGCAGGCCATCAACGACGAGGGATTGCTGGCGGATGCGGTCGCAGAAAAGCGGATGGCCTGGGGATATGGCACGGGTTGTCTGCAGAAGTTTGGTGTCGTGACGCTGCGCAATGCCCATGGTGTTTGTCAGTACGCCGCAGGTGAAGATCAGCATGGACAAGCATTTGCGCATTGGTCGGGGCTTCCGGAAGCACCGGCACCGGGGGATGTGTGGTTTTCATCGACCGATCACATGAGATCGTTTTTCAGGTATTCGGCCACTAACGAAACTTTGCTAACGATGGCGCCGGTCGTTTTCATCGCCAATTACAAGGCCCTAAAAGAACCCGGTGTGCGCGAAATGCTCGACGGACGGCGTGTCTGGGTTTCGGGTACCCGTACCTGGCTCGAACTGTCTCGTATGGGCATCTGGGTGGAGGGCAGTGCGGATGCATTGGGCATTGCACAACTGGCGCCACTCTGGGCTTCTCCGCTGATAGGTATCCGTCGCGAGGAAGTATGCATGCTCACCCATGCGGAGGCGGCCGAACGACGTCGTGCCCGGGGCGAACTGGCCGTCGCACCTTATCGGCTGGAAGCGACGATGGATGCCGGCGTCTGTGAAACACTGGCAGGAGCAACGCACGTTTTCTGGAGCAGTTTCGCGCAATACGAGCATTACCGCCGATTCGTCAGACCCGATGCCACCCATGCCTGTCCGGGCGGGGAGACGGCCGATCGGCTGCTGGAAGCCGGGATCCGGCCGGTCATATTTCCGACCCTCAAATCTTACATGGCATGGAAACAACAGCATCATATCTGACGCGACGCCGTTACCGGACGAGCCGGCATATGCGCGGACTCTGTGCGGAGGTGCGGCTGCAGGCGCAGGGCTTCATCCAGCCCCTGTTTGTGGACGAGGCCCTCATTTCGCCGAGGCCGGCCACCGGTCTGTCGGGCGTGATGATCGATACGCCGGACAGTCTCCTGGAGACGGTATCCCGCGATCTGGCTGACGGGGTGGAGAAGTTCCTGCTTTTTCCGATCCCCAAACCATCATCGGGGCATTCCTTTGATTTTCGTTTTGCAGCCTCCGTCATCTCCGGATTGCGGGCGGCCTTTGGCGACGATATCTGGCTGGCAGCAGATCTCTGCCTCTGTTCCTACACAACGCACGGGCATTGCGGCATCCTGAGCGAAGACGGGAGCCGGCTGTTGAATGTGGAGACCGTGCAGGTGCTGTCGGACTATGCATCTGTCCTGGCGCAGGCCGGAGCCGACTGCATTGCGCCGAGTGATATGTCGGATGGTCGCGTCGTGGCCATTCGTCAGCGGCTGGATGCTGAAGGGTTCGATCATGTTTCCATCATGAGTTACGCCGCGAAATTCGCTTCTCAGTTTTATGGTCCGTTCCGTGATGCCTGTCATTCAGCTCCGGCGGCGGGCCAGGGACTGCGCGACCGGCGGACCTATCAGATATCTCCATTAAACGCCGGGGACGCCGTGGATTCGGCTTTGCGTGATCTGCAGGAAGGCGCCGATATCCTGATGGTGAAACCTGCAGCGCTGTACACGGACATCATCTCCGCGATCCGCCGGGAGACGCGCGCGCCGATCGCAGCCTACCATGTCAGCGGCGAATATGCTGCGCTGGAGGGACTCGTGCGAGACGGGCTGGCAGATCGTTCGGCCGCTCACCTGGAAGTATGGACGTCTTTACAGCGCAGCGGAGCAGGCATCATTATTTCCTATGCTGCGCGGCATGCAAAGGCATGGATCGAAAACCACATCCCATGAGTCAGACGAATGTCGATGCGATGTCAGATCAATCACTAACGGTTACGGGTAACCGATTATATCCCGTTTTTCTGAAGCTCGAGCAGATGCGTGTGCTCCTGGTGGGTGGTGGAAATGTGGCGGAGGAGAAATTGTTGTCGCTGCTCGGCAATGCACCGGATACAAAGGTGACGGTGGTGGCACCGCTGGTGCGACCGGCGGTGCATGCCCTGCTGGAGCGGTATCCACAGTGCCGGCTGATCGAGCGGGCTTTTGAGTTGTCGGATCTGGATGAAGCAGACCTGGTGGTGATGACGACGGACAACCCTGCGCTTCATCGCGAGATCAGGGAGGAGGCGCGCGCGCGGCGGTTGCTGGTGAATGTGGCGGATACGCCGGATCTCTGTGATTTTTATCTGGGCAGCATCGTCCGGAAGGGCGATCTGAAGATCGCGATCTCCACCAACGGGAAATCTCCCACGGCGGCGAAGCGTCTGCGGGAGATGCTTACAGAGGCACTGCCCGAGGAACTTGATGCGGTGTTGCAGAACCTCAACCGGATCCGTGAAGGGATACGTGGGGATTTCTCAGAAAAGGTGCGTCGGATGAACGAGATCACGCAGGCGATGGTGGCGGATGAGACAACAGGGCGTCGTCGCTGGGATCGCATTGCCCGGAACATCTCGCTGGCCTTCATTTTCATGATCATCGGATATTTCTTTTTCACCTATCTGCCGGTGGCGGCGATCGCAGGTTCGGCAAAGGAATGGTACGCCGGACTGGATGACAATTTCCACTGGGTGTTGCTGGCGGGTTTTATTGCCCAGCTGGTGGACGGGGCCCTGGGCATGGGTTACGGCGTTGCGAGTGCATCGATCCTCTTGTCTGCCGGAGTGAATCCGGCGGCGATCTCCGGCAGTATCCACACGGCGGAAATGTTCGCCAGCGGGGCTTCCGGGATCAGTCACTATAAGTTCGGCAATGTCAATAAGCGATTGTTCTGGCGGCTGGTCATCCCCGGTGTGCTGGGGGCGATTACAGGTGCCATCGTGCTGGTGTATCTGGGCGACCAATATGGTGATTGGGTGAAGCCGTTCATAGCGGTGTACACCCTGATATTGGGCATCAGATTCCTGACCAATGCCCTTCGGAAGAATCCCGTGGTCAGGAAAGTCCGGAGATACCGGCTGCTGGCGGCTTTCGGTGGGTTCTTCGATTCATTTGGCGGCGGGGGATGGGGACCGATCGTGACCACCACGCTGATCAACGGCGGGCGTAGCCATCGTTTCACGGTGGGCACCGTGAGTCTCACGGAATTCTTCGTCACGTTCGCCAGTGCGATGACCTTCTTCCAATTGATCGGGATCAGTCACTGGCAGACGATCCTGGCCCTGGTGGTCGGTGGCTTCACGGCTGCGCCGATCGCCGCGAGACTGGCCGGTAAGTTGCCGAGGAAGACGGCTTCGATGTTGCTTGGGGTGCTGGTGATCATCTGGAGTGTACGCATCATCATCAGGCTATTGTAATGAATATGATTGATCATTTGATGATCTGGGATGTGCCCCAAGTAAATATAAATATAAATATAAATATGAGTGTTGGTCATGTGATATTGGCAGGCGCTGGTCCCGGGGA